>AZIJ01019082.1_pt1 | contig 18156 bp, 14 predicted proteins | sample 359151 | NCBI WGS metagenome assembly AZIJ01 (sample SAMN02429718, study PRJNA222666) | marine sediment metagenome | biome: Sediment sample; isolation source: enrichment culture of sample MGS-ElMAX(UA) from oil contaminated site at the... | place: Egypt: El Max | collected 2013-01-23 | depth 9.22 m m | reverse complement strand
CGCAAGTCCTGTCAGGGCTGGGGCTTTCGTAATCTTGCCCTGTTTCTTAACCTTACTCTATTGATATATGGGATTTTAAATGAAAAAGATTATTCATATAATTACAGGTCTTAATGACGGTGGAGCCGAGGCGGTTTTGCATCGCCTTTGTGCCATAGATAAAGCATCATATCATGTTGTTATCTCTTTAATGGACGAGGGGAAGTATGGCCCTCTTTTAAGAGAAGCTGGTATTGAAGTATATTGCTTGAATATGCCTCAAGGTCGTGTGACCTTGTCAGGTTTATGGCAATTATTAAAGGTTTTAAGAAAATGTAAGCCTGATGTTGTGCAAACATGGATGTATCATGCTGACATGATCGGTGGCGTGGTAGCCAAGTTTGCAGGTGTTAAGAATATTGTGTGGGGCGTTCATCATACTACTTTATTAAAGGGTGAATCGAAACGCTCCACCATTTATATTGCAAGAATCAATGCTTTTTTGTCACATTTTGTTCCTAATAAAATAATTTATTGTGCTGAAAAGTCCAGAGAGGTACAGGAGTTTATCGGGTTTAAGCGTTCCAAAGGTGTGGTTGTTCCTAATGGTTACAATATTAGTGACTTTCAACCATCCGAGGAAGGTCGTTCTAGTTTTCGTAAAGAGTTTGGTATTGAAGATGATGTTTTTTTGATCGGTCATGTTGGTCGTTACGATCCTCAAAAAGATCATAAAAATCTTGTAGAAGCCATTGCTGAAGTCGAGCAGAAAAGAAATGCTTTGAAGGTCGTATTAGTAGGTTCAAATTTAGATAATGCTAACCACATTCTTGTTGCAAAAATAAGTGAACATAATTTAATTAATGACTTTATGTTAATAGGACGTCGCAATGACATTCCTAATGTGATGAATGGTTTTGATTTGTTTGTGCTATCATCAGCATTCGGTGAGGCATTCCCGAATGTTCTTAATGAAGCTATGGCCTGCGGCACACCTTGCGTAACTACAGATGTGGGGGATGCAGGTGTCATTGTAGGCGATATCGGTTGGATTGTTGAGCCTCGCAATCCACAACAATTAGCCATTGCAATTGAAAATGCTATACATGAATTTAAATCTGAGACGCCGGCCTGGTTAGCACGTAAAGCAGCGGCCAGGAATCGGATTGTTGAGAATTTTAGTATTGAAAAGATGATGGAAGGCTATCATGGAGTGTGGTTTGGCAAGTAAAGAAAACAGTCCTCATCATTCAAAATGTACCACCAGGTTTGGTGTTTTTTTACTGAGATTTTATTGAGCGCTTAGTAAGCTAATCATAACCTTTATATCTTTGCGATGGACTGTACTCTTGATTCTCGTTCGCTGTTGAAGCACTGGGGGCGATCTTGCCCTGATATGAGTTTTGAGTTTTCATATTTTTATTTGAGTATATTCTTAGCGGGTTTAGATGTTCAAGTACAAACTAAATAATAGCTCTCTCTATATATTAATTTTTTCTGTTTTATTGTCGAAGATATTAATGTATATGTATTTTAAATTATTAGGTCAGGGCTTGGGCTTGGGGGGTGGTAGTGATGCTAACTATTATCATGCCTACGCTCTAGGTCTTACTGATAGTGCAGTTAATTTCTGGCCTGTTATATTAAGGTTCTTGAATGAACTTGGTCTTTATAACCGTGATGGTATTGCTACAATCACATTTATCTTAACGTTCACATTAATTCCCTGGCTGCTTTATAAAACCATCCTTCAAAAAAAATTTACATCCAGAGGAAAGTTGTTTTTATATATTTATTTTTTATTTTCCTTATACCCAACCCTATATCTCTTTACATTAGATATTTATAGAGATGTTGTAATGTTTACTGTCTTACTCACTAGTTGGTTTTTTTTGCGTCGTTATTATACTAGTAGGGTGCTTGGTTTTCATAATTTTTTGATTTTTTTAGCACTTGGTTATTTGTGCTATTTGTTTAGACCCTATTTGGGTTTTTCTGTTATTGCAGCCTTTTTTCTATATTATTTTTACTCTAAAACAACGCACTATACTTGGCTTTGGGTGCTTTTATATTTTATGGGGCTGATGGCTTTTCAGGCTTTAGGTTTGTTTGGTTCTATTACTGAATACCGTGGTGAGGATGGTTTCACTGGTGGAGGAAGCACGCTTGGCATTGGTTTGCATGGTCGCTCATCTATCAGTTTTGCAGGGCTTTATATATTGAGCTTTTTAGGGCAGGTTTTTGGACTTTTTATTGTAAATATATATGCTGTAATACTTTTTATCGTTGAGTCTATCCCTTTCATTTTAGCCTTGCGTTATATATTTAAAAATAAAAGACACATGACAAATTTTTGTCACTACTTGCTTGCTTTTTTTATTATATATACAACTATCTGGGTGATAGGGAATGATAATTTAGGTACAGCGGTGCGATTGCGTTTTCATAGTTATATGGCTGTGTTTATATGTTTCTTTATCGTCTATCAAAATAAAATGATATGTGCGTCAGCAATATCAATGAAGAGAGCATCAGCATGAGCTGTAAGGTTATCATTATAGGTACAACCGCCAATAGTATTCTTGGTTTTAGAAAAGATCTGATTAAGTCACTTGTTGCTAAAGGCTATAAAGTATATGCCTTTGCTACCGATTACACCAGTGCTCAGAAAGATCATGTTGTGCAGTTGGGAGCGACTCCTGAAACCTATACGCTCAATCGTACTGGCATGAATCCACTCTCAGATATCTTTGCAACTCTTAGGTTGAGAAAGAAAATAAAGAATATAGCGCCTGATCTTGTTTTTTCATATTTTTCAAAGCCAGTCATTTTTGGTACGCTAGCGGCCAGGCTGGCTGGTGTGAAACAGGTGTTTGGTATGCTTGAAGGACTTGGTTATACATTTACTCAGCAGCCTGATGGCACATCTAAAAAAACAAAGATATTACAGTGCGTGCAGATTTTTTTGTATAAATTTAGTTTTCGCTTTTTAGATAAAATTATATTTCTCAATCCTGATGACTCAAAAGATCTTGTCATTAAAAATAAAATGGCAGCAAAAGATGTTGCTGTGTTGGGAGGGATTGGTCTGGATCTTGAGCAGTATCCTTATGTAAAGCCAGATCTGGGTGCGGTTTCATTTATTTTTATTGGTCGGCTACTAAAGGAAAAAGGGATTAATGAGTTTATAGCAGCCGCTAAAACAGTTAAAAGTGCATATCCTGACATTACTTTTACTGTATTAGGTGGGCTGGATAAAGGAAATCCAGGCGCCTTGCAAGAAAAAGATGTTAATTTATTGGTTGACTCTGGGGTTATTGATTACCCAGGTCAAGTAACTGATGTTGCAGCACGCATTGCTCAAGCCAGCGTGTTTGTTTTGCCGTCTTATCGGGAAGGTGTGCCGCGCAGTACGCAAGAGGCGATGGCGATTGGCCGCCCTGTTATTACTACCGATGTACCCGGCTGCCGAGAAACTGTTGTGGATGGTGTGAATGGTTTTTTGGTGCCGCCTTGGAACCCACAAGCGTTGGCAGAAAAAATGATTTATTTTATTGAAAATCCAGAACAAGTAGAGAGCATGGGGTTAGAAAGTTATCGTATGGCTCAAGAGCACTTCGATGCAAAAAAAGTTAACAAAAAACTGATTGAGTTACTTGGATTATGATTAAACGACTTTTTGATATTGTGGCTTCGGCCCTGGGTTTGCTTGTGTTATCTCCGGTCATCATTATTGTGGCCTGGCAAATCCGCAAAAAACTGGGTTCACCGGTGTTGTTCCGCCAGGTGCGCCCGGGCAGGGATGGCAAGCCCTTTGAAATGGTTAAATTTCGTACCATGCGCGATGCAGTAGACGAGCAGGGTAATCCGTTGCCGGACTCGGAACGCCTTACGTCTTTTGGCCAGTTTTTGCGCTCCACCAGCCTGGACGAGCTGCCGGAGCTGTGGAATGTGCTGAAAGGGGATATGAGCCTGGTGGGGCCGCGTCCGTTGCTGATGGAATATTTGCCGCTTTATAATGCCGAGCAATACCGCCGCCACCAGGCGCGCCCCGGCGTTACCGGCTGGGCACAAATTAACGGCCGCAACGCCCTGAGCTGGGAAGACAAGTTCAGGCTGGATGTGTGGTATGTAGACAATCAGTCGTTGTGGCTGGATATCAAGATCCTGTTTTTAACTGTTAAAAAAGTGCTGGTGCGGGATGGTATTTCTGCTGCCGGCGAGGCGACCATGAGCAAATTTACCGGTACTCATGGTGAATAATACGGTGAATAAACTCGCTTTGCTGGGGGCCAGCGGCCATGGCAAGGTGCTGGCTTGCATGGCGGAATTGCTGGGCTGGCAACAGATTGACTTTTACGATGATGCCTGGCCTGCCATTACTCAAAACGGCCCATGGCCTGTGTTGGGCAACACGACCTCATTAATGTCAGCGTTAGCCGAATATCAGGGCGTGGTGGTGGCCATTGGCAATAACACCATTCGCCTGGCCAAGCTGGCTGAGCTAAAAGAAAATGGCGCGAACCTGGTTAGTCTGGTGCACCCTGCTGCGGTAGTCAGCCGCTATGCCTGCCTTGGGCTTGGTTCTGTGGTGATGGCCGGTGCCGTTATCAACGCCTGTGCCCAACTAGGTGAAGGCTGCATTATCAACACCAACGCCAGTGTGGATCACGACTGTGTACTGGGTGCCGGTGTGCACATTAGCCCGGGTGCCAATTTGGCGGGTGGTGTGTGCGTGGGGCAGGGCAGCTGGGTGGGCATTGGCGCCTGCGTGCGCCAGCTGGTTGCCATTGGCCAGGGAGCTGTGGTGGGTGCTGGCGCCGTGGTAGTGGCATCCGTTAACAATTTTCAAACTGTGGTCGGTAATCCGGCCAAGCCAATAACAAAGAATCATCAGGATCAATCATGCTGAATACCGCTTTTTCCCCTTGGCCTTCCTTTACTGAAGAAGAGGCCAATGCCGTTAGCCGGGTGCTGCTTTCCAATAAGGTGAATTATTGGACCGGGCAGGAATGCCGCGAGTTTGAAAAAGAATTTGCCGCCTGGGCCGGTTGCAACCATGCGGTGGCGCTGGCCAACGGCACCCTGGCGCTGGATGTGGCGCTCAGGGCGCTGGGCATTGGTGCCGGCGACGATGTGATTGTTACGCCACGTACCTTTTTGGCGTCCGCTTCCAGCATTGTTACCGCCGGTGCCAACCCTGTGTTTGCGGATGTAGACCTGAACAGCCAGAACATAGAGGCTGAGCACATTGCCGCTGTGCTTACTCCCAATACCAAAGCCGTGGTGGTGGTGCACCTGGCGGGCATGCCGGCGGAAATGGATGCTATTATGGCGCTTGCAGAGCAGCACGGTTTTTATGTAATTGAAGACTGCGCCCAGGCTCATGGTGCCACCTATAAAGGCCGCCCTGTGGGCAGCATTGGCCATGTGGGCGCCTGGAGCTTCTGCCAAGACAAGATCATGACCACCGGCGGTGAAGGCGGCATGGTCACCACCAATAGCGAGGCCCTGTGGCGTGCCATGTGGAGCTATAAAGATCACGGCAAAAGCTATGCGGCGGTATATGAGCGTGAGCATGCGCCGGGTTTTCGCTGGTTGCACGAAAGCTTTGGCACCAATTGGCGGATGATGGAAATGCAGGCGGTCATTGGCCGCATTCAGTTAAGGCGCATGAGCGACTGGACCGCTGCCCGCCAGGCTAATGCCGCCCGCATAGATGACGTGGCCGCCGGTTTTAAGGTGGTGCGCCGGGTTGCGGTGCCGGATCACATTCAGCATGCCGAGTACAAGCACTATCTATTTGTTAACCCCGAGCAACTGGCCGCTGGCTGGAGCCGAGACCGAATAGTGGATGAAGTGGTGGCCCGGGGCGTGCCTTGTTACCAGGGGAGTTGCTCCGAGGTATATTTGGAAAAAGCCTTTAACGGCACCCCCTGGCGGCCGGCCCAGCGCCTGTCCAATGCCAAATTGCTGGGTGAAACCAGCTTGATGTTGTTGGTGCACCCCACACTCACGGCGGAAGAAATGGATAAAACCTGCTCGGTGCTGGCAGAGGTGTTGGCCCAGGTGCAAGCATAATGGCCAGGTTGTAACACCACTCTAACAAGAACATGGGATAACAATAATGAACCGAACCATTAACTGGTTGTTTGAACAGCCCCGCAGCGTTAAGCGGATTATTAGCCTGGCGCTGGATGCGCTGTTTATTGTGTTCGCTTTTTGGGCGGCGTTTGTGCTGCGGCTGGAGAGCACGGCTGTGTTTGGCTCTGGTCTGCACTGGCTTATGTTGCTGATTATGGTGCCGGTTTCATTGCTGTGTTTTGTAAGGCTGGGGCTTTACCGGGCGGTGCTGCGTTATTTGGGGTATCACGCCATTGTTACCATGGTTACCGGCATTGTGGTGTCCGCCGTGGCCATGGTGGCGGCGGCCTATTACCTGGGGGCCGAGCTGCCCCGCTCGGTGCCGGTTATTTACGGGGTTATTGCCCTGGTGCTGTGTGGCGGTGCCCGCTCCACGGCCCGGGCGCTGTATAACCAGAGCACCAAAAAATTTAAAACGCCCATCATCATTTATGGTGCCGGCTCTTCGGGCCGGCAGCTGAACACCGGCTTGCTGCATGGTAATGAGTACCGTGCCGTGGCGTTTGTAGACGACGATGCTGCCCTGCAGGGCAGCATGCTGCATGGCCTTAACGTGTTTGCACCACAAGACATTCCCAGCCTGCTGGCCCGATACCGGGTGCGTAAGTTGCTGCTGGCCATGCCCAGCATCAGCCGCCAGCGCCGGCGCGAGATTGTGGAGCAGCTGGATGTGTTGCCGGTAGACATTCTTACCATTCCCGGCATGGCCGACATTGTTAGCGGCAAGGCCAAAATGAACGAGCTGCAGGAAATAAGCATTGAAGATTTGCTGGGGCGCGATCCGGTGGCACCTTTCCCCGAGCTGATTGGTGCCAACATTCGCGACAAGGTAGTAATGGTAACCGGCGCCGGCGGCTCCATTGGCTCTGAGCTGTGCCGGCAAATTGTGCAGCAGGGGCCGCGTACTCTGGTGCTGTTCGAGAACTCTGAATTTGGTCTTTACCAGATAGATCAGGAGCTGAACAACATGTGCTGGGCGGCGGGCTTTGGGGTGCGCATTGTGCCCATTATGGCCTCGGTGCAGCGGCAAAACCGGCTGGAAGCGGTAATGAAGTCGTTTGGCGTGCAAACGGTTTACCATGCAGCTGCCTGCAAGCATGTGCCCCTGGTGGAATACAACGTGGTGGAAGGGGTGCGCAACAATGTGTTCGGCACCTGGCGCACCGCCGAGGCCGCCATTAACTGCGGGGTAGAGACCTTTGTGCTTATTTCCACCGACAAGGCCGTGCGGCCCACCAACGTAATGGGCACCAGCAAGCGCCTGGCCGAGCTGGTGCTGCAGGGGCTGGCCATGCGTCAGAGCAACACCCGCTTTTGCATGGTGCGCTTTGGCAATGTGCTGGGCTCTTCGGGCTCTGTAGTGCCGCTGTTTAAAAAGCAAATTCGCGCCGGCGGGCCCATTACGCTTACTCATAAAGACATTACCCGCTACTTTATGACCATTCCCGAGGCAGCCCAGCTGGTTATTCAGGCCGGGGCCATGGGCAAGGGCGGCGATGTGTTTGTGCTGGACATGGGCGAGCCGGTTAGAATTATTGACCTTGCCCGTAAAATGATTCGGTTAATGGGCTATGAGGTAAAAGACGCCAAACACCCGGACGGCGATATAGAAATTCGGGTTACCGGCCTGCGCCCCGGCGAGAAGCTGTATGAAGAGCTGCTGATTGGTGGTGACGAGCAGACGACGGCTCACCCGCGCATTCGCACCGCCAATGAGGTGAGTTTGCCCTGGAAAGACATGTTTGCCCTGCTGCAGGAGCTGAATGCGGCTTGCGAGGCCTATGATCAGGAGCATATTCGCAAGCTGCTGCTGGAGGCCCCTGCCGCTTTTAACCCGCAAGACGGCATTTGTGACCTGGTTTGGAAGGAAGGCAAGGTTGGCCGGGCAAGCACAGTAAAGAGCCCGGAGCAAAGCGAAAGCAACGGCAAGGTAGTGGCGCTGGCAAGGTGATTGGGAGCGCGGGCCGCTGGCCCGCATTAGCACCGGCAGGCGCTTTAGGTTGCCGCTTCGCGCCAATTTGCAGGCTGGCAGCCTGCGCTCCACATGAGTCGTGCATTTTGTTTAGGCCACGCTTTAGCGGGGCAGGGGTTTTGGAGCGCGGGCCGCTGGCCCGCATTAGCGCCGGCAGGCGCTTTAGGTTGCCGCTTCGCGTTAAATTGCAGGCTGGCAGCGTGCCCCGGGCAGCCTGCGCTCCACAAATCAAACAACAAGGAGAGCACATGACCAAGGGACTGGAAATTTTGCATCACGGGGCGGTGAAGGGCGTTACCGGCTCGTGCCATGAGCTGCGCGCGGGCGATGCCGGCATTTTAATTGACTGCGGCCTGTTTCAGGGGCTGGAAGGCAAGCGTGAGCTGGCCATCGACTTTGATATTGACCACATCAAGGCGCTGGTGGTTACCCATGTGCATATCGACCACGTGGGCCGGCTGCCCTATCTGCTGGCAGCAGGGTTCAACGGGCCCATCTATTGCTCGCAGCCCTCCGCTTTGTTGCTGCCGGCCATGCTGGAAGACGCGCTGAAAATCGGCTTCACCCGTAATGAGCAGCTCATTAACCGGGTACTTAAGCTGCTCGCATCGCGCTTGCGGCCCTTGCCCTATAACCAGTGGCAGCCAGTGGAAGGCAGTAACATTGCCATTCGGCTGCAGCGGGCCGGGCATATTCTGGGCTCGGCCTATGTGGAGTGCGAGGTGGCCGGCCAGCGGGTGGTGTTCAGCGGTGATCTGGGCGCCCCCCATTCGCCGCTGCTGGTGTCGCCGGCCCCGCCCGAGCGCTGCCATGTGCTGGTGCTGGAAAGCACCTACGGTGATAAAAATCATGAAAGCCGGGTTGATCGCCGCCTGCGGCTGAAGGCGGCGGTGGAGCATGCGCTGGAAGACGGCGGCACCTTGCTGATCCCGGCCTTTAGCCTGGGGCGCACGCAAGACCTGCTTTATGAGCTGGAAAGCCTGATTGCCGAATTTGGCGGCCAGCAGGCGGCGCCGGGCCTGCCCTGGAACGAGCTGGAGGTGGTGGTGGATTCGCCCCTGGCGGCCAATTTCACTCAGCTTTACCGCGAGCTTAAGCCGTTCTGGAATGAGGAGGCCCGGGAGCGGGTAAGCGAAGGGCGGCATCCGCTGTCGTTTGAGCAGTTAACTGTGGTGAATTCCCATAACGATCATCTTAATGCGGTGGGCTACCTGGCCCGCTCCCGCAAGCCCTGCGTGGTGCTGGCGGGCTCCGGCATGTGCGCCGGCGGCCGGGTGGTGAATTACTTGAAAGCGTTGCTGAATGATCCGCGCAACGATATGCTGTTTGTGGGTTACCAAGCCGAGGGCACGCCGGGGCGGGACATTCTGGAATATGGGCCAAATGGCGGCTGGGTAGAGCTGGATGGCGAGCGTTTTACCATTCGTGCGCGAGTGCACCAGGTTAGTGGTTACTCGGCCCACGCCGGGCAGGAGGATTTAATAAACTTCGCCACCGGCATTACCCCGCCGCCCCGGCAGATACGCCTTATCCACGGCGAAGCCAACGCCAAAACAGCACTGCAGGCACGGCTGAAGGAGTTGCTGCCGGAGACGGAGGTGGTAATAGGGGAATAGCCTCCGTAGGCCCCGTTTTAGCGGGGCAGCGGTTTTGGAGCGCGGGCAGCTTGCCCGCAATTTGGCGCGCAGCGGCAAGGTTTTTAAGCGCCTTTGTGGGCGCTATTGCAGGCGAGCCGCCTGCGCTCCACAATCCGCTAGGCGCTCCAAAACAACCGGATTGCACCGGGCTATGAGCCTAAAGGTAAGAGTCGGGCGGTAAGGAATCCTCATTCCCTGCTCCCTATTCCCTGAGTTAGCACAGATCCTGCCTGATAAAGCGGCACTTAATGCCATGAGCAACATTTTGCTCATTAATGCCTGGGGTAGAGTTTTTTGAGATGAAATTTGCTCACTTTGGCGTTTGGAATATATAATTGCGCAATATATTTCACATTTCACTGAGGCTGTGCTGTGCCTGCGCTAGTTTTGACCATTCAGATTTTTCTTGAGGGAAAGTGGCATAATGCTGCCGAGCTGACCATTGAGAAGCCGCAGTTGGGCAGAAGCGGGCCGGTGCGACTGGGTTACGAGTTTGATTATGCCCTCAAACATCAATATCGCGACGACGAGCATGCCTGTGGGCTGACCTTGCCGGTGGAGCTGATGATCCCCCACGATGCCACAACCTGGTTTGGGTTTCTCGACGACATTATGCCTGCCGGTGCCGCTCGTCGCTATTGGGTTAATCAGCTCGGGTTAAGCCATGCCACGCCGCACATGCAGGATACCGAACTGCTTCGCCATGGCACCATAGCGCCGGTTGGCAATTTGCGCATAAAGGAGTCGTTGCCAGAATTGCCCGCTGGCAGCACCCTCAAGCAACGACGATTTGCCATTGAAGAAGTGGTGGAGCGCAACACCGACTTTCTGGAATATGCCCAGCAGATGGGAGCCGCCAGTGGCGGTGCCACCGGTGCCGGCGGCGAGGCACCCAAGCTGCTGCTGCGCTGCTCAAGCAAGGGTGAAGTATGGATAGATACCTTTCAGGACGACGTACACACGCCGGATGCTCATTACCTGGTTAAATTTCCGCGCAATAACAGAGGCGCCATCGACTGCGACATTCTGCGAGCGGAATATCACTATTATCACGAGCTGCACAGCTTAGGCATCAGCACCATCAGTACAGCCGGCATGAAGCTGCTTGAAGGCGAGCGTTTTCCCTCGCTCTGGTTGCCTCGTTTCGACGTTGTCATGCGTGAGGGCAAGCTTGTCCGTTATGGCCTGGAATCTGTGTATTCGGTGCTGCACAAGTCACCCGGCAGTTATCTGAAGCACCAGCAGGTATTACGCCGCCTGGTGACCTTGTTGGAGCATCAATACCGGGTAGCCGAAATGAAAGAAGGGTTTGATCGGCAGACGTTTGTTACCGAATGGATCAAGCGGGACCTGCTGAATGTGGCTTTTGGTAACTCCGACAACCACGGCCGCAACACGGCCCTGCTGAAAACACCAGAGGGCATATGGCTGGCGCCTGTGTATGACTTTGCGCCCATGAAGGCAGATCCGGAAATGGTGCCTCGCTCCACCAGCTGGGGCAGCCCGCTGGAAGAAGGTGGTCAGTATAACTGGCAGGCCATTGCCGCTGAGCTGGCCGATCTGGCTGAGCCGGAGCAGATATTGAACGAGCTGAAAGGGCTCGCCGGTAAACTGGTGGGGCTGAAACAACGGCTGCACGCCAGGGGCGTGCCCGAACGCATTCTCAACATGCCGGTCATGGGCTTTGATTATCTGGACGATAAACTGAAAAACTGGGGGTTGGTATGAACAAGCCCGGCCCCGCCGAGCGGGAAGCGCTGTTAATCTCGCTGCTTGTCCGGTTATTTGGCGGCGAGATCACCGAAGGCGATCTTTTGCGCGCCCTGCGCAAGGATTTGCTGAACCTGTCGCAAACCGACTACGCCAACATGGTGGGGGTGAGCCGGCGCACTCTGTCGGATATTGAGCGTAATACCGGCAGCCCAACCATTGCCGTGCTGAACGCGGTATTCAGGCCGTTTGGGCTGAAAGCCGGCCTGTTGCCCAGAAGCCCGGCTCTGATGAAGAAAATGCTGGCAGAAAACATAGTTCCGCCCACAGGCCCGTAGCTTATTGGAGCGTAGGTAGACCTGTAAGGCGCGACTTGTTGTCTCGTTCCCACGCTCTGCGTGGGAATGCAGATCAGACCTTGCCAGGTGCCGTGCTGGCCGACAAACCGATATACACTCCCACGCAGAGCGTGGGAGCGAGGGTGAACGGGGCAATGTATTGGAGCGCGGGCCGCTGGCCCGCATTTTGTAGGCACCGCTTTAGCGGGGCAGCGGTGTTCCATGCAGCATGGTTTGCCCGACTGAAGTCGGGCCTACAAGGAGGGCCGCCTGCGCTCCACAATCCGCCAGGTGCCAGTAGCATGTTACACTGCAGGCCGGTTGGCATTGCGGGAGAGCATCATGACCAGGCGTAAATTGCCTATTGGTATACAAACCTTCGGGGAGATCATTGCCGGGGGCTATTACTATGTGGACAAAACCCCCTTTATTCATCGCCTGATTGAAGAGGGGAAATACTACTTTCTCTCCCGCCCGCGCCGTTTTGGCAAAAGCCTGCTGCTCGACACCCTGCACCAGTTGTTCGCCGCCAAAGAGCCCTTGTTCCGGGGGCTGTTTATTCACGATAAATGGGACTGGTCGCGCCCCCGGCCGGTGGTGCGGCTGGGGTTTGGCAGCGGGGTGATGAAAACTCGGGAAGAGCTGGACGCCCATATCCGCTACCAGCTGCGTATTAACCGGGAGCGTTTGAACATTGCCGGTGGTGAGGCGGAAGATATTTCCGCCGAGTTTGACGAGCTGCTGCGCAAAACCCATGAGCAATACGGTGAGCAGGTGGCGGTGCTGATCGACGAATACGACAAGCCCATTCTCGACAATATCACCGAGCCTGGCGTGGCCGCCGACCAGCGCGAAGGGCTGAAGAACCTCTATTCGGTGCTGAAAGACGCCGATCCGCACCTGTGTTTTTGCCTGCTGACCGGGGTGTCGAAATTCAGCAAGGTGAGTTTGTTTTCGGGGCTGAACAATCTTAACGACATCAGTCTGGATGCACCCTACAGCGCCATTTGTGGTTATACCGAGCAGGATGTGGATGCCACTTTTGCCCCCGAGCTGCCGGGGCTGGACCGGGCTCAGATCAAAACCTGGTACAACGGCTACAACTGGGGCGGCGAGGCGGTATACAACCCCTTTGATGTGCTTCTGTTGCTGCAAAAGCGGGTGTTTTCGTCCTACTGGTTTGAAACCGCCACGCCTACGTTTTTGGTGAAGGTGCTGGCGGAGCGGGGTCTTTACAGCCCGCAGTTCAGCCGTTTGCATGCCCGTGAAGCGCTGCTGTCCCGTTTTGATGTGGACAATATCAGCACCGAAGCGCTGATGTTTCAGACCGGTTATCTCACCATTAAAAAATCTGAACAGCTGCTGCCTGGCCGCACTGTTTATCAGCTGGGTTTTCCCAACCTGGAAGTGGAAACCAGCCTGAACGAGGCCCTGTTGCCGGCGCTGGGCGTGGAGAACGTGTTTACCGACGACAGGCTGATTGCGTTACCCGGCCTGTTACGAAACAACGACTTTGCCGGGCTGGAGCAGCATTTTCGCTCGCTGTTTGCGGCGCTGCCCCACGACTGGTATCGCAATAACCCCATTGCCCGCTACGAAGGGCATTACGCCAGCGTGTTTTACAGCCACATGGCGGCGCTGGGGTTTGGCATTACGGTGGAAGATGCTTCCAACACCGGCAAGGTAGACATGGCGCTGGAATTTAACGGCCATGTCTATCTGTTTGAGTTCAAGGTGGTGGAGCAGGTGCCCGAAGGCAAGGCACTGCAGCAGCTGAAAGACCGCAATTATGCGGAAAAATACCGTGCCCGCGGCTTGCCCGTTTATTTGCTGGGGGTGGAGTTCTCCCGGAAACAACGGCAGATAGTTGCGTTTGAATATGAGCTTGATGCCTGACGGTGTGGAACGCGGGCCGCCTGCGCTCCGCAATACCCGTGCTTCAAAAATCATACCAATTGCTTGCACTTGTCTTCGCATCACCGGAAAATTCGCCGAGCGCTGATTTTAATTAATAAAAAGGGATAACAATGACCATTCTGGTAACCGGCGGAGCCGGGTATATTGGCTCTCACACTGTGGTGGAGCTGCTGAACGCCGGTAATAATGTGCTGGTGCTGGATAACCTGTCTAATGCTTCTGCCGAATCCTTAAAACGAGTAGAGCACATCACCGGCCAGGCGGTGCCCTTTGTGCAGGGTGATATTCGCGATTCTGTGCTGCTGGAAAAGCTGTTTGCTGAGCACACCATTCATTCTGTGGTGCATTTTGCCGGGCTGAAGGCGGTGGGCGAGAGTGTGCAAAAGCCGCTTGAGTATTACGACAACAACGTAAACGGCACCCTGGTGCTGGTGGAAGCCATGCGCCGTGCCGGCGTGTTTAAGCTGGTGTTCAGCTCGTCGGCTACCGTGTATGGCGAGCCGCAGCACATGCCCATTACCGAAGACTTTGCCGTGGGCGGCACCACCAATCCTTATGGCACCTCCAAGCTGATGGTGGAGCAAGTGTTGCAGGATGTAAGCAAGTCGGACCGGCGCTGGGCCATTGCCTTGCTGCGTTATTTTAACCCGGTGGGAGCCCATGAGTCGGGCCTGATTGGAGAAGACCCAAACGGCATTCCCAATAACCTGTTGCCCTATATCGCCCAGGTGGCGGTGGGCCGGCTTAAGCGGCTGTCGGTGTTTGGTAACGATTACCCCACGCTCGATGGCACCGGCGTGCGTGATTACATTCACGTGGTGGACTTGGCCCTGGGCCACCTAAAGGCACTGGAGCATATTGCCAGGCAGGATGGCGTAAGCATTTATAACTTGGGCACCGGCCAGGGGTATTCGGTGTTGCAAATGGTTAAGGCCTTTGAGCAAGCCAGCGGCCGAAATGTGCCTTATGCCATTGCCCCCCGCCGCCCCGGCGACATTGCCGAGTGCTGGTCGGATCCTGCCAAGGCGCTACAAGAATTGGGCTGGCAAGCCGAACGTGGCCTTGAGCAAATGATGATCGACGCCTGGCGCTGGCAGTCGCAAAACCCGCAAGGCTACGGGAAGTAGTTGACTCGACAAGTCACTGAATTGAAATAAATACAAAGGGATAAAATGACGTCTTTAGTCCGGCAGCCGGCTTTTATGGCCTTGCAGCAGTTAAAAGAAAAAGAGCAGGCCATTAGCCTGGCACAGCGGTTTGAGCAGGAGCCGAATCGCTTTGAGCAGTTCAGCCTGTGCTTTGGCGAGCAGTTGCGGGTGGACTTGTCGCGCCAGCACTGGTCGGCCGAGGTGCGCGAGCTGTTGTGCCGGCTGGCGCACGACATGGGCCTTAAGCCCGCCATTGAAGCGCTGTTTGCCGATAACCTTTTTAACCACACCGAAGGCCGGGCGGCCCTGCACACGGCGCTGCGCATGCCTCCCGGTGCGATGCTGGAGCACAAGGGCGAGAATGTGGTGCCCAAGGTGCATGCCGAGCTTGCGCGCATTCAGGCCTTTTGCCGGCAGGTGCAGGGCGGCGACTGGCGCGGCTACACCGGTTTGCCCATTACGGATGTGGTCAACATTGGCATTGGCGGCTCAGACCTTGGCCCGGCCATGGTGGTGGAGGCACTGGTGCCTTATCAGGACCAGGGCCTGCGAGCGCATTTTGTGTCGAACATGGACGGTGCCCAGCTGGGCGCTGTACTGGCGGGGTTGAACCCTGCTACCACCCTGTTTGTGATTTCCTCTAAAACCTTTACCACCGACGAAACCATGACCAACGCCCGCGCCGCCCGGGTATGGCTGCTGGCGGCCTGCGGTGGTGAGCAACACATTGCCCGGCACTTTGTGGCGGTGTCCACCAATACTGACGCGGTAACGGCCTTTGGCATTGACGAGGCCAACATGTTCCGCTTTTGGAGCTGGGTAGGCGGCCGCTTTTCACTGTGGTCCGCCATTGGCCTGCCCATTGCCCTCGCGCTGGGGTTTGAGCGTTTTCAGCAGTTGCTGGCGGGCGCTCATGCCATGGACGAGCACCTGCGCCACACCCCCTTTGAGCACAACATACCGGTGCAGCTGGCGCTGCTCAGCATCTGGAACATCAACGTGCTGGGGCTGCAGAGTGAAGGGGTATTCCCTTACAGCCAGCAGCTAAAGCGTTTTCCTGCCTTTTTGCAGCAGCTGAACATGGAGTCGAACGGCAAGGGCGTAACCAATGCCGGCTCGCCGGTTGATCATGCCACCGGCCCGGTAGTGTGGGGCGAAGTAGGCACCAATGGCCAGCATGCGTTCTTTCAGTTGCTGCACCAGGGCAGTGTGGTGGTGCCGGCGGAATTTATTGGTTTTGTTCGCTCTGCCTATGCGTACCCCGAACACCAGCGCAAGCTGCTGGCCAACATGCTGGCCCAGGCCCAGGCCATGGCCTTTGGCAAGTCTCGCGATCGGGTAGAAGCCGAGCTGGCCGCCGAAGGGCTCAGCCCTGAGGCCATTGCTCGCCTGGCGCCGTACAAGGTAATGCCCGGCAACCGCCCCAGCACGGTAATGTTGTGCGATGAGCTGACCTCTTATAACCTGGGCGCACTCATTGCCCTGTATGAGCACAAAACTTTTGTGCAGGGCGTGCTCTGGAACATTAACAGCTTTGATCAATGGGGGGTGGAGCTGGGCAAGAAACTGGCTGCCCGGCTCATTGATGACCTGGCAAAGGGCGTTACCAACGGCCATGACAGCGCCACCAATGGGTTGCTGGCGCAAATTAATGCATGGAACGCTCCAAAGTAAATTTTTAACGAAAATGGATGTAACAAAGAGCACATTTATGACAAGAAAATATTTTGGTACCGACGGCGTTCGCGGCAAGGTTGGTAACTACCCTATTACTCCCGATTTTGTAATGAAGCTGGGCTGGGCCGCGGGCAAGGTGTTGTCGAAGGCCGGCTCCAAAACCGTGCTGATCGGCAAAGACACCCGTATTTCCGGTTATATGCTGGAGTCGGCGCTGGAAGCGGGGCTGTCGGCGGCCGGCGTGAGTGCGGCTTTGCTGGGGCCCATGCCTACGCCTGCAGTAGCTTACCTTACTCGTACCTTTCGGGCCGAGGCGGGCATTGTCATCAGTGCTTCTCATAATCCTTATTACGATAACGGGATTAAGTTTTTCTCTCAGAACGGCACCAAGCTGCCCGACGACCTTGAGCTGACCATTGAGAAAATGCTGGATCAGCCAATGGATTGTGTACCGTCGGATCAGCTGGGCAAGGCTCGCCGTATTAACGATGCCCCGGGCCGCTACATTGAGTATTGCAAGAGCACCTTTCCCGGTGATCTGAATCTGGAAGGGCTGCGCATTGTGCTTGACTGTGCCCATGGCGCCACTTACCACATAGCTCCGGCCGTATTCCGCGAGCTGGGGGCCGAAGTGTTTACTATCGGCACCGAGCCAGATGGCCTGAACATTAACGAAAATGTTGGTTCTACTGCGCCTCAGGCATTGATGGATGCAGTAAAGCGTTACCGGGCTGATCTGGGTATTGCCTTCGACGGAGACGGCGACCGCTTGGCCATGGTGGATCATACCGGCAGCCTGCTGGATGGCGATGAGCTGCTGTTTATTCTGGCTCGCCATGCACAGCAAACGGGTACTTTGCAGGGGGGAGTGGTTGGCACCCAAATGAGCAATATGGCACTGGAACTTGCCCTGGGTGAGCTGAATATTCCTTTTGTGCGAGCGAAAGTAGGAGATCGTTACGTCATGGAGCAGCTGCTGGCCCATGGCTGGAAGCTGGGAGGCGAAAACTCGGGGCATATTATTAGTCTGGAGCACAACTCTACCGGCGACGGCATTATTGCCGCTTTGCAGGTGCTGCGTGCCATGGGCGGCAACCAGCACAAGCTGGCAGAGGTGCGCAAAGGGTTGCGGCTGTTTCCCCAGGTGCTTTCTAATGTACGTTACATTGCCGGCAGCAACCCGCTGGAATGCGCGCAAGTAAAAAGTCTGGTAGCGCGCGCAGAGCAGGAGCTGGCAGGGCAGGGGCGCGTGCTGTTGCGCAAGTCGGGCACTGAGCCGGTTATTCGAGTAATGGTAGAAGGTGCCGATAGTAATCAGGTTCAGCGGCTAGCCGGTATTATTGCTGATGGTGTGGCTGAAGCAGATTTGTAACAATTAAAGCATACTATAGGTGGCTGAAGATACCGGGGCTTTCGGTATCTTCAGGTTTTTATTTTGTTGCAGTGTCTGCTTTTTTGTCTGATGGCTCAAGCTCCTTCTTGCTGAATGTTGTGCCGCAGTCTTGGCATTGGTATTGCGAGGGCTGCCTTAACAGGCGCTGCGCTAGGTTGCGTTTAATTCGGTATACACCGTGCCCGTAGCAGTGATTGCATTGTAGTGGTCTAATGCTCCCGGACACCATTTAAGGTGGTAC
>AZIJ01017482.1_pt1 | contig 18201 bp, 12 predicted proteins | sample 359151 | NCBI WGS metagenome assembly AZIJ01 (sample SAMN02429718, study PRJNA222666) | marine sediment metagenome | biome: Sediment sample; isolation source: enrichment culture of sample MGS-ElMAX(UA) from oil contaminated site at the... | place: Egypt: El Max | collected 2013-01-23 | depth 9.22 m m | reverse complement strand
CAGCTCATCGTTTCGGCTGTCGACAATCAGGCCGGAAGGTAAGACACTCGCTCCTTCATCCTGAATAACCTGGGCTTCGGGATCTTCTAGCGACCATTCAACCAACGAAACTGCATCGAGCACCATCTGACTGAACTGATGGTCTGGGTATTGTGTGCAAAACTGCCAAACAACCTCAGGCTCGGGCCTGATGTGCCTGTAGTTACTGAAGGCAGTGTTTCGCGCTACTCGGTATTGCTCATCCATAGGCCAAATGCGCATGGCGCTAAGGTCAATGTCGATATCAATGTTGATGGTGTCATAGAACCAGAGGCGTTCCCCGGCGCGCTTTCCGAATAGCTCTGGCGCCTGGATAAGTAGATATTGATTTTCCGGCAAGTGCGCGCAGTGCTGGAGGTGAGCTGAAAGCGTGGGCTCATCTGCGAGAAAGGCAAGTGCCAGCTCTTCTATTTCCTCAGACGTATCCTGAACAAATCTGGGCTTGTTGGAGCGAATATCTTCTCGTGCAGCAGCGTGGTTGGCAGCAGAGATGTCAAAGGGCCGCTCATGGCGGACTTTCATACCTTGTGCGACGTAATCCCAGTACTTCCTATACCCAGGGCAGTCATCCGTGCTGTAAAGGGCCAGAATCTCCTTGGGGAGGCTCTTGTAGTGGTAGTAACCCCCGTTGCAGTAACGGAGGTATGGGCATTGGAAGCATTCAGCATGTTCATAAGAGAACTTGGCGTCCATCTGTGTGGTGTTTTCCCAGATGGTGCGATAAGACCATAGATCGTCATCGAGCATGACAGGCGAAGAGGGCATTGGCGCTTCTGATCCCGTCATGGATGAATTCATTACCAGAGATCCGTCTGGCTCTATGGTGATGTCGTAAGCGTCATTGCCGTTGAGATTAAACGGGGCGCCAGTTTTGAGGGATGCTTCGACCTCAAGCCAGGGGGACATGGTAATGTCGTTTCGATCTTTGAGTGCTTCAGTGAGCCGAATGTAAAAATCAGATACCTGGCCAAAGGTCGGCTGATGCTCATGAAAGAACGCTGCGCCTGATCCATAGGGGTAGAGCATGTCTGAGCTGATGTCGTTGAAATGACATTGGTCTAATACCTGGATCAGCTCCTTTATTGGCATAGAAACCAGCTGCTTGGTCGGAATGATGTTGACTGTCGCCGGGGCTGACTTGATCAGATCAAGGTTGCTCAGGTAGCGTGGGTACAGCTTGTTATTCGTGCCAAAGCGATTTGAGTCCATTTCCCATGGAACGAACACAGCCCAGTTAGGATCGTCGGCGTGACGGTTGATTAGACCTGGGTAGCGAACATCCTGGAAAATCATGTTGGTGCACCATGCGAGTGATGCAGCTTTCCCGGTCATCTCTCGAAAACGCTGGTGCTCATGAAGGGCAAAGGGCAGCATTTGATCCCAAAAAGAGAAGGGCATGCGACTGATTTCACCGCCCAATATCTCGAAATTGACCGCATCGGTGTGCTGGTCGACATGCATCAACTCAAAAACCCGCTGGTAAGCGAGCTTGAAATGCTCTTGGGTAATGGCTTCTTTGCTTGCTAAAAGATGGGGTTCAACATAGCAATGGTCGCAGCGCAAGTTGCAGCCACGGTTGGTCACCAGGCACACGTTCAGGAAGTTGATCAGGCGTTTCATGATTGCTCCTCAAGGGAGTTCAATGATGCCGAATAAAGGCTATATTGCCAACTCAGAAGTCGAAGTCGAAGTCTATTCTTTTACTGAGGTTGGTCGCGCGGTTGAGCGTGTGGTCATTATCCACAATAGCCTTGATAAAGCGTGGGTCGGCCCGGTCTTCACTCATATTCCATGAGAGGTCAATTTTCTCGGTAAGACTTTTTTCCTCAATATAGCACTCTACTTCACCTTCTCCGATTGTCTCTCCTAGATGCAAAATGCTTATTTTGGATACAAATTCCATCTGGCTGTGTAGTTCATCCATATCAGCGTAAGAGCGTTGCTCATTTTTTACGATCTGCTCTGCCATCCAAATGACCTGGTTAAGCGTTGAAGCAACTGTGATAGGGCGACTGGAGGTAGTGGATTTTCCGCCTTCAAGCAGCGTTGTAACGTGCGCGACAGCAGTGTATTGGCTTGAGTGGGTTTTGTTATCTAACCACCTACCCACTTCCTTATCGTAGATGTAATAAACACCATAGGCCTGGGCGATGGGTAGGCTGGACTTTTTCTTCTGCAATGTCTTTGGCGTTTCGGGGATTTTGTAAGAGGTCTCTATCAAGCTGGCCAGAGAGATTCCCGTAAGGGTAGTAAGCGCTTGGTCAACAGCCTCTCTCTTTGGCCGTTTCATGGAGAAGTACTTGATCAATATCCCGTAGATGTCTGGATTAACACGAATAGCCTGTGACAATAACTGATGTAGAGGAGCGTTTTCTCCGTTGCAAAAGCGATCAACGGATTTTTTTATTCGAGGGTAAGTGAACGGCCCCTTTTTATCCTCAATACCCATTAGTGATATAATTGAGAATGCATCGCCCAGATGTGCGGCGTGTGTTGTTTTTAGAAGGTCTGGGCCAGAGTCTTTTCCAGAGAAATCTTTGCTGCAATGACTTACATAAGCTCTTATAAGTGCAAATAATTTATCTCTGTTTACCGGGAAAAACCCTTTTAAATCAATGCCTTTTGTCATATAGATATACCCTTATCTACTGCAAAAGTATAAATATGAGCATTGGAACAAACAACATTTAATTGTTGGCTATTATTATCATGTGCTAGTGTTTTTATATAACAACGATAATGAGATTATTATGAAAACCATTGAATATCCTGAAAGTATATCGGATAAAACAGATGGAGAAACCCATATTAATGTATATAGCAAAGGTCAGACGTGGCTCGGTCGTGAGCTGTCCAACTTTGCTCACCGTCCATTCAATCATCCTGAGCACGGCCTTTTTGCTTCGGTAGAAGGGTATTGGTACTGGCTGTCGAGAAGGGATGACGACCTCCGTCATATGTACGGCTTTAAGGCGAAGAATTACGGAAAAGACCTGCCGGTGATTCATACCTATCCTGAAGCCAAGTTCCGCGAGCTTATCTGTCAGGCGATTGATGCCAAAATAAAAAAGCATTTAGACATTAGGTTAGCTCTAGCTGAATCTTCCCTGGAATTGACCCATTACTATGTGACGAAGTGGAACAAGGGAGCAGTCAAGATGGCTCCAAATAGCCTTTGGCTACTGGCGCACATTGAGCAGATTCGACATGCGTTGAATCCTGATGCAGACATGAGCAACACAGTCAGAATGAGAGAGCAGAGCGAACAAGCTGAGAAGCGTGATGACCATCAAATTGGCCTATTTTGATGGTTGATTGAGGTGTCTGGAGGGGTGTGGGGAAAGTGTCTGGAAGGCGGGTGGTATGGCTGGAAGCGCGAGGCCATGTCATCCGCCTTTTGGGAAGCGAAAGCCGCACATTTTATGAATCCATGACGAACAACAGGCAAAGGCGCCAGCAAAGACGACCAAACTATGAATCGGTGACGAACAACACCCAGGAGAGCGATGAGTGTATTCGCAGCGTTAGCTGGGCTGGTTTTGCTCTTTTGCTGCCTTGCGGGTCTGAAAAGCCTTGTCGATTCGCAGTTTCTCTTTGATAGCCCATAGATCCAGGCCGCGTAAGCGCCAACGCAAAGCTCTTTGAAGCGCCGGGATATCGCCATCGGCCAGCAGCTCTATTTCTGGCAGAAGGGGGTCATTGGACAGGGCTTCGCGCAGCTTATCTTCCTTCCAGTTGGAATAGGTGTCGCGGCCAGCGCGCATCTCCAGCATCTGCTGAAAGGATGCCTTAGGCCCAAGTTGATTCAAGCGCTGTGCGCTCTTACTGACGAAGGCCTGGTAGGCCGAAAGCGCCTTCCCGGTAAAAGCAGGGATATCGGGTACCCGTGGCAGTGGGGCTCGGCTAAACAGGTAGCGTTTTGCCGTGAGATCAAGCGAATGGTGAAACCAGTCATCTAGCAGGAGAAAGAACAGGCGTCGAGAGTGGTCATGGTACCCATGGCAGGCGGTTGGAGTTACCACCGGCTCAACGCCAAGCCACCCGCAGCGTGACCATACTGCTTCTAGATCATTCGGCATGGCGCCAGCAAAGCGCAGATAGGGTAATCGGCCATAAGGATGATCGTCGCCCTGGCTTGATGCCAGAGTAGGGTAGCCTTGGTCATTTAGCGCCTGGATATAAGGGGCCATGAGGTGGTCTACCGGTACGCTTGTTGTTGCGCCCTGAGGCTTGGTAATCAGGCAGTTGGTTTTTGGGTGGGTGGCCGTAATGATCCGGAATGCTTCTCTCCATTCGGGATAAAACGTAAATGCGATGATCAGCCTTTCGATCTGATCTTCTCGATCAAGATTTTCAGGTATTGGGACAAGAAAATAGCCGTATTGGCCGCATTCAATTTCTACTGTTTTGTAGGCAGTTTTGCCCCGATGATCCACTTTTGTTTGAAGAACAGCAGTTCCTTGCAATCCATCAGGCGATGATATTTTTCTTTTAAATTGATTCATCTTGTTTGACATCGAATTTTTGTCAATATAGTCTATATTTCGCTGATAATAATAACAATAAGAGCCTATTTATTGCATGAAAAAGCTTGCCGTATTGACGCACGTTAAGGGCGAGGAATCGACATTTATCTGCCGTTCTGTCGACACTAAAAAAGACTTCCTCGTTGCTGCTTTTAAATCCGGTGAGCATTTGGTTGCACACCTTTCCTGTGAAAGCATTGCTGTTCGTCAGCGGTACGCGCGAAAATCATCTGGCTTCTCTGCCGATGAGCTGGACGCCAACACAGACGATCTGTGCCGCCAGCTCGATCTTGCCCTTCAGAGCCCTGTTGCCACCTGTTCAACCTATTTGCCATGCCAGGTATTCCTGATCTCTTGCTTTGATCCGCTGCTCAGTACCGCCATCCTGGAAAAAGGGGATGGGTTGATCAATGCACTGAAAGAGGTCGCCAAGCGTCACAATCGTGACGTCCATTTCAATGTGGTTTCAGCCATGCCGTTGGAAGGGTTGGCCAGAACATCAAGCAGTTATCCCTTCAAGAAAGAAGCGGTTGCTCTGCACTATGTTTTTCATGGTGTTGGCGACAGCTTCCGGAAGCGCTGGCTTCAGGATAACGCTTCTCTAAACCGCTCTCTGTCCATAATCAAAGACTGGCAGGGTAGGCATAAGTTGGAGGTCACACTCTCGATGTCTTTGATTAAAGGTGAGAACGACACCCATGATCAGATGTATGCCCTTGCCAGAGCTGTGCATGCCAAAGGCCTGGATGTCTCTATTGAGATACTGCCTTATATCAATTGGGATGCCAGCTATGGAGTTGCGTCAGGCGATGGTGCACACCTTCGTGACAGCGAGATCCTGCGCAAACTGGTCAGGCCTAAAGGGATAACCCCGGTTGGTGAGTCAGGGCTCTGTGTTGTGCCTATCTGAGGGCAATCGAGTCACAATGAAGAAGCCGCCCTCGGGCGGCTTTTTGCGATCTTAAATAGGCTGCTTAAGTAGGATCGAAGAGTAGCGACAAGGTGCCTTCTCTGAACAACACACGATCAATCTGTACGCTGACTTTTGTCCCCGTGCGGAAGACTTTGTCTCCGACCGTCAGCTGCATGCCGTCTGGGCTCATCTTCTTTTGATCGTGACGCTTCCCAAGGTCGGATGCCTGGATGAATACCGTTAGCCCAGAGCGTTCCATGAGCAGCAAAATACCGGCTGAATAGGCCATTTTGATAACAGCAGTTTCGGTTTCGCCGATCTTGCTTTTGTAGTGGCGAAGCAGCACTTCTTTGCGCACATCACGTGCTGCTGCGTTAATTCGATAGGCGGCATCATCAAGGCCAATCGTCGTTTCGGTTGTGATCAGTACCGGGTCTTGGTTTAGAAGCAATGCCTTCAGTGATCGGTGATTAAGTAGATCAGAATATTTGCGCAGCGGGGAGGTGAAGGTCGCATAGTTCTGAACGCCCATAACCAGATGGGGGCCGGGTTTTGTGCTGTGAACTGTAGGTGAAATAAAGCTGGAAACCATCATCATGATGCCAGGATCTGATGCTGCCTTTACTTTGGTCATGACTGACCTAAAGCCTTTAGGCGTTCGCAGGTCTTCACCTTCATACAACCCAAGCTCGACCAGGCGAGAGGTCAGCCTGCTGGTTTGAAGCTCCTTAAAGCCTTCATTGACTCGGTATAAGCATGATGCGCCGGATGCTGACATCAGACTGCCAAATTCGAGGTTGGCGGCGACCATGGACTCTTCGACCAAGCGCTGTGAGGAATTAGATTCCAAAACCTCGATTGTTTTGACTTCAAACCCTTCAAGCTGAATCTGGTAGTACGGCTGCTGATGAAAGAATCCACCGAATGTCTTACGACGCTTGGATAAAAGCGCGGTGAGGTTGTCCAGGGTGCGGATGGATTGCTGCACCTCAGGCGATACCCCTACGTCATGACCGTCCATCATCTGGTCTACGAGCTGATAGCTCAGTTTGCGCCTGGATTTGATTTTGGCCAGCTGGAATACGCTGTTAAGCAGAACCCCTTCATGGTCATAGTGCAGTGTGCACACGACTGCGTTGCGAGGAGTGTCCTCATTCAACGAACAGAACTCTTCAGACACATAGACTGACAGCATTGGGACGCTGTAACCGGGAAAGTAGCAGCTGAATCCGACTTTTTGCGCATGCAGGTCAGGCTCTGATCCGGGCAGAATGACGCTGGAGGGATCAGCAATAGCGACTTTCAGGGTATACCCGGCTAGAGTCCGTTCGGCAAAGAGCGCATCGTCAATATCTCGGGTGCTTTCGCCATCAATCGTGACGAAAGGAATATCCAGCATATCAACGCGCTGAGCATCCTCTCCTGACGAGGGTTGATCCAAAACAACCACAGGGGCAGGGGAGATACCGTAGCGATCTGAGGCGAGTTTCCATGGGTGCTGAATGTCACGCTCATTGGCGATAGTTTTAAGCACCTTAACGATAGGGAAGTGACTATCTATTGGGTGCGTTTTCAGTTCAGCGAGGACAATGTCGCCGTTACCAAGAAACATCCCGGCATCGCACTCAACGTCGAAGGTATGGCGTACCTCTGGTGACTCATGAATGAGGCATGTCTTCCCTTCACGAAACCGGATTTTTCCGTAAAAGGTATTGACCGATGAGGCAACCAGGTCGACAAGCTTGGCTTCTTTGCGCCCGTCTGGATTGGTGATGACGTGAGCAGACACCGTGTCACCGTGGAAACAGCGCATCATCTGTGCTGGCGGCAGGAACACGTCGGTACCGTCATTGAGCATCAGAAACCCAAAGCTGTGCCTGGAGGGCTTGACGCGGCCAATGAGTGCAGGCTGTTCAGCTGCATCGGGATGGCAGGCGTTGTCGACATCCAGGAGGGTGTCTGTGCAGGCTGATTCTGGGTGATTTTTAAGCATGAAACCGTCTTATTACGCAATTTTGTCAATATATAACAAATGTTTAGGCGTGAGTCCATCGCAAAGTCGAGGGGGGAGGCAGAGGCGAATTGAGGCGGTCTTTTCTCACCAGCTATACTGAGTCCAGTGAAATGAAAATGAGATGAGACATTGACCCCATCAAAAGACGCCGTATCCGAAGTGCTTGAGAGTGTTGTCCTTAGCGGAAGTAAAGAAGCGATATCTGGACTGATCACTTCGTACAAGGTTGCCTTTGGCGATAACGTAATTATCGAGGCAAATGAAGGCTTTCTTAAGAGTCTTTGGAAGACAGGAAGTTTGAACGAAGATATTCGAACAGTACGGGGTATGACTGCTTTCGCTTATAGTCAGAATAAAATAATCCAGACATTGGAACATGGAAGCCCAAACCACCAGGCTCGCTATGACGCGATAAATACATTTGTAAAATTAGAGGAAGACTATTTCAAAGAAGGTCTTCTATCAGATGCGCTTAATGCTTTAAGTCAAAGGAACGAAAAATCAACTCATGAGTCCGCATTTATGTTGTTAATATGTGGCTCCAGAATTTTGCTTGACGCTTTTTGCGAACGCCATGCAATTTCAGAAATAAAACTAGGTGATCTGAGTTACTTTAGCTCTACGGGAAAGATTCTTCTGAATGATTTTGATTTCAAAGCAGAGTTTAGGAAGGTTGATCATGCTGAATTCATTAGAACGCTTGAGTATTCCTCTAAATATAATGTCAATAAAGTTTTTGATGTAAATTTAGACGACATTGACGGAGTAGTGAAAAGTTCTATTGCGAAAATAAGTATGAGGGCAGGCAATGATCCTCAAAATACTCGTTCAGAAGGAAGAGTTCCAACCCTAAGAAATGGCAAGCTAGAAAATCCTGAGCTGTATATAGCTTTAAGCAACCTTCTTTCTAGGTACAAGCCTATTGGTGAGATGTTTAATCATTGCCCATTATACATTAAAGAGCCTGATGCTCGAAATATGGGTAGTGTTTACATGGAGATGAATAGATCCAGTCGAGTTGGTCTTGTTGATGTTTTCGAGTTTGCTCCCGCAGAAAAGAAAGTGCTTGAAAATATATCGAGGGAAACTGGTGATATTTTAAGGTCTGGGTTCAAGCTAAGCAAGATGATGGCAAATTTTGTGTCTGCTAACGACATAATTGGCGACTTTTGTCCTGAAGGTTTTGGCCTGTCCTTGCTTTCATTGGAGCAGGTTTCTGATTTTGAGGTAGGTAGTTTTTCTGAAGAAGAAGTCGAAAGAATAGAAAAATCAATCATTTCATGGATTGATTTAAGGTCATATGAAAGCTTTCACTTCCTCAAAGATCCTCAGATTAGATCAAATGCAAACATTAGCATATCCGGGGTTTTGAGTAATTCCAGCTCAAGAGACGCCAATATAATTATTTCAGCAATAAACAATGGTGTTTCAGAAAAAACAAAGAGTTTTATCAGGAGTATGTGCAGATCTATTTCTGATGGCACTGATGCTGTTTCTCCGCTCGAATATTATATTCTGACGATTTTAGAGCCGGACAATGAGTTGGCATCTAGAATAAATAAAGTCTACTTTGGTTCAAATTCAGATGATCAGATGATTGAAGATTTAGAAAGACTTGACAGAATAGGATTTAATTATGCGGCGCACACTGTCTCTGCCAATCCATTGGGAAAAAGTACTCAGCTTGAGTTTATCAAGAGAGGAGTCTGGCCAGAAAGATTTGACCCAAAATTCTTAGATATGGATGGAGCGCTTAAAGTTCTTGCAAGGAAAGGGACAATAAAAAACGATTCAGAAGAAATTATGTATATCAATGCCTATGGTTTGGATAAGGCTCTTTCGGCAGTGAAGACAGAGTCTCAATTTAGTAAGCTATGCTTATACTATGGTGATGATGTGGTTCGTGAGTGCGCCAGAAAGCACAATGTACTCAACAAGTTTACCAAAAAAACGATAATAACAAACGACTTTGAAATATAAGGTGAGAAAATGAGCGTTGATACTCTGGCTAATTACTATATGCAGACCTTCAGAGAAGGCGATTTTCGTACTTGCAACCTGCTTGTAGATGGTTTTCTTGAAAATCTAAGCAGTAAATACAACGAAAAATTTACTAGCGCCGTTGTTGTTAATTTCAAGAATCACTACGGTGAGAAAATTGATGAAAGAATTGCGCTGCCAGATGCTGCATACGATTGTTTGAAGCATCTTCACGAAAAATCATCAAACATAAGCAGTGAACAGATTTATGATCTACTAAACATCTTTAGCAAGAATGAACAGTCAAGCTATGGCGAAAATGTATTCGCAGAAATGCTGGAAGATCCAGCCCCAGAATATGTTTGCATGCAAATTGTTTGTTCGAATCTATCGTTTGCAGAGCGCCTTGCTAGCAAATGGGGTATTAGTAGTACTCCGTTTGTTATCTCCATGAAGCCAAACAAGTTTATCTCAATAAACGGCAAGAATATTTTCACAAAAAGCATAACAGATATCAACGCTCGAAAGTTAGACCCTATTGCATATGCAAATATGATAAGTAAGTATGGAATAAAGGGTGTTTTGGACGAGGATGGTGTTCCAGTCGGACACACAAGTGTAATGGAATCACTTGACCTTAATCAGCGTTATTTGCCTGTAAACTTAGATGGAATACCGACAATAGATGGAACTAAGGTAGGCTCTTCAGAGTTATATTTTGCAGTCAAAGAATTCGTTTCTGATATTTGCCCTGGTCTTAAATCCAAATTCAGTAGCATCCCTTGTTTCGTAAAAAGGGAATTTGCTGAAAGCATTGGCGCCAATTTCTTTGAGAGGCTTTCAGGAAACAAAGCTAAGTTCACTCTATTGACAAAGATGAACGAAGACAATGAGAAAGGTTTGCAACCTATCGGCAGGGCAAAGCAAGATCTGCTGGACGCTAACCTGCTAGCGACTCTCGCAGGGGATGTGAGTTTTCCTGCCTGCTCTATGAGTTCTGAGTATGGAATCTGCCTGGTTCCCATGGAGCTTCTGGATGACATGGAAATGTCTGCGCCAAACAAGATTGTAACTCAAAGTCATCTTGAAAGACTAAAGTCAGCACCCGCTGTTCACCTGTTAGGACACTCTACCGTTCGCTATGAACGCACGGATGATGAATTTGTTTTTACTCCTGTTAATCTAGGTTCTTCCAGTCTGTTCGCTGCTGCATGTGACGGCAGAGACATCAGTCACTTGGATGACCTGATATGTGACTTGTTTAATGATATCAACAAAACCTATCAGCATAAGCCAGTTTGGGCCTCAATAATGAATCATATTGGAAAATATCCATATGAATACATACGCGTTGAGGATGATACTATCAGTGATGCAGTTCGCTACCTGAAAAAGAATAAGTTTGATCTTGCTGGTGAATATATAGACATGAGCAACTGTGTTTACCTTAAGCAAGATCGAGTTGGCAATAAGTTTTATAGAATCCAGGAAATTGCTAATTTGGTAAGAGTAGCGGGGTGGGTTGTAAGAGACAATGTTGTCAGTTTAAACCAATTTCCAGACCTGTCCTCGGCAGTTAAAAACCTTGCAAGGAAGTCAGTGGAAAAAGACTACTCGTCAGCCTACCACAACCTCATAGCAATTGAGGTCGCAGGCTTGCATGAGGCGTTGAAGTGCGTTTCCTCTGAGAGTCAATACAAAAAGCTCAAGGAAATATACCCTGAGAATGAATTTTTCGAGGCATCTAAGGGTATTAAGTCGATTGCGAAATATGCTCATAAAGTTCGAATTGATACGGACTTTTCATTATGATTGAAGTGGAAAATCAACTGAATGCTATTCATGATAGCTGCCGATACTTCTTGGGGTTAGTGGCTTCTGGGCAGGAGAGCATGGCCGCTCGCTATGCTCAGAAGTTCATCTCTGAAGAGGGTGTCTATTTTAGGCAAGAGTTTTATGACCACCTGTGCAGCATCGTTAATGGTGATGTTAAAAAGCTTTCTCCGGATGTCTGCGGTGCGCTGAATTCAGTGGTATCGACTGCGGCTTTATCTATTGCGATAAAGAATGCTGACATTCCAAATCACAAGCCTAATTTATGGGCTTTACTGAATGATGAAGATAGCCTGCTGTACGAAAGCGACAGAACCTCGTATAAGGAGCTGACGACTCATCTTCAATATGAGGCCGAGCAGGTGGCAGCATGCCTTGTGAGCGGAAATCTTGATCTGTTTGAGCATCTTTTATCTATTTGGAATATTTCTTTAATCAATTGCCGCGTAGGCTTTGAGTATGATGCTGACGGTCTTGGGTTCTATATCAACAACCGTCACTTGCCAATGAGGCGCGGTCGAAAGGAACTTTCTGATGAAGATTTCAGGAAACTCTTGTCATATGCGCACAAGTATTGTGTCACTGGCTTTCTTGAAGGTGACTCACTGGCAACGTTTTGCAACTGGTTCTTTCATCCTGATAGATATGAGTACACGATCAACGAGGTTGCCTATTGCCATCCGCCGTTGGTGTCCCATGAGACGGGTGAAATACTCAATCCGGAATACCTGATTGCCACCCAGAAAATTGCGAAAAGCCACCCTGAGTTCGCGGGGATGCTTGAGCAGGTTCCGTGCTACGTGACTAAAGATGTTGCTAAGGAATGTGGCGCGATTTTCTTTGAGAAGTGTGGAGGAAAGGCCAAACAAGGAGAGGCTGACCTCGGGTTCGTAGCAGATTTAACCTCACAAGGTATCAGAGGGGTAAAGCGAAAGCTTGTGCAAATTGACGGGTCGCTTCTGCGCTTGTCTCTGCACGATAGCTTATTCCTTGGACTGTCATGCCCGGAAGGGTACGGCCTGGCCATGATGCATGTGAATGACCTTAATCAAATGAAGGTTGGGCCTGTTGATTCTGAAGCGCTGCGCCTGGCCGAGGGAAACGTGTATCAAAGTCTTTGCATGCACAGGGTCTTGCTGAGCGAAGGGATTGCTTCGACCATCTATAATCGCGGTGACACAGGACTACTTGGCTTCTTTGGCGCCTCATACTCTAGAGAATTCATAAGTGGAGAGCAGGAGATTTTGCGGCTGATGGACGTTGATCCTGGTTTAAAGATCAATCCTGAGGCGGTCTTTCCCTATATCGATGATTTGACCACGCCTGCGAGGGCAGTACTGCACAACCGGATCTCGCCTGATAGCGTCCCTAGCTTCAACATGATGCAGATCGTTGGAAGCTATGAGGATGTGTCCGATTGCATTGATAAGCTCTTGGCGGAGAAGTTACCTAAGAACAAGTATACATTTGAACTTTGGTTCCCCTCTGGCTGCTCCTATGAGCAGAAAAAGACGCTGGTGGAACGTATGGAGCCCATCTCTGATTGGCCTTTTTCTAAGGACAGGCCATCAGGCATCCTCGATGCAATCAGACATATCGAAATTGATGAAATGCCAGAGACCTACAGCATTTATTCGATTTACCTGGATAGGCAGGGCCTCGATAACGCGCTTTCTGTCGTAGAGACAGACGACGACCTTAACAGGCTTTATCGTGCCTTCGGAAGCAATCGGATTCAGCAAGAGATGGCATCCCGTAAAATAAACAACCAGATCGTCAACAAGCGCCAGCTTAACGACGACTTCAGCCTGTGAGATACCCATGAGATCAGATCGTCTTTCAGCCAGCTTTTTCATCAACCTCATAGCCGATGATGAGGTGGAAATGGCGCACGAGTTTGTCCAGAAAATGATGACGGGAAAGCCTGATGAATTCAAAAACAGCTTCTGCTCACTCTTGCTGAAAGAATTTGAGGATAGCCTGCCGAAAGGAGGGTTACTGTTTGGAATAGACCTGGTGCCTGCATCGAAGGCGCTTGCCTATGTGATTGAACACCTTAGGCCAGAAGGGCTTCAGGAACGCCTGTGGCAATTGATTTTCCCAAAAAACACCACGCTCTACGCTGGCAATGAGCAGGCGTACAGGCTGCTAGCAGACCTCCTTGTCGAAGACAAAGCGCACTTGGCCACATCGCTTGCCCTGGGAAACCTTGATCTGTTCGATTACCTGGTAGAGCGCTGGGGTGTTGAGAAGATACGCATGAAGCTAAAAGTGAAGATTCATGAGCATCGATTTCATATGGAATGGTCTGGTAGAGATAGGCGAGTGCCAGTGCTGATCCCTACGCCTCTTACGAAGTTTTTTGTTGACCAGGCAACCTTAAAGGGAATGCTTAAGCGTTGTTATGAGTTTGGCTTGAGCAATATTCTGATGGATGGTGGCAAGCTGCGTCGATACAACATGTCCATGGTGTATTCTCACGAGTCTTATGACGACATTTGTACACTGGAAAAGCGTTTTTGCCCGCCGCCTGTGGTCAATGATCTTGAGGGAACAGTCTGCAACCCAGAATATGTCTTTGCTGCTGAAGCATTGCTGATGTCGAACCCGGAATATGGGGATCTGATTGATTCGGTTCCCTGCTTCGTGAGGAAGGAATTTGCTGCCAAAACAGGGGCGATGTTCTTCAGGAGAAGTACCCGGCAATGCTCGGAAGATGTTGATCTCGGCTTTGAGGCTGACCATGACATGTATAACCCGGATGGAAATCCCTTATCGCCCAAGGTGGTGTCAGAGCGGGAGCTGATTAAGCATGCAATGGATGGGATTTCTGATTTAGGACTGGAATGCCCGGAAGGATATGGCATTGCCATGATACCGCTGGCTTTTCTTGATGGAATGCGCCTGGATGCGCCGAGAGAGGAGCGCTTTCAAAACGCCTATTTCAATATGGATAGCAGTATTCATTTTTATCAGATTTATGCCAAAACACGCCATTCTCATGAGCACGTCACAACAATAATGGGACGCCATATCGGCTATTTTGGTGCCTCTTATAGCAATTTCTATCATTCTGGTGAAGATCAGGTTGTTGCTCTTATTGAGCAGGGCGTAGACCTTAAAGGCAGGATTCATGAATTAGGGGTTCTGGCCGCTTACCCTTACAACCCGTCTATGGCGGTGATCAATCATCACCTTATCCCGGATGGGGGTAAGAACGTCGGTGCAACGATGAATATCAGCGGCACGGGTTCTGACATCCTCAGGGATGTCGAGCGTATGGTTGCGCACGGGATTCCTAAAGATAAATACAATATCAAGCTCTCTTCACTTTCTGGAGCTGATGACGATAGGTATGCGGCAATCAAGGCACTGTTGAAAGTCGCGGATTGGCCTTTCCATTGCAAAAAACCATCAAGCATTAATGAGTTGATTGATCTTGTTGATAATTCGTTTGGTATTTCAGAGCTTACGAGGTTTATTTATTACAGTCTTCTTTCTATGCAAGACATGAAAGAACTACTCAATGTAGTAAAGACATCGGAAGAGGTTGATGCTCTTTCAAGATTTTTTGGTGCAGAGGTGATTTCTAGCTCTGTTAAGGAGCACAATATAAAAAACGGCGTCGTTTTGGGCGGCGTTATTGACAACGAATTTTCTATTTGAGAGATAGCCATATGGATTCCAAGATCGGCCTTAGCAAAAGTTTTTGCAATCGTATTGCAACGGCGCTTTTAGAGGAGATGCCTGGGACATATGAGATGGAGAATAAAGTATTAGAGGTATTGAAGGCCACTCTCAACAACGCTTCTGACAAATCCGTTATCACCATGGCTACGGCCATTTCTGGACGTGCTCAACTCCTTTTAAAAGAAATGGTGGATTCGCGCAACTTTATTCATGCAAATGGCGTATTGAAAAGATTAGCCATGTTTGAAGAAGATCTCGGGCTGTTCTCAGAACAAGACAAGAAAAATATGTTGTGCTTTTTGTTGTTTGATAGCCCGGATAAAGCGAGCGCTCTAATTCAAAGCTCTGATGGGCTTAGAGAACTTCTTTCAGTGATGGAAAGAGACAAGTATCTGTTTTCTGCCATCCTCATGTCTGGCCATCACTACCTTGCTTCGGTTATTGATGAGGTATGGTTCAAAAATAAGCCAGTTAATACATCCGGAACCATGATCATCTCAAGAGAAAAAAATGAGGCTGAGTTTGAATTCTCTTTTGATAGTGATCGCGTTGTTTCTATTCCAGGTGTAAGAAAGTATTCAAACAGTGACCTTTCAAAAGTTTATTCGCTACTAAAGAGCAAGAATATTCGCTACATTCCAGATCATGGCGAAAAAATATTTAATGCGTACTTTGGTGATTTTGTTCTACCTTGGCTTGTCTCTAACGCGGATAAGCCGAACTATCAGAACCATTTTCATGAGAAGATTAGCTACAAAGTCCCTCTCTTAAAGGACGGTAAGATTGAATGCCCTGAGCTATTCATGGCGAGCATGCATCTATGCAAACAGAACCCGATTTTCTTCGATTTGATGGCAAAAATCCCTTGCTTTGTTCCTGAGTCCTGGGAAGGTAAAACAGGGTCTGTTTTCTTCAGAAAGCTCTCTGAGAAAAATCCGGAAACAGGGCGTGTCACCTTGGGATTCGTCCCTAATGAGGCGACTGACCAAAATCTTAATGTTCTTGTAGAGTCCAATATCATTCAAAGCCTGGTGCCACCAGATGAACTGCTTGGGGTAGGTTGTCCGGATGGCTACGGGCTGGCGCTTATTAGCCTTGAACAGCTGCAAAAAGACTTTGCCCGAGGGGACTACAAGGATAAAGCGGTGAAAGATGCCATGCGTTATCTGGCGGGCGAGGAGGGTGTCGTCGGCAATGACGTTATGAACATACCCGGTTATGCGCTTAAACACAGCTCTATAGCGCTGGGGATGGCCACGGGCAGGATGAATCCTGGAAACCGCGAAACCGACTGGAAGGAGCTGTTCCTCTATTTTGCCAAAGGCAATTCGATAGAGCCCGTTAAGGAGGTTTTACAGGGGCTAGAGGATAAGGGGAGTACCGGCTATACCACGGCTCTACGCCTGGCAGCAGGGCAAGTGGTAGACCAGCCATTGATTCGTTTTAATGTTGAATCAGCATTCCTGGCAGAAAAGCAGATTGATGTGCTGTTTGAGCACAACCTTAACCTGAGAAAGGTGAAGTTGGTTTTTGATCGAAAAGGAAAAGGACTGCTCCCTAAAACGGTTAGTTTGGAGTCTATGTCCAAGTTGATTCAGCTCGATGGTTGGCCGTTCGATACCGATAAAATTCGGACACCACGACATGCCTTATCGAGGCTTAGGGACGTTGAAGGTCGCTTGATTGCACCTGCCGAGGACTTGCATGCATTCCTATTGGCTTGCGGCCCAGAAATGCTCATTCCTTACTGCAAAACAGAGACGGAGTTGCGCCACATGAGTGACATATTCGGATCATCCGCTCTTCGTGAATTCATCGATAAGGGCGAGGGGGTTACGGCAAGTCATCAAAAGGTCGTGATGAATGACGACTTTTCCCTGTGAGCCGCGCTAGATTTGACGACAAAAAACCCGCCAACTGGCGGGTTCTTCATGAGGGGCAAGGCCTCAGCGGTAGCCGAGCATCTTCACGGTGGCAGCGAAGCGCTTAGAGCCGTCTCTGGCTTTCTCCGGGTCTCCATCAAGGCACTCTCCAGCGATTTCCATCAAGGTCTTGAGGTGCCTGACTCCTTTTTGGTCAAGTGCCATGATCCGTTCGGTTGTTGCCCATGAGGTCAGGTCGTCAGTGACCTTGTACATGCGCGAGACAGGGGATTCTGAGTCACTGGTGGCAAGAGTGACCAGGTGCTGAAAAAGGTCGTTCAGAGAAGCAGGTAGCGCGTTGGTCGTGCTCATAAAACTCCAAAATCAGTAGGTTTATCAGGCGAAGTGGTTGGAGGGGTGGGTGCCTGATCAGATTGGGATCATTGATCCTGTTGCTGGCGCAGGTTTTGGAATCAAACCATTTTGTTGTCGCAGCGTTGTGTCGTCCGGCGTAGTGCGGCCTTCTGCTTCACTGCAACCTTCATTTCTGGACTGTAAAGGTTCCAGTCTCTTACCTCAGGAATGGTGCGACCACAGCCACGGCAAATTTCGTCACCGACATTGTGTGAGCAGATGCCCACGCAGGGGCTTGAATCAGGTTTATCAGGGCGAAGAATGGACATGGGAAAGCCTCTATTTTCTGGAATATTGCCAGCGGCTGATCATCAAGTCAAAGCGCGAGCACAGATTGGACACCACAACCTGCCTGGAGAAAGGCTGGCTGGTTGGATGTCTTTTTTTGGGTGCAAAGCAAAAGCCGATCTTGGCTCCGGCTGAAATGGGGGGGGGCAATATTGTGGAATTGGAGGAAGGGCGATTGTAAATCGGAGGTTGTACAGGTGGGAAAATTATAGGCTCCCTTCGGTCGCCAATAGAAGGTCGCCTTCGGCGCAGGGTTATAAAGCGGTAAGAAGCAAGGCACCCCAAAAGCCGCTTGCGGGCAACCCCTTTTGACCAAGACCCTCCAAGGAGGGTGGTCGTAGGGGAAGCCCTGCTCAATCCGTCAACGGTAATCCGTCAGTGGTATGACGTGCTTGAAGCGACTCAGGGTTGCCGCAATCTTCCGCGTTACAATCGCCACTTCGTTCAGGTCGCGCCCTATGATGCCAAAGCCTTCACATTGGCAGCGGTAATCAGAGTTCTCAGTCAGGCTTTCGGATGGCGCCTTTTTGGCCTCTTCAAGAAAAGCCTTTCGCACGGCGTCAGTAACCTTGAAACCGTAATTGATGTCGTGTTTTTCAGCTTCTTCGGCGATCATCCACTGGATCTCTCCAAAGTGCTTTG
>AZIJ01023206.1_pt1 | contig 18267 bp, 19 predicted proteins | sample 359151 | NCBI WGS metagenome assembly AZIJ01 (sample SAMN02429718, study PRJNA222666) | marine sediment metagenome | biome: Sediment sample; isolation source: enrichment culture of sample MGS-ElMAX(UA) from oil contaminated site at the... | place: Egypt: El Max | collected 2013-01-23 | depth 9.22 m m | reverse complement strand
CGCCGAGCAGCTTGCCGGCCGGGTGAGTGATGCCCTGCAGGCGCGCACCGCCCTGGTAACCGGCCGCGATGCCCGCAACCGCACCCTTGGGGAATTCCGCGAGGAGCTTTCGGCCCTGGGCATTACCCTTGCCGACGACATGGAGCAAAAAGCTCGGGACGCCAAACGTGAGGTGGAAAACGAGCTGGTGCAAACCCGCAACAAGCGCAGCCAGACCGAGGCCCAGCGCCAGGTGACCAAGCGGGAAATTGACTCTCTCAGCCAGCGCCTGTCGAAAGACGGCCAGGGCTACTTTGCCGCCCGCAAGGCGCTGGTGGCTCACAAGGCCAACTGGTCCAGGGTAGAGCGGCTGGCCCGGGAGCACGATGTGGAGCGCCGGCTCAAGCGGCCCGAACTGGCCTACCTGGATGCCGACGAGCTGCGCTCCATGTCCGACAAGGCGCTCGGTACCCTGCGGGTGGCGGTGGAGCACGATGAAGAGCTGCGCGACGCCCTGCGCCTTAGCGAGGGCAACCGCAACACATTGCAAAAGGTGCAGTTCTACATTCTGGTGTTCCGTCACCTCAAGGCACGCATTCGTCACGACATTATTCGCGCCGACGATCCGGTGGAGGCGCTGGAAGAAATGGAAGTGGAGCTGGCGCGCCTGGCCGACGAGCTGACCCTGCGGGAAGGCCAGCTGTCGCTGTCGTCCGTGGAAGTGGCGGCCAAGATCAACACCATCATTCGCCGCGAGCAGACCCGTATTCGCCAGCTTAACCAGGGCCTGCAGAACATTCGCTTTGGTCTGGTGGCCGGGGTGCGCCTGAACGTGAACATTCGCGACACCTATCAGCGCCTGCTGGATGCGTTAAGCGACCCCGAAGGCCGCCATCAGGACTTGTTCAGCAGCAAGGAGCTCAGCTTCTCTGAAGCCATGGGCAAGCTGTATCAGCGGCTGAACCCCGAGCTGGAGCGCGGCGATCGCAGCCCGCAGGTGCTGGGCCAGGCACTGCTGGACTACCGTAACTACCTGGAGCTGGACATTGAAGTGCAGCGCGGCGCCGACGGCTGGCTGCGGGCCGAAAGCGGCGCCCTCTCTACCGGCGAGGCCATTGGCACCGGCCAGGCCATTCTGCTGATGGTGCTGCAAAGCTGGGAAGAAGAAGCCCGCCATCTGCGCGGCCGCGACGTGTTGCCCTGCCGCCTGCTGTTCCTGGACGAGGCCGCACGCCTGGATGCCCGATCCATTGCCACCTTGTTCGAGCTGTGTGAGCGCCAGGACATGCAGCTGCTGATTGCCGCCCCGGAAAACATCAGCCCGGAAAAAGGCACCACCTACAAGCTGATCCGCAAGGTGCACGGCAACCAGGAGCATGTGCACGTAGTGGGCCTGCGCGGCTTTGCGGGGGAGGCGGCGTAACTCTTTTCGTCACCCCTGCCTTCGTCATTCCGGCCCCCGAGCCGGAATCCAGACCAGACAGCACCAACCCAACCCAAAACGCCCGCAGCCGCGGGCGTTTTCATACCTGTGTTATTCCGGACCGGCACCTCGTCATTCCGGCCTTCGAGCCGGAATCCATCCCACCAACCACGCCACTTTCACCAAAACGCCACGCAAAACCCCCGTTATGCGAAAGTTCCGTTTGAATTCTTCACCCCCGCAGGCACAATAACCCTTCATTTCAGCCCAAGCGAAGAGGCCCGGTCGCCCGTAAGACTCGGGCGGTAGCGTGCCAAAGCAAATAACTGATGTTTTATACAGCATATTGCCGAGCAAGCCGGCACCGTGCGCACTATCATTCTGGCCATGCTCGTGTACAACAAAACGGGCGAAAAAACGTCCATGAACTGAGTAAGTTACGACAGGGGACTGTGGATAATGCGCAAGTAAATGTTGATAACGAGCATGCGTGTTTTTGCTCGTGGAAACATCGGAGTAATGGGATAAAATCTTTATATTATCAAAAGCTTATGAGTGAGAATTGAGTGGGTGTGTATGAAGAAATATGAGCATGCTCATTATTATAATGTTAAATTTACCAAGGAACTCGTAACCTTATGTACAACCTGCTAGTAACAGCACGAGATGGCGCTTGGGATGAAGAATTCTACGAGTTCGACAAGAGCAGGTTTCTTGAATATACAAACGAAGACATAGCTTCTGTTCTGAAAGAATTAAAAAGTTCCCATATCGAGAACTTAAAGAGCTACCCATGTTTGTTTGCTTATGAAGGTGAAGATTCTGATGTGCGTGTCGGTTATCTGAAATCTATCAAAGAGCGCGGGCGCAACCTACTTATAGAATTTGAATTTCAACAAAATATCGACCCAATACCTTTTGAACAAATAAAACCGATTGCTCCACTTCTGGATATTCGAAGCTGGGAAATGAATAGGACCCATTGGGCTGTAAAAGATGAAGACTTGTTCAATAGACTTCAAGCAAAAGGCATTTTAGAGGCGGAGGAGCCTTCAGGAACAGTTAAAAAGGGCCGTCCAACGGCAGAAAAATCTAAAAACCCCAAAGTCACAACTGTTCAAGGTTTTATCGGTAAGGTTCTAGCAACCAAGGGAATTAATGGCAATGAGGTGTTTTACCGAGGCCACTCCAACAAGAAAAAGTATAAATTAGAGCCTTCTCTATTTCGAAGAGATGAAGATGGAGACTATCTGTATAAGGACAATGAGCATGTGCTTTACAGGGAGTTGTTGGTTTCAAATTCTGCTGACTTTCAATCGGATGTTTACACGCTTGATAGCCTCGTACGAATGCAACACTACTCCTTGCCTACACGGCTACTGGATATCACCTCCAATCCACTGATCGCTCTGTATTTTGCTTGTAAATCATCTAATGATGAGGAAGGTGAAGTAATCGTCTTCTCAATGAATCGGAAAGATGTGAAATATTTTGATTCAGACGTAGCCAGCTGTATTGCTAACCTAGCTCGCTTACCCCAAACAGAAAAGGACGAGATTGATTTTGAGGAAAAAGACTTTAATGGGCAGCCACCTGTAAAGCGCCTTCTTCATTTTATTCGAGAGGAAAAGCCTTTTTTCGAAGCAGCTATTATTCCAGATGATTTGAGAAAAATTATTTGCGTCAAGGGAAAACAGAGTAATGACCGGATTTCATCACAATCTGGTGCTTTCCTTCTATTTGGTTTGGATTCGGTCTTTGATGAGGCGGGTACCCCTGAAATTAAAGTATCGAGAATCACTGTATCGAACAAGGATGCTATTTTAGAAGAACTCGACTTACTCAACATCAACGAAAGCACGGTTTTTCCGTACATTGAGAACTCTGCAAAGTATGTCGCCGATAAATTCAAATTTAACAAGTCAATCCAGCCGACCGCTGAAAGCGGCGGCTGATTGAAGCGTTAGGCTTGCATAGGTTAAACAATGAAAATTGACCAACTAGAAGGCTTTGATTCCTACTACGAAAATGATCAACCTCTCACATTTTGTTCGGATAGAATAACTATTCACTATGATGAAATTAAAGTCGTACTGAATAAGCTTCCGTACTTAAAAAATCCTGTAAGTGGGGATATTCACTTTACAACACCAGCAGTCCATATTATCAATGATTATGTGTCTGATGCTAAAAAAAACAACAAGAAAGAAATAACAATTAATCAGTTGGGGCGCTTTAACAGAGGCAGTCTTCCTATTGGAGAGAGTACAGATTTTAAATACTCACCTGCCGAACATTTTTTCATACCTGGTTTAATTCGAGACATTCCATCTAATGGCTACCTTACGCCAGTTTACTTTAACAAAAATGTGCTTGTTAGGTATGAGCATGCCGATGGCTATAGCGTTAGCTCTAAAACTGACTCCTTTGGTGTTATCCATATCGGTGAGAGCTGTACGATTCCGTATGGGTTAAATGCATCGCGGAATGTAGTTATGTGGCTTGGTGACATTGTTAGGCTGGATAGGAAGGAGGTTTTGTACCTTTATTCCGAAAACATTGAGCCGCAGTATGATCTACATTCTGACTTTTACGATAATCAAATTCTTAATAAATGGGTCTAAAAATGCCCAATAAGCTGTTAGGCCGGACCCGAACATAGCACCGAGTAAAGGAATAAAATTTGAGCATTGAATTTTTAGAGAGTGATTTTGATAAGGTCAGCTACCTTGTGAATCTTTTGACTTCAAGGGCTACAGGGTTGGCGGCTGACTCACGAGAGTTTGAGATATTGCGCCATGAATTGCTAAGCAATCCCGCTGTTTCTCCTTATCTTCCTCAATGGTTAAAGCAACACAGAAACCTAGACACTTTCTGGGGATTCATCAAGCAGAAGTTCGGGACATATGCTGAGCGAAGAACATATCTATCGGAGGAGTTTACCCCGGTTCTCGATATGCTTGAGTTTGGCCAGCCAGCACAGTCGACCTCACAAGTTGGCTCTTTTCAGAGTATGATGCCGAGCCAGACAAAGGCCGTGGCCAGAAATAAGCGGAAAGTTTTTATTGTTCATGGGCGAGATAATGAAGCGAAGCAAGAGGTTAGCCGGTTTATTGAAAAACTGGGTCTCGAAGCAATTATCCTGCATGAACAAGCAAGCGCCGGAATGACGATTATTGAAAAAATTGAACACTATTCCAATGACGCGGATTTTGCGCTCGTGCTTTACACCGCTTGTGATCACGGGCGCGGCGCACATGAATCGAATGTTAGCCCTAAGAATAGAGCGCGACAAAACGTGGTATTCGAGCATGGCTACCTTATGGCAAAGCTAGGCAGAGAAAACGTATGCTCACTTGTGAAGGGTGATATTGAGACGCCGAATGATATAAGTGGTGTCGTATACGTTACCTTGGATCCATTCTGTGCATGGAAAACCGAAGTGGCAAAAGAATTAAAGGCATGTGGCTATGCAATCAATAGTCTCTTTTAGCAAATACCCAAGGCCTAACAAACGCAGGCACAGCGACGGCTTCTTCATTGCGGCTGCGCCTCCATTACGAAACCGCGCGTGCTGCGGGCGTTAGAAGATCAACTCGATAGTTTTCTAGGGATGATGTTGCATGTATGAGGTTCAGTTAAAAGAGAGAATTGCAGGCTATTCCGTCTCAGCCGCAAAAGAGGGTGAAAAAGTTCAGGTTCAGGTCTCTGGTGCAACCTCAACAGAAGATGGTGATCTTCATCTAAAATATCTTAATGGCTTTCCCCAGACCATCTTGTCTATGCTTGAGGAGGATTTTCAGCCCAGCGATATAAAAACTATGGTTGTGCTAATTTCTAAAGACTTGAAGGCCAAGGTATATATTAATGAAGTTGAAGTTTATGGGCTGGCATTCGTTAAAGCAAAAAAGGTTGAAAAAGGACAAGCTCTCAGAAAGGATGATATTTCAGGTTTTGAACGCATACAGTTAAGTGGTATTGAGTTTTCTGAAGATCAGGCCTACCTTTGCATACTATCACTTGGCTGGGATAAGGCTTATATATTTGACTTTTCACCACTAGATGATCAATTGGATAGAAAAATTGAGTACGATGTAGAAAAGCTTCTAGGGTCATATCTTTCCTACCTATCGTTTGGGTCTATCCATAAAATATCTGCTTCAGCTTGGGATGGTATATTAAGGCAAAATTGGTTTCCATTCTATGCTCTAAATTTTTCTACTGTGGAATCAATTGTTAGTTATGCCAAGTCTGATTGGAATATAGATGAGCTTGTCAATAAAATAGAGAGTGACGCTGTTTTTTACATAGAGGAAAGAAAACCAATATGGGATAGTGATGAAAACCTTTCACCGTTCATTTGTTTTTTAGAGGCGGCGCTTTCTCGGCATAAAGCAGATGATTTTGTTAGCTCATCGTCAATTATATATCCAAAGATTGAAGCTTTAATTAGGAAAGACTTTGTTGCAGATAACCCTGAAATGGAAGGGCGTCAGCAAAGAGTACTTGTTGAGCATATTACTGATAAGACGCTCAGAAGTATCTCAGCACTCACGACCTTTATTCCTGATAAATTCAAACGCTACCTAGAAGAATGTTACTTTAAGGATTTTAGCGTGATAGTTGATGACAATCCGGTTAGCAGGCACTCCGTTGCTCATGGAGCAAGCACAATTGATAAGTTTGATAGAAAAGCATCATTACTTGGGCTGTTGGTATTTTCTCAAATAGCCGAATACATCCAACAATCTTCTAACAAGTCAATGCAGCCGACCGCAGATGCGTCGGCTGATTGAAGCGTTATAAGCTAAGCCTTAAAAGGGATTAACCATGCCAATAAAGAAAAGCAGAAATTTTGATCTAACAACCGACATCATTAACACTACAAAAAATAGACTGTCTGAATTTCTCACAAACGAAGAACTAGCCAAAACAGAAGTATTTATGAATGATGGTAAAATTGGATTTAGGGCTGATGATTCAATCCTCAAAAAAATCGAACTTAACTTTGGCGCGCCAGCCAAGCGCGAGTAATGAAAAATGGATAAAAGCTCAAAACCCAACGAAAGATCCTTCGTGGTCAATGGGTCTCAGATCAATAAATCGACAGACCCGGCAACGCAAGCAATATTAGCAAAATACCAGCTTGTTTATTCAGTCATAGGTCTGCTGCTTGGCCTAGCATCAATACTGGGAGGAATATATTTATTTGTACAAGGAATCTCCGGAGAATCTAACTGGAGTGCTAAATTTCTAGGCGCTGAATCGTCAATTGCAAGTGCGGCCCCTGGCGCATTATTGTTTATCGTTGGGCTATTTATGGTTTTTGTAACAAGATACAAATACAAGCACATTGTCGCCAAGTAACTCACGATTATGAATTCAATCCCGCTCATTTCGTTCACCGTGCTCGCAAAAATTTCACCTCTGCGAGCCTGTTGACACAACCGCTATAACTGGTATCGCCATGTCCGCCAATGAAATAAGAATTCAAAAAATAGTCCGCGAAGAAAGTGACACGAGACGCCTTGGCATAAAGGTGAAATATATGTGTCTTTCCTTATCATGTGGGCACCATCAAGCTTTGCATGGCGAGTTATTCGAAGTAGAAAAAATCAAAGCACTTTATGACTTGGCTAATGTTCCAATCGACTGCCGCTGTGCTGTTACACAAGTTCTTGTCGACGACCAAGGGAAGCCGTTGACGTCCGCCGTCGTAGAGCGAGCAAAAGCACAAGCAGCCAGAAAAAAGTTATAACAACTGGTTCAAATCGTCGCTGGACGGGCTAAAACCCGCCCCTTAACCAAACATTATGCAGACTAAATAGAGTACAAGGATAGACTATGGAAAACCTGATTTTCCGGATGAACGGTGCAGCTTTTGACGACGGCTACAGGCTGGACAAAATGGTGTCAGGGCTGCATGGCACGCAGCAGGTGCTCGAAGGGGTTTATAAAGGAGTTACTGGAAAGTCTCGCCTATCGAAAAGTGACAGAGAACTCTACAAGCTTATAGCTCAGGACGTTGAGCATGGCAGTTTGCTAGTCACGCTTGGCGCCTTGTTTTCAGGCGTGCAACAAACGCTTCTATTCCTGCCGTCTCTATCGCCTGATTACATGTGGGATTATACCAAGGCTAGTGCAGCTTTTTTATATGATATCTACAAGGCTGCTCATGAGGGAAAGCCAGTTTCGATTCACCAAGATGGTGAAAATACTTCGGTTATGACACAAGGTAACGAGAATGCCATTCAAGTTTATAACGGCCCAGTTTATCAAATAGGTACTCAGATAATTACTGGGCTGCGTACGCTAGATGATGCCCTGGAAGAGAATAGTGTTGAAGAAATAACATTGGGATCGAGGTTTGAAAGAAATCCGGCTATAAAAATGTCACTTAAAGAGAAGGGGCTATACTATCCGCCGATTTCTATTGACGAAGAACCTAAGACAATAAATTGCGATATCTTCGACTTCAATAAATATGATCGGATTGGCAAACTCAGAGTTCCAGATTCTCAGGAAATCCCTAAAGGAAATTACAAATTTCGGGTTGTAGGGAGGCAAGAGGTTGAAGATTATATTTTATCGATGACTGAAAGAGAGGTCGAAGTCCATTGCATGGTTGAATATGAAAATGATCCGCTTCGAGAAAGCCGAATTGGCACCCTTCTTATCATTGATGTCGCAGCATAACTAGGCCAAGCGCAGCGACAGTTTTTTCGTTGCGGCTCCGCCTGCACTACAAAGCTGCGCATGTTGGCGGCGTTAAGTTTCTAGAGAAGTGCTCGAGCAGTAAGGAGATTTAGTGAAAAAGATGTTTTTAGCTTCATCTTTCGTGGATGTAGCAGATTTGTTCGTGAAGTTCACCGAGGAAAGATGTGCAGGAAAAACTGTTGCATTTATACCAACGGCAAGCCTTGTCGAAGAGGTGAGGTTTTATGTGGATGCTGGCAAGAAGGCCCTTGAAAAACGTGGGTTAATTGTTAACGAGCTTGAAATTTCAACGGCAACGAAAGAAGAAATAGAAAGCACGATTCAAAAAAATGATTACATCTATGTTACTGGCGGTAACACTTTCTTTTTGCTTCAAGAGCTGAAAAGAACAGGTGCGGATAAAATAATATCAGAATACATGAACTCAGGGAAAATATATATTGGAGAGTCTGCCGGCGCCATTGTGCTTTCATGCAATATTGAGTATGTAAAAGACATGGACGATTTCACTGCTGCGCCGAACATTGGTACGTTTTCATCATTAGATATGATTGATTTTTATCCGGTTCCCCATCATACAAACTTTCCATTCAAGGAATCAGTTGAGAGCATTATCTCTAGTTATGAAAGAAAAATAGATCTCTGCCCAATTAGCAACACTCAAGCAATTGTCGTACGTGGCAATAATTTTGAAGTGTGGGGTGCCGAAACTTAACAAGTTACTGCACTGTAAAAATAATTTTCTGGCGCTCGCCATTTTCCTGTGAGTAGAGCGTTATGTGCATGGAGGAATAATGAATATTGGTGTTTATATTTACGATGAGGCCGAGGTTCTCGACTTCTCAGGGCCTTTCGAAGTTTTCAGTACCGCTAAACGATTAGGTGTAGAAAGCTGGAATGTATTTTTAGTATCAGAAACCTTGGAGCCAGTGAAAGCCAGAGGTGGTTTTACTGTTTTACCTGACTATTCGTTTCAGAATCACCCTCAAATTGACCTTTTAATCGTTGCTGGTGGTGTTCATACGAACGAAATGAATAAGGCCAATGTGCTTCATTGGGTTGCATCAGTAGACAAGCAGGCTAAACATATTGCATCAGTTTGTACCGGAGTATTCATATTAGCTAATGCAGGCTTGCTGAAAGGACTTTCTGTGACGACCCATTGGGAGGACATTCCAGATCTGAAACAGCGGTTTCCTGATTTAGTCGTTGTGGAAAATAAACGTTGGGTAACAACAAACAAATACACTACATCGGGTGGTATATCCGCTGGTATTGATATGAGTTTGTACTTGGTATCAAAGTTCCATAGTCAAAGCCATGCGGAGTTGGTTGCTCATCAAATGGAGTACAACTGGCAAAAATGCACATTCAGTTGAAATATCATTAGAGTACGCATAACGGGGCTGCTCGTACAGCGCTCGCGCCACTGGGCGATAAGGGCGGAGTCTTGCCAGGGGTTATAATAAAAGCTGCCTTGATGGTTTAACAACACACCGAGAGGGGGCTAACATGACCACGGTGATCGCAGTGCATGAGGTAGACGATGTGGGCCACTGGCTAAGCTCGCCCAAACGGGCCGAGTTTTTTGCCGCTCACGGTATGACCGTAAGAACCTTTGTCAGTGTTGAAGGGGGCAAGCGTGTTGGGCTGATTATTGAGCATGTGCCCAGTCTTGAGGCGCTCAAAACCGCGCTGCAGGGAGCGGATGCGGCCGAGGCAATGAAACACGACGGCGTACATGCCGATACGGTAGAGCTCTTTATTGCCGGCCAGTCGGACTGAGTGCCACTCTGCCCGCAGGTAACGACCTTGAAACTCAGCATGCCCGCTGTTGCGGGCATGCTTCGTAGAAATCCACTCGAAAAGTCCGGACATTGCCGTTACCATACTCCCCAAATTACGTTGAAGAAGAAGCAAATCATGTCATTACCTCCGTGCCCCAAGTGCAACTCCGAATACGTTTACCAGGATCAGGCACAGCTGATCTGCCCCGAGTGCGGCCATGAATGGAACCCGGCGGACGTGGCCGCCGAAGACGCGCCCCTTACCGCCAAGGATGCCAACGGCACCCTGCTGCAGGAAGGCGACAAAATCACCGTGGCCAAGGATCTCAAGGTAAAAGGCAGCTCCATGGTCATTAAAATCGGCACCAAGGCGGTGATCCGCCGCATTGTGGAAGGCAAGGATCACGAGCTGGACTGCAAGGTAGACGGCGCCGGCGAGATGATGGTGACCGCCGCTTTTGTAAAAAAAGCCTGAGCCATTTTCAGCCAGTGTAAGGCGTAGTAACGCAATGTCGGAGTGCCGGCATTGCGTTTTTTTATTGGGCCGGCAAGGAGAGGATGATGACGCCATTATTCATGTTCAAGGCCGCGGTGCTCTGGCTGGTGATGCTGTTGCTGGCCGTGGTAAACGGTGTCGTCAGAGACACCCTGCTGGTGCCATTATGGGGGCAACCCCCGGCGCTGGTTGCCAGCGGGCTGATGTTGTGCGCGCTTGTCTTTGCCGTTTCCTGGTTTGGGGTGGGCTGGCTGGGGCGGTGCCGGTCTTGTCATTACTGGTTCACCGGCCTGGGCTGGCTGCTGGCAACTCTGGCCTTTGAATTCACCTTTGGCCTGCTGGTGGCGGGCAAAACAGGGAGCCAGCTGCTGGCCGCCTATAGCCTTGAAAACGGCAACCTCTGGCCGCTGGTGCTGGTGGTCATTCTTGTTTCTCCCAGGCTGTGCGCCCGGTTCAGGGGGTTCCCTGGCGTGTAGGCGGCGTGCGCCGGAGTCTGTTTTACATTTCGTTGTGCTTAACCATGAAGGGAGTCTGCCATGAAGTTGAAAAAACGACGCTGTTTTGGTCTGGGAGCGGCGGTGTTGTGCGCGGCGGTGGCGGCCAATGCGCAGGCCTGCACCCGCTTTGTGTATCACGGTGCCGGCGATCAGGTCATGACCGCCAGATCCATGGACTGGAAAACCGATGTGGGCACCAACCTCTGGGTATTCCCCCGGGGCATGTCGCGCTCCGGCGAGGCGGGGGAAAACTCACTGCAATGGACCTCCAAATACGGCAGCGTGATTGCCAGTGGCTACGATATTTCCACCACCGACGGCATGAACGAAGCCGGCCTGGTCGCCAATGTGTTGTGGCTGGTGGAGTCGTCCTACCCCGAGCGGGACGCTTCCCGGCCCGGGTTGTCACTGGCGGCCTGGGCACAATATGTGCTGGACAATTTTGCAACGGTGCAGGATGCCGTCGCCACCCTGGAGCAGCAGCCCTTTACCCTGATCACCGATTTTGTGCCCGGAGAAGATCGCCTGGCCACCCTGCACCTTTCCATTTCCGATGCCAGCGGCGACAGCGCCATCATTGAATATATTGATGGCAAGCAGGTCATTCACCACGATCCCGGCTATCAGGTCATGACCAACTCTCCCACGTTCGACAAGCAGTTGGCCATGAACGAATACTGGCAGCAGCTGGGCGGCACCGTCATGCTGCCCGGCACCAACCGTGCCGCCGACCGCTTTGCCCGGGCCACCTTTTATGTGAACGCCATTCCCAAAACCGACAATGCGGTGGAAACCATCGCCAGTGTCTTCAGCGTTATCAATAATGTGTCGGTGCCCTACGGCATCAGCACGCCGGATCAGCCCAATATCTCTTCCACCCGCTGGAGAACCGTGTCTGATCAAAAGCGCAAGCTGTACTTTTTTGAGTCGGCCCTGACCCCGAATATTTTTTGGATAGACCTGACCCAGCTCGATTTTTCGCAAGACAGCGGCAAGGTACTGAAGCTGGATCTGGGGCCCAACCAGCAAAACATCTATTCCGGCATGGCCAACGGCCAGTTTCAGGAGGCCGCTCCCTTTCGGTTTCTTGGGGTATAGGGCGTCACTGGGTATGAGGACTGTGGTTTGAAAAAAATATTAATGAGTGCCTGCCTGTTGGGTAACAAGGTCCGATACGATGGCGGCAGCCTCACCGTGGCCGATGGCATGGTCGAACAGTGGCGGTCTGCGGGCCGGGTGGTGTCTGTCTGCCCCGAAGTGGCGGCGGGCATGAGCATTCCCAGAAAGCCGGCCGAAATTGCAGGAGGCGACGGCAATCGCGTGCTGAGCGGCGAGGCGGAGGTGATAGACAACACCGGCGACAAGGTCACCTCGGCCTTTATTGCCGGTGCCAATGTGGCGCTGGCGTTATGCCGGCAGTTCAATATCGAGGTGGCGGTGCTGGCAGAGCACAGCCCTTCATGCGGCAGTGCCGCCATTTACGACGGCGGTTTTTCGGGCCGCAAAATACCCGGCATGGGGGTGACCGCCGCCTTGCTGCGCCGGCACGGTGTTCAGGTCTTTAATCAGCATCAAATAGCGGAAGCCAACCGGGCGCTGCTTGGGGCGAAGGAAACACCGCCAGACTAAACCTTAACCTTTTTATGGGTAAAACTTGCGCTTGCCCGGCTCGGGCGAATCCTTTAGCATGCCGTTCCTGACCAACTGGTCAACAATTTCGTTACAGTTTGTACCATTCCCTGCCGTTGTTCTGCGGATTGTGGAAGGTCACGTCCGGAGCCGGCATGCACAAGTTCAAATTAACCACCATTCTCATTGCCTTTGTGGCGATATCGCTGGCGTTGCTGACGCTGGTGTCCACCGTTATCAATGTTCAGCGTTTTTCCGGCCTCTATTACGGCCAGACCGAAACCGACTACCTGCCCAACAGCGTGGGACGGGTGGCGGAGCAGGTGCGTTCCGAGCTGATGCCGGTGATCTTGCTGTCAGACAGTCTGGCGGCCAATGGCCTGCTGCACCACTGGATGCGGGAAGACGAGGGCGCCTCGTCCATGCATGGCCAGGTGCTGCGCTATTTTAACGAGCAGCGGGCGCAAACCGGGGCCTCCACCCTGTTCTGGGTGTCGGGCGAGAGCAGTACCTATTACACCGATGCCGGCGTCTTCAAGCAAATATCCCCCTCCGACCCTCGGGATCGCTGGTACTACGACTTTGTGAACGGCAGTCAGCAGCGGGTGCTGAACCTGGATCCGGACGAGCGCACCGGCAAGCTCACGCTGTTTGTGAACTCGGTGGTGGAGCTGGACGGCCAGCGGGTGGGCGCCGCCGGCATGGGCCAGGACGTGTCGGCCATTGTGGATCTGGTGTCCAACTATCGGCTGGGTGAAAACGGCTACCTGTTTCTGGTGAACGGGCAGGGGGTGATCAACGCTCACCCCAACTCTGGCCTGGTGGGCAAGTCCCTTGGCAAGCTGGCGGGTTTTGAGCCGGTAACGGAGCTGCTGAAAGGGCAGCACGAGGGCTTTTATTTCGAGCAGGCCGGGTTCGATGGCCAGCAGGTGTACCTGGCGGTGCAGGATATTCGTGACACCGGCCTTCGGTTGGTGGCGGTGCTGCCATCGGCGGAGATCAGTGGCGCCATCAACGAGGTGATTTCCTCTTCGGTGCTGGTAAGCCTGCTGTTGACCCTGGCCTTTATTGCCGTGACCGTGCTGTTTGCCCGGGCACTGGGCCGGGCCATTCGCCGGGTGGGAGACGATCTGCTGAGCATGTCCGGCAACGGCGGGGATCTCACCAAACGCCTGGATGACAGCCACAACAACGAGCTCGGACACCTGGCCCGGGGGTTTAACGCCATCATCGGCAAAATCCGCGAGCTGGTGGCGGAAATTCAGCATACCGAAACCGCCATCAAGGCGGGCATTGAGCAACTGGCCGAGCTGGCCGGCGACACCTTTCGGGCAACGGAGCTGCAGCGCGGTCAAACCGAGCAGGTGGCCACCGCCATTACCGAAATGGGCCAGACCGTGACCGAGGTCTCGGGCATTGCTCAGCGCACCGCCTCCGATACCCAGGCGGCCGTAGAAGAAGCGCACAGCACCACCAGCAACATGGCGCTGACCCGTGAAACCATGCAGCAGCTGAACGGCGTAATGAACGACATTGAGGCCACCATCAACGATTTTGCCGGGCAGGCGGATGCCATCAACTCGGTGGTGGAGGTGATCAATGCCATTTCCGAGCAAACCAACCTGCTGGCGCTGAATGCCGCCATTGAGGCGGCCCGTGCTGGCGAGCAGGGCCGGGGCTTTGCGGTGGTGGCCGACGAGGTGCGCAGCCTGGCCCAGCGCACCCAGCATTCCACGCAGGAGATCAGCGAACAGATTGCCCGCCTGCAGCAAACCGCCCAGCAGTCGACCGCCGCCATTCGGGAAGGTACCGCCAACAGCCGTCGGGTAACCGAGAGCACCGAGCTGTCGGCCCAGGCCCTGGCCAGCATTCAGCAGCGGTTTGAGGCCATCAGCTCCGGCAGTCATCAGGTGGCGGCGGCCACCGAGGAGCAGGGCGCGGTGGCGGATCACATCAACCAGTCGGCCCATGTCATCTCCGACAGCGCCGCCGGCATTCACGATAACGCCGAGCAGCAGCTGGCGGCCATTGGTCAGTTGCAGCAGCGGGCCGAATACCTGCGCAGCCTGGTGGGGCAGTTCCGGGTGTAGTGAGGGGCGGTTTTTCCTGGGTACCGTGGTGAACGAGCCCGGCAGGCTGTAACATCGGCAAACAGTATGACGGTACTTGGTGAGTAAAACATGAAATCACTGAAATACGGGAGCTGCCTGGCCCTGGCAATGTTGCTGGCCGGCTGTGATCACGGCTTTGAAGGGGTCTACCAGACCCGGGCCGACTCCTCCAACGAGATGATGGCGCAACTGATGAGCGATTTTTCCGGCCTGGTGGGCAGCGAGCAAATCGTGATCGGCAGCGACTATATCGAACACAACGGCGAGCGCACCCGCTTTGACGACATATTTGTTCGCGAGTCGGCGGGCAAGCGTTACCTGGTGTTTGTGCAGGGCGAGCAGGAAGAAGTCTGGTTGATTGTGGACGAGCACACCCTGATGAAGGGCAACGGCCTGGTCAAGGTATTGATGGAGCGGGTAAGCGATGGCTGAGCCGGTGGCCAGCCCCTGCATCGGTTATTGCCGGCTGAACGAGCACCGGCTGTGCACCGGCTGTTACCGTACCCTGGATGAAATCACCGGCTGGCGCGAACGCCCGGAGCACGACAAGGCGGCCATTGTGGCCCGCTGTGCCGAACGGCGGGAACGCGACACCGCCTAAAAAAACAGCCCCGAAAGGGGCTGTTTGCACAACAAGGGCTGACGGTGGTCAGAAATTGAGACCCATACCGAAGGTATAGGCCCAGGCGCCGTCATCAAAGTTGTCTTCGGCGCTGTCGCCGCTGTCAAACAGGAACTGGTACTCGGCCCTGGCCTGAATAAAGGTGGTGGGCAGCAGGTAATATTTGAGACCCGCCTCCAGGCCGGCGATACCGGTATCGTTTACCCCATCACCGTATATGGCACCCAGCGAGGCGCCCACAAAGGGACGGGCCGCGCCCTGACCAAAGTGATAGTCCACAAAGCCACGGGTACTGCCGTTCCAGAAGTCGTCGGTCAGGCCTTCGCCTTCCACGTCGGCATAGCTGATGCTTTGGCGAATACCGGCGAGGGTGCGCTCTGAAAGGTACCAGCCATAGTCGGCGGAGATCCCGAAGCTGCTGTTGTCGAAGTCTTTGCTGCTGCTACCGGTACCGGACAGCGAGAACTCCCGATCACCCTGATTTGGCCCTATGGCGCTGTGCCCGTGCATGTTGGCCATGGCCACGGCAGGAAGCAGGGCGCCAATCATCATGGCCAGTGGAGCTTTTTTGAGCATGTTCATGATAACACCTCGGATTAATCATTGGTTTCAATCAAGCACTTACCACTCTTCGAATAAGACTAAAGCACCGGGCCCAGCACCTGGGCTCGATAAACGAAGCGTGCCACTGTTGCTGTCAATCCTTGTTATGATTTGTCCTTGCCAGTCACCGCGGTCAGCAGGCCCGCAGCATTGCTAGTATAGAAGCCGTCTAATTGATGTGTCGGTTTTTTGGCATGGGGTGAGTCAATAATTGACCAACCTGATTCGTTTGAGTCAAGTTCGTGCACAAGAGGGCGTGCCGCCGGCTGCTATAGTTTCAGCAGTCTGCCAGCCTCAAGGAAGGTGCTGAATGAACGACACCGACGTGACCCTGCTGTGGCAACAGTTTCGCCAGAGTCTTGAAGACACCGGCAGTGCCCTTGGCCTGAGCGGCTATAACTGGGAAGAGCTGCTGGTATACGGCCTGGGCCAGCTGCTGGTGACCCTGATGATCATGCTGCTGTTCTGGCTGCTATACGTGGCCGGTTGCCTGCTGATGCGCTGGCTGCTCGGCCGTCTGGATCGCGGCGCCGGCCCCTATCGCACCGGCCGGGTGGTGCTGCGCTACCTGCTGGGGCTGGCCACCCTGGTGGCGATAGTGGCGCAGTACGGTGCCGCCGACGGTGTGATCAAGGGCATGGCCCGGGCCGGACTGATGGCGCTGGCCTTTTATGTGCTATGGCAACTGCTGTCTCGCGGGCTGATCACTCGGCTGTCGCGGCGTCACCTCGACTCGTCTTTGGTGCAGTTGTGCAAAAACACCCTGTCGGTGTCGCTGATGGCGCTGGGCGCCATTACCGTGATGGCCCAGTTCGGGTTTGACGTGCTCTCCATTATCGCCGGTCTGGGCATTGTGGGCATTGCCGTGGGCTTTGCCGCCCAGTCGACCCTGTCGAATTTTATCGCCGGCATTACCCTGCTGATTGAACGGCCCTTTCGCATTGGCGACTGGGTTTGTATTCATGGCCAGGAGGGCAGGGTGGTGCGCATTGCCTTTCGCACCACCTGGCTGCGGACCCGCGATAACGTGTTCACCATGCTGCCCAACGACAGCGTGGCCACCTCCGACATCATCAATTACAGTGCCGAGGGCCCCACCCGCATTCGCATTCCCGTCCATATTGCCTACAAAGACTCGGTGGCACAGGCCAGGGCGGTGATCATGCCCATATTGAGTGCTCATCCCATGTCGATCAACAATGACGCCCTGACCCCCAGGGTGCAACTGCGGGAGCTGGCCGACTCTTCTGTGGTGCTCAGTGCCCAGGTGTGGGTCAGTGCTCAGGATGTGGAGGTGAAGGGGCGTATTTCCTGCGAACTGCTGGAGTCGATCAAGCAGGGGCTTGACGAGGCCGGCATTGAAATTCCCTTTCCCCACCTGCAGTTGCATCTGGATGAAGCCCGCGGACTGGAGCCGGTATTTGGCCGGCGCCGCTCCGCCGATGACGACACCACAAGGAACCACTGATGAAACACAGTCTGTTTGCACTGCTGTTGCTGCTGGCCGGATGCGCCGGCAAGCCCGAAGGCATTACCCCGGTCTCCGGCTTTGAGTTGAACCGCTATCTGGGTACCTGGTATGAAATTGCCCGGCTCGATCATTCCTTTGAGCGGGGACTGGAGCGGGTGAGCGCCCATTACAGCCTGCGTGAGGATGGCGGTGTACGGGTAATTAACCGGGGCTTTAACAGCGAGCGGGGCGAATGGAAACAGGCGGAGGGCAAGGCCTATTTTGTGGAAGGCCCTGAGGTGGCCCACCTCAGGGTGTCGTTCTTTGGGCCTTTCTACGGCGCCTATGTGGTGTTTGAGCTCGATGACGACTATCAATATGCCCTGGTGTCGGGCCCCAGCCGCGATTACTTCTGGCTGCTGGCGCGCCAGCCGGAGCTTGATCCCGCCTTGAAACAGCGGCTGATAGCGCGGGCCCGGGAGGCGGGGTTTGAGACCGACAGGCTGATTTTTGTGGCGCAGCAATAACGGATAGCCATCAGCCCTCAGGGCGAATGCTCGCCAGCACCCGTACCCGCTCTTCCAGCGGCAGGGCCAGGATCAGCGCCTCGCCCGAGGCGGGAAAGCGGCTGGTGAAGGCGGTAATGTTGACCTGATGGCTCACCAGCACCACCGGCAGCCCCGGCTCAAGCCCGGCAACAAACCGGCGCAGTGCTTGGGTTTGCTCCGAGCGCTGGCTGCGCCGTAAAAAAAACGAGTTGAGCTCGGGGGTGGGGATCACCTCACCCAGGCCCAGCAGGCGGGCGGTGTCGAGGGCACGGCAATACTGGCTGCTGTAGACCCGGGCCTCGGTAATGTCGTGGCTGCGCAGCCGGTCGCCCCAGGCCTCGGCCTGGGCCCGGCCCCGGGCGTCGAGATTGCGCTGGGTGTCGCAGCGTTCCAGAATAAAGCCGG
>AZIJ01019203.1_pt1 | contig 18595 bp, 17 predicted proteins | sample 359151 | NCBI WGS metagenome assembly AZIJ01 (sample SAMN02429718, study PRJNA222666) | marine sediment metagenome | biome: Sediment sample; isolation source: enrichment culture of sample MGS-ElMAX(UA) from oil contaminated site at the... | place: Egypt: El Max | collected 2013-01-23 | depth 9.22 m m | reverse complement strand
ACCTGCCCATTTGTTTCATTTCGAATTTCCAGCTGACCACCTTGCTCAACGCAAAATTTACTCGCTGGGTTCGCCATACCAATTTTCGGCGGCATATCGTCTTTATTTGGGGTTGAAGAACACGCTGCCAATGACATAACAACTGCACCTAAAAGTAAGATCTTTTTCATATTTTTGAATTCTTGCAAAAAATTTAATATAACCAACAAATAATAAATTTATGTCTATGATTTGAAACAAAGAACTCAATTTATGATTAACTCATCGTTTAGTTCAAGGAATTAAATCATCATTGAATAATGAAATATTCAAGCCGAATAGCCTGATCAACCAAATAATGATCTTTGATAATATAGAAATATGGTCTAGTACTGACCCACTCGTCCATTTCCAAAATGGCTTCTGTATAACCCATCACCGCTGAAAAATCCTTTACTTGTACAATATCCATAGGCTTATCCCTTTTCTTATAGGTATAAGCCTAACATAGAGTAAATATTTACTTGTAGTTCAAAGCTCAATCTTGCCAGTCATTTTATATTCTTATAATTTGTTTTGAGCAGATTCTAGACATTAAAAAAGCACCCGAAGGTGCTTTCTTTCTCTTATAAGCCTGTTGCGATCAGAACCACAAAACTGAACAACAACGAACCTAAAGATCTTTTACAATGTACATGAACTTCTTGCTCAAACCCTTGAGAGTATCGCTCTAAGTTTTCCATAACCTAATGCTCATTTAATGTACTGCAATTATTAATTTGCCTAAATAATGTATGAAATGAAATTAGCAAAAAGTCGTAGATCAAGCTAGAGTAAAAAATTAAACATTTGGTCAATTAGTGACAAAATTAAGCAATTGCACTTAAATTTCTAATGATTTTTTTCATTTTTTCTAAATTATTAATATTCAAATAAAAAAGCCCACCAAAGTGAGCTTTTTTATATTTATTCTTAGTTTTGAGCAACTACAGTAATAGCAGTTGCTTGAGGTCCTTTTTTACCTTCAGCTACAGTAAAAGATACACGTTGTCCTTCATGAAGAACTCTAAAGCCATTGCTTTGGATTTCGCTAAAGTGAGCAAAAACATCTTGTCCAGAATCAGCATGAATAAAACCAAAACCTTTAGTTTCATTGAACCATTTAACTGTACCAGTCACAGTGTTAGACATAAATTTAACCTATTTGAAAATTCGTAATACTTAGCAGCAAATAACTTGGAATAATAAAACTATGACACTAAAATCTGATAAAACGAGAAGTTTGGACAAACATACGAAATTAGAGATTTGCTGAATCAACAGAGTTATTCTTCTAGTTAACTATCACTATACACGACTTTACTTTTTATAAGCAATCCCTATTGCTTCAGCCACTCATATAAATGGATGACATCACATTCAAAAACTAAAATTGAGCTACAAGAACCTTTTCAGAAATTATTTCATTTCAATATTTTTCAATAGGATAAGTTAAATAAAGCAAATTGAATAGATAAGCTTTTCGATTAAATTCTCTTACATTTTTCTTCTTATGCAATTGATCAAATTTCAGCTACCTATTTTGAATAGCGAAAAAGTAAATTTGATTAAAAAATTATCAAAAACATCAATTTTGAACCCATTCCAATTTTAAATAATTAACATCGTAGCAATTGTCCACATTGTTACCCCGATTAAAACGTCTAAAATTTTCCAAGATCTCGTTTTTTTAAATAAAGGAAGTAACATTTTTGCCCCATAGCCTACTGAAAAGAAAAATATCCAAGAAGCGAGTATCGTACCTGCCGCAAATAAATACAGTTGATCAGAAAATTGGACTGAAATTGATCCGATCAAAATAATTGCGTCCAAATATACATGCGGGTTGAGCCATGTGAATGCTAAGCACATACCAATAATTTTTAACAATGAATCTTTTTCAATATTACTTGGATTCAATGAAGAAGTACTTTTAAGCGCTGAGTAAAAATTGCGTAATCCGTAAAGAAATAGAAATGCAGCACCAAAATATTTGCTCACGTTCAGGATAAGTGGAAAGTTAACAATAATTTTGGAGAACCCCGTTACACCTAAGTAAATCAAAATAGAATCAGATAATGCACAAATAAAGCAAACCCAAAATACATACTGCTGTTTCAAACCTTGTTTTAATACAAATGCATTTTGTGCCCCTATTGCTAAGATCAAAGAGAAGCCAATTCCAAGTCCATACACAAATGCACTCATTCACTTTTTCCCAAATTAGAATGTTTAAGCTATTCATTTTTTTTTAAATCTTCAGATCAAGCTGAAGGATTGTTATTATATTTTTTTTATTATTTAATTCAGTAAAATTAAGTTTATTTAACTTTAACTAAATCTTTTTAAGGACTGTATGCTCGATAGCAAACAATGTGAAGCTTTTTTTACGGTTGCCGAAACAGGTAGCTTTGAACATGCAAGTCAAAGACTCTGTATCACATCCTCTGCTGTGACGCTAAGAGTTCAAGCACTTGAAAAACACTTAGGTCAACTCTTGCTGATACGTGGCAGACCTTGTGTTTTAACTCAATCAGGTCAACATCTATTTGAATATTTACAACATAGTCGGCGTTTAGAACAAAATTTGTTATACAGTCTCACAGGCAAATCCGAATCTAATTATTTTAAAACGACAATCGCAACGAACGCTGATTCATTAGCAACGTGGTTGCTTCCCGCGCTTAAAGATGTGCTCATTCAAGAAAGAATTATGGTCGAATTTAATTGTGCCGATCAGTCGCATACTTATTCATTACTTGAAAATGGGACAGTAAATGCATGTATTTCTATCGAAAGTGAAGCAATGAAGGGTTGTAATGCCATATATTTGGGATCTATGCGCTATAAAATGGTTTCAACCCCATTGTTTCAAAAAAAATGGTTTAAGAATGGAATCACGAGAGAAAGCTTGAGAGCTGCCCCAGCAATCATTTTCAATCACAAAGATCACACCCATTTTGACGTACTTGAAAAATTGTTTGGGTTAACAAAAGATACTTATCCATGTCACCTTATCCCATCTTCAGAATCCTTTGTCACAGCGATCCTGCATGGCTTGGGATATGGAATGGTTCCAGAATTTCAACTCAAACAAGCTCTTAAAGATAAAATTTTAGCCGAAATTTTACCTGAAGCAGAAACAGATATTGCTTTATATTGGCACCATTGGAATCAACAATCTGCTCCTCTTCAAGCCTTAACGGCAGATATTGTTCAAAAAGCTAAAATCGTTTTGAAATAACTGAAAATATTATCTACCTATAAAACCATCTATTTCTTTAAAATTCAAAATAATACAAAAAAAATATACAGCTAAAAGCCTTATATGTAACAATATCAACAATCTTTTATTCTTATAGTGCTTCATGTCATTAATTATTGGTATTGACCCTGGTTCACGCTTAACAGGTTACGGAATTATCGAAAAAGATGGCAACAAGTTACGCTTTGTTGATGCTGGTACGATTCGTACTGAAACACAGGAAATGCCCGAGCGTTTGAAACGTATTTTTGCTGGTGTAGAGCGTATCGTTAAATTTCACGGGCCAACAGAAGCTGCGGTAGAGCAAGTCTTTATGGCACAAAATCCTGATTCTGCGCTAAAGCTTGGTCAAGCGCGTGGCGCAGCCATCGCGGCATTGGTGAATTTGGATTTACAAGTGGCTGAATATACGGCGCGTCAGATTAAACAATCCGTCGTGGGTTATGGCGCCGCAGATAAAGAACAAGTCCAAATGATGGTGATGCGCTTGTTAAACTTAACTATTAAACCACAAGCCGATGCTGCCGATGCCCTCGCTGCTGCTATTTGTCATGCGCACGCTTCAGGAAGCATGAGCAAAATGGCTGTGCTGAATGCTTTAGGTGGGATGGCAAGAGGAAGAAGCCGTTCCAGTACTAGAAGGCGTTAATATTATTGATTAACGACTTCATAAATCACTTTCCCCATGTCATGTGCTTGTAAACCTCTCATACCTTTTTCAGCCAGTAAATCTCCTCCCTGCGCATGTAAGCTAACAATTGCATGTAATGCAATTTCTTCATGAAACTGGGCTTTTAGGCTCGCAATCATGCCAGCCAATACATCACCCATACCTCCTGTACCCATCCCCGCATTACCTTGGCTACAGATAAATAATTCATTTTCCAAGATTAAACTACCAGCACCTTTTAATACCCATTGGCCTGCATATTTTTGCTGTAATTGGTAAATCGCTGCAATTCGATCTTGTTCAATATCTGCTGCTTTACAAGCTAATAAAGTTGCGGCCTCTCCCGAATGAGGTGTTGCGTAAAGATGAGGATTCAGTTTCTTTAGGTATTTTGCTAAAAACCAAAGTCCATCTGCATCAAGTACGACTTCTAAATGTGAATTTAGATTGAGTAAATCGAACCATTGCTGATAAATCCGCTCTGCCCATTGATCACGTCCTAAGCCCATTCCAAAACAGACTGCATCGACTTGCTTTAATAGTTGTTCAATCAGCTCTTGATCCAACGAATTAATATCCCGAACCATAATATTGGGCGAACGTGACAAAATCGCTTGATGATGTTTGCTATGACAAATCACAGTCACTTTGCCAGCACCTGCATGAAAAGCGGCTTCAGCTGACATAATCACTGCTCCCCCCATATCCGCATGACCACCAACAACGAGTACATGTCCGTAACTGCCTTTGTGACCAAATGCCTGACGTTTCGGCAATACAATTTTTTCAGGTGATAAATAGGCAAGTGGTTTTAATGCTGTATCTGTTGGAATTAAGCTAACCAAATGCAATTGACCGACATATTCTTTGCCTTGTCCTGTAAATAGGCCTGCTTTATATCCCAAAATGGTAAAGGTATGATCCGCTTGTATTGCACAAGGTAAAGCTTGTCCTGTATTGGCATGTAGTCCACTGGGAATATCAATCGAGATTTTTAAACCTGTTTGTGCATTAAAACACTGAATAATTTTTTGCCAATCTTCATTTAACGCTCTATTTAAGCCAATCCCAAATAACGCATCGATATGACAATCAACCTTTCCTAGCATCTCCTTATAGAGATGAGGAGTATACTCCGCAAGATCACCAATGACATTGCTATTTAAATCTGTAGACGCCTCGTTCTGAAAAATAGAAGCTGCAATATCATTTATTATTGGCTTCATTTCAACTTGCTGAGATTCAGCATACGCATAGGCATGTTTTAAATCAGTAGAACTTCCCATTTCAGTTGAGAGTACCGTTACATCGAAACCTGATTGCTGCAAAAATGCAGCAATATAATAACCATCACCAGCATTGTTACCCTGCCCACACCACACAGCGATATTTTGGATATTTTGTTGATGAAATTGCTCAATCAGTTGCTGCGATATTGACCAAGCTGCTTGTTGCATTAATCCTAAAGAGGAATTTTGCTGAGCAAACCAACGCTGCTCCCATGCTTGAATACTTTGGCTATGGTAAACTGAACGTTGCATATTATCCCCCTATTATTGGTTTATGGCTTCATCCACACCTTCAGGAAAATCACTTGATAAAATCGAGCTGCAACAGCCTGATCCTCAAGAACTTAAAACATGGATAAAAGCTCAGGCTTTAGATTTGGGCTTTTCTGATTGTGTCATTGCCAAACCTGATGCTCAAGATCAAATGCCTCGTTTTAAAGAATATTTAGAACGCGGCTATCATGCAGATATGCACTATTTAGAAGAAAATTTGGAAAAACGTGCTAATCCAACTTTATTAGTTCCGGGAACTAAAAGCATTATTTGTGTGCGTATGAACTATCTTGTTGCATCCCCCCAGCCCCGTTATGTACCATTTGAACCAAATTCTGCCATTATTGCCCGTTATGCACGTGGTCGTGATTATCACAAAGTGATGCGTGGGCGGCTCAAAACGTTAGCAAACCGAATTAAAGAAAAAGTGGGCGATTTTGAGTCACGCCCATTTGCTGATTCAGCACCTATTTTTGAAAAATCCCTAGCTGAAAGCGCAGGTATGGGCTGGACAGGAAAACATACCTTACTGATTCATAAGAAATCAGGCTCTTTCTTTGTATTAGGTGAGTTATTTACCTCTCTCGAACTTCCTTTTGATCAGCCTGCAACTGCACACTGCGGTTCATGCACTGCCTGTATTGATATTTGCCCAACCCAAGCGATCGTTGAACCTTATATGTTAGATGCAAGGAAATGCATTGCATATTTGACCATTGAATATAAAGGTATTATTCCAGAAGAACTCCGCCAAGGTATTGGCAATCGTATATTTGGTTGTGATGATTGTCAGTTGATTTGCCCTTGGAATAGTTTTGCTAAAATGGCAACAATCCCAGATTTTGATGCGAGACATGGCTTAGATGACATTAGCTTACTCGACATTTGGCAATGGGATGAAGCAACTTTTTTGGCCAATACTGAAGGCAATCCGATTCGTAGAACTGGCTACCAATCTTTTAAACGCAATATTGCAATCGGGCTTGGAAATGCGCCATACTCGGTTGATGTAGTCACACAATTGCAAGAAGCAAAACCTTTGCACGATGAGATTGTCAATGTACACATTGATTGGGCAATTGAACAACAATTGCAACGAGCCAATGTATAACAAATAGAAAATTGATGTTTTTTGCCCTTTGGCTTTGGCACGATTTCTGTATGATTAATCTCAATGTTTGTAATCAATCATCATGGATATAACAATGACCTTACGTAATGACTGGACTCGTGATGAAATCCAAGCTTTATATGATCAACCTTTTTTAGACTTAGTATTTGAAGCGCAAAGCGTTCATCGTCAACATTTCCAAGCAAATACGATTCAGGTCAGCACCCTTCTTTCGATTAAAACGGGTAAATGTCCAGAAGATTGTAAATATTGCTCTCAGTCAGCACATTACGACTCTAAATTAGAAGCAGAAAAACGTATTGCAGTTGATAAAGTGATTAGCGAAGCACAAGCTGCAAAAGAATCAGGTTCATCTCGTTTCTGTATGGGTGCTGCATGGCGTAACCCGCATGAAAGAGATATGCCTTATGTCTTAGAAATGGTTCGTGAAGTAAAAGCCTTAGGTTTAGAAACTTGCATGACGTTAGGTATGCTCAACCAATCGCAAGCTGAGCGTTTGAAAGATGCTGGTTTAGATTATTACAACCACAACCTAGATACATCACGCGAATATTATTCGCATATCATTAGCACTCGTACTTTTGATGATCGTTTAAATACACTCGATCATGTACGTCAAGCAGGTATGAAAGTGTGTAGCGGCGGTATTGTCGGTTTAGGTGAAAGTCGTAATGACCGTATTGGTCTATTGCAAGAGCTTGCTACGATGCCAGTACACCCTGAGTCTGTGCCAATCAACATGCTTGTACCGATTGAAGGTACACCGCTTGCAGAAGTAGAAAAATTGGATGTGACTGAGTGGATTCGTACAATTGCTGTCGCACGTATCATCATGCCACATAGTTATATTCGTTTATCAGCTGGTCGTGAATCACTTAGTGACTCGGATCAAGCACTTGCATTTATGGCTGGTGCAAATTCATTGTTCTCTGGTGAAAAACTGTTAACAACACCAAACGCGGGTGAAGGCAAAGATCAAATTTTATTTGCTAAACTCGGCTTAACTGCTGAAAAAGCAAAGCCTACAGTTGCAGAACTCTCCGTAGATGCCATGAGCGCATAAATATAAAAGCCTTGTCGATTGACAAGGCTTTTTTCTTGGAATAATCACACTCATATAGATGTGACTAAAATCCCATATTTGGCAGTAAGAAACATTCCAATTCTAATTACATCCACTCCAGCTGCATGTGTAACAGATAGCTCCTGCGTATGTACATCAAAATGGAATGAGTCAAATATCTCTTGATGATGCATTAACCATAAAATGGTATCAGCGATATGCTCATCAACTATGTACGTTTCTGACTTAAAATCCTTATCCATAATTCTTTATTGAGATAAATTGATTTAAACATCATAACCAAATTATCTATCAAAAGCAGTAGGATAAAAAAACACTTAGTCAAAGGAGATAACTAAGTGTATTAACGAGGAATAAAACTTAGCGATTAGGCAGCTTTAGGATTAATCAATGTCTGACCTGCTTTTAAGCTATTTATGGCCTTTGGATTAAACTCTAATGTCAGGACGTGATTGTCTAAATGAACATGATAAGAACGAATCAATGACTGCGGCCCATCTTCTGTATCTAATACATACTCATCCGCGATATTTAGGATACCTTCGAGATTAGTTGTACTAGACGCACTATCATGGCTGAACAAATCGTAGATTGTCTGTAAATTAAAACTTGTATGTTGTTCTGTAGGGTGACTTTTTAAGTGTTGCTCTAAGAACAATACAAATTTATGTGCGAAGAAATAATAGTTAGGTTTATGTGTATAAAGCATGTTCATTTATAGCTCCTTTAGATGATTTTTTCATCAAATCATGACTAAAACACTAAGGATTGAATCTTAAAAAAATCTTAAAAAAAGTTTGGCGTTTTTGTTAACGAACTTAAAAATCTTCTGCTTTTATTTTTAACAAAGATTCAATTTTTGATGATTACAGCAGTCCTGTCACAAAAATTTCATATAAAAAAACCATTATTTTGTATAAAAAATAAACAAACAATCCACTATTTCTTAAAAAATAAATCTTAAAAACAATGCTTTTTATTGAAAATTCACATAATCAGGAAAACAATTTCAGAAAAACTAAAAAATAAACAACAAGTTATTTCAGCCAGCTTAATAATTATTTAAGAATTGCTAAAAATGTGATGCAGTTTGCATTTTATTTATTTACTGGTATATTTCGCACATTACTTGTTCAGCGCAAAAACTTAACTGGAAAAGTAATCTAATTCAAACTTTTAGCTGATGTCTTAGAGAAATTATTATGAAAAAACTTGCTTTGCTCGCTACTCTTTCAGTTGTTGGTATTGCTAGCGCTCACGCTGCAGATGGTACTATCACAATCAATGGTTTAGTGACTGATAAAACTTGTAACATCGTTACTCCAGCGGGTAAAGATTTTACAGTTACGCTTCCAACAGTTTCTAGACAAACTCTTGCGAATGCAGGTGATGTTGCTGGCCGTACACCATTCCAAATCAACTTAGAAGATTGTTCAGAAGGTAAAGTTGCAACTTACTTCGAACCAGGTGCAACTGTTGATTTCAACACTGGTCGTTTAATCAACCAAGCTGCTAGCGGTGCTCAAAACGTTGACGTTCAACTTTTAGGTAGCAACAACCAAGTAATCCCAGTTTTAGCTGCTGGTGCTTCTGGTGCTCAAGCGAACTCTCAATGGGTTGACGTTGTTGACGGCGGTAGTGCAGATCTTAACTACTACGCTGAATACTATGCTACTGGCGCATCTACTGCTGGTGAAGTAACAACTAACGTTCAATACACAATTATTTATCAATAATTTGTTGATCGCTGAGTTTCTATGTTCTAGAGCATAGAAACTCTTTTTATTTAAATTCATCTGCCTTTTTTGAGAATGTTGAGCATGTCATTTAACGGTTGTAAATTTTTGTCTGGTTTAGCACTTTGTTCAGTTATGGCTACTGCCGCTAACGCTGAGATAATCATTCATGGCACACGCGTGATCTACCCTTCTGATGCACGTGAAGTAACTTTACAACTAAGCAATAATGGCTCAAAACCTGCTCTCGTCCAAGCTTGGATCGATGAAGGTGATCCTAAAAGCACACCAGACCAATCTAAAGTGCCTTTTATGATTACACCACCTATCTCTCGTGTAGAGCCAACTAAAAGTCAAACACTTCGTATTACGGCTTTACCAAATGCGTTACAACTAGATCAAAAACAAGAAACTGTACTTTGGTTAAACGTTTTGGATATTCCACCGAGACCAACAGGCAAAGGTACAGAAACTGTTCCAGATAACTTTTTGCAACTTGCAATTCGTTCAAGAATTAAATTTTTCTATCGTCCAGCAAGTATCAAAGAAGATGCCAACTTAGCTGCTGACAAATTGCAATGGCGTCGTGTTGGTCAAAACATTGTTGTTAAAAACCCAACCCCTTTTCATATCACGATGACTTCAATTTATCAGGCCAATGGTGATAAGAAAGTTGATTTATTGCCTAAAGGTTTAATGTTAAAGCCTTTTTCTGAAGATCAAGTTCAGTTAAAAACATCGAATACTGAAAAAATGAGTTTTATCAATGTCAATGATTACGGTGGCCGTGTCGAAAGACCGATCAAATTCCAATAATCATTATTCGTTTAGATAATCAATAATTTTAAGTACCTATACCATATAGGCGATTTTTAATATGTCAAAACAGCACGCAACATACAGATTATTAAAGCGTCATATTTGCTTTTACCTTACTTCAGGCATGATCAGCATGACTCTGCCTGTGATGGTACATGCAGATGAACCTACACAAAAAAATGCTGTAGAAGCTGAGTTTGACTCTTCTTTTTTAATCGGTGACGCACAGAAAATCGATATTTCACGATTCAAATATGGTAATCCTGTTTTACCGGGTGAATATAACGTCGACGTATATGTAAATGGTCAGTGGTTCGGCAAACGTCGAATGATGTTTAAAGCTGTAAACCCAAAAGAAAATGCAACAACCTGTTTTAATTCAAGCACCTTACTTGAGTATGGTGTAAAGCAAGACGTTCTTTCGCAACATATTGCGAATCAATCAAAAAACAGTTGTTTAAAAATTGAAGATTGGATTGAAGATTCTTTCTATGAATTTGACACTTCAAAATTACGTATTGATATTTCAATTCCTCAAGTTGCTTTACAAAAAAATGCGCAAGGTTATGTCGATCCAAGTATTTGGGATCGCGGTATCAATGCTGGCTTTTTATCGTATAGTGGTAGCGCCTATAAAACATTTAATACAACTGGCGATAATAAAGAAACAACCAATGCATTTATGGCAGTTACTGCTGGGGCAAATATTGCAGGCTGGCAATTACGCCATAATGGTCAATGGCAGTGGCAAGATAAACCGACAGAAAATCAAAGTAAGTCGAACTATCAGTCAACAAGTACCTATTTACAACGTGCCTTCCCGCAGTATCGTAGTGTATTGACACTTGGTGATAGCTTTACCAATGGTGAAATTTTCGACTCATTTGGTTATCGTGGTGTCGACTTTTCTAGTGATGACCGCATGTTGCCAAATAGTATGTTGGGCTATGCCCCACGCATCCGTGGTAATGCAAAAACCAATGCAAAAGTTGAAGTTCGCCAACAAGGTCAATTAATTTATCAAACCACGGTTGCTCCGGGTAGTTTTGAAATTAATGATCTCTATCCAACAGGTTTCGGTGGTGAACTTGAGGTTTCTGTAATCGAATCAAATGGTGAGATTCAGAAATTTGCTATCCCTTATGCATCTGTAGTTCAAATGCTCAGACCTGGTATGAGCCGATACTCATTAACTGCTGGTGAATTCCGCGATCGTGATATCGAGTTAGATCCGTGGGTTGTGCAAGGTAAATACCAACGAGGAATTAACAACTACCTCACAGGTTATACTGGCTTTCAAGCCACTGAGAAATATGCTTCGGTTTTGGCTGGTGCTGCTTTTGCAACACCAATCGGTGCGATCTCGTTAGACGTAACACATTCAGAAGCTGATTTTGAAAGAAAAGAATCTCAATCAGGTCAAAGTTACCGTTTAAGTTATAGCAAATTAATTACACCAACAAATACCAACTTAACCTTAGCAGCTTATCGCTACTCGACTGAAAATTATTACAAATTACGTGATGCGATTTTAATTCGTGATTTAGAAGATCGTGGTATGAATAGCTACGCTGTAGGTAAGCAACGTAGTGAATTCCAAATTACCTTAAACCAAGGTTTACCTGATGGTTGGGGTAATTTCTATATGGTCGGCTCTTGGGTTGACTACTGGAATCGCAATGAAAGTACTAAACAATACCAAATTGGTTATAGTAATAATTACCATGGTTTAACCTACGGCCTCTCGGCGATCAATCGCCAAGTTGATTATGGATCTAGTAATCAAACACGTGATACTGAATATTTGATGACATTGTCATTCCCGCTCAGCTTTAAAAAACATTCTATGAATGTGAATGCCAATGCATCTCAAGACAGTAGAACAGTTGGTGTAAGTGGAACTGTAGGTGATCGTTTCAGTTATGGTTCGTCAGTAACACATCAAGATCGCAGTAATCCAACCTTCAACGTCAATGGACGCTACCGCACAAACTACACAACTGTTGGCGGCTCATATAGTGTTGCCGATTCTTATCAACAAGCCATGGTTAGCTTAACTGGTAATATCGTTGCACATAAAGATGGTATTTTATTTGGCCCAGAGCAAGGTCAAACGATGGTGCTGGTATATGCACCTGATGCCGCAGGCGCCAAGGTAAATAACACAACTGGTTTAAGTGTAAACAAAGATGGTTATGCTGTTATTCCATATGTAACGCCATATCGTTTAAATGACATTACTTTAGATCCTCAAGAAATGTCGACAAATGTTGAATTAGAAGAAACAAGTCAACGTATCGCACCTTATGCTGGTGCGATTGCTAAAGTCGATTTCTCTACGAAAACAGGTTATGCAATTTATATTGCTACAAAAACAGCAAAGGGTGAAAACCTACCTTTTGCAGCACAAGTATTTGACCAAAATAATGAAGCTGTAGGTATTGTTGCTCAGGGTAGTATGGTATATCTCCGTACCAAGAAAGCACAAGATCATCTCGTTGTGAAATGGGGTGACGATAGTGCTGAACAATGTGCAATCTCATATGATGTCACAGCTGAATTGGCTAAAGATCAACAGAACTTAATAATGACTGAGGCGGTTTGTAAATGAAGAAAATACTAATAACTGGTGCTTTATTCACAGCTGGTCTTGGAATCCATAACGAGGCTAATGCTGCTTGTGCACCAACGTCTGGCTTTACAACAAAAGTAATCAGTATGGCTGTTGGTCGAGTTGTAGTGCGTCCAAGTGATGAGGTTGGAAAAATCCTACGTAAAGCAACTTTTTCAATTGACCCAAACAACTCAACAATTAATTGTACAAGATATTCCACAGGCACGGTTCGGGCAGATTTAACTCAGAGCTATCCTATCAGTTCACTTGGTAACAATATTTATAGTACTAATATTCCTGGTATTGGTATTCGTTTATATCGTGAGGCACAAAATAACTCCAACTTTTCAGGGTATTACCCATATTCTCGAAATATTAGCGGTGGCTCTGGTTGGGGCGGTACAAACTATTCATTAGATACTGGCTATTTTGTTGTTGAAATAGTTAAAACTGCATCACAAACAGGTTCAGGCGCTTTAGTACCAGGACAATATAGTAGTTATTATCTTACCTCACATCCCAATCAACCTATTTTAACTAGCTTTGTATATGGAAATGCCATCACGATTGCTTCTTCTTCATGTGAATTGCAAGGTGATATTAATAAGGTCGTAACTTTACCAACAGTAACGAAATCAGGGTTCTCTGGAGTAGGCTCGACACAAGGAGCACAAAGATTTGATCTAAATATTTTATGTAATGGAGGACAAAATCCTACAGGATATGAGGAAAAGAACCTTATTAGTCTAAGTTACGATTACGTTCAGGATGGCTCCAATAACCAAGTATTATCAAACATAGCTCCAGCTTCAACCAAAGCAAATGGTGTTGGTGTTCAACTACTGTGGAACTATAACAATAAAAATCAAGTCATTAAAAAAGGCGATAAATTAGAGCTGGGTACAGTAAGCTCCAATAATACTGTTCAATACAATGTTCCAATGACCGCACAATACTATCAAACCGCAACAAATGTCACCGCTGGTACTGTACGAGCAATGTCAACCGTTACAATCGAATATGACTAATCATAAATAATAGGCCTCCTAAAAATAGGAGGCCTTTTTTATATATGGCTGAATAATAATATTTTTAAATTACTTTTTTCAAAATAAGTAAATACTTTTTGATTAACAAAACTCACATCACAATACAGAGGATCAATCAATGAAAAAACTGAGCATACTTACAGTCAGCTTAGCCTTATTTGGTTGCGGAGACGATTACAATGCTTCGTAAAATAATGATAGTAGTACTCAAACAGTAGAAACAAATGTGAGAACTTTAAACCTAAAAACTTTCAGTCAATCAGAAGTTTGCCAATACAATTTTGATGCAACTCAGGAAGATTATGATGTTTTATGGAACAATCAGAATCCTGAGTATTTGATTGGATCATTCCCTTCTATAGATGGGCAAAAGTTTAATTTTGCTGTCACCCCGCCCTATTTTTCTAATAATGACCCTGAATATGGCTCAGTCAATTATTTACAATACTTAGCTTCTAGTAAATCTAGGCTATATGCTGCAAAGGATTTTTTTGACTTTCCGTCACTACAAAACAGTTTAGGTGATTTTATTCTACCTATTACAGGTATTCTTGCTTTTGAAATGCAATTAGATATTCCCGACTCACCATTAAACGGTAGTTACTATGAAGATCCTGCTTCTTCGTATATTACAGACATCAATTTCAGTGGCGTAACTAGTAGTGGTGATATGGTCAATGCTCTATACTCCTACGGAGCAGGAACAGCTGATCCTGATTTTGGAGAAAACCCTCCTTATGTACTCTACACAGTTAATTACCAAAATAATAATGGTGAACATAATTCTGTGGCTTATTACTACAACCAAATGGATGGCTATCAAAACAAAGTACATCGGCTAGGTATTTATATAAATCAGAATACTAAACAAGTCGGTTTCATTGTAAATGATGTTGATCATGGATACCAAGGAGAACTACCCGCAGCATTGCAAAACATTGGTTTTGATATTTTTAATAGAACTAGCTCCGATCAGAACGGCCTTTTCTCGAATAAATTATCAATGCTTAATTTTTCATCTGAACTAATCACAGACAGAGATTCTCTACAATTCAAGTATCCTCAAGGCACAACAGACATATGTGGCAACACAATCTAGAATCAATAACTCTATTGAGCCTAATCTTTTGATTAGGCTTTTTTATATCTTCTTCTAAAAATGTTAACTAGTTAACAAATCCAAACGACAAATTAATCATCAGTTTTAAAATAAAATATTAAACAGTTCACATTTAAAAAATATTTTTAACCTCAACCAAAAATTAATATTGCCTTAATAATAATTTTCATGCAGATTAATAATAATTACATTAAATAAAGGTAATAATCATGCATAAAAATCTTTATAAATTCATATTACTTTCATCATTAATGGCTATTGCTTCTGTGAGTTATTCATCGGGTACAATTCAAATTAATGGAAATATTGTTGAAGATACCTGTTCAACAAGCCACTCAGACAAAGACTGCCAAGTAATCAACACTATAAAACAAAACATTGAATCAAAAAGCGTATCTTTAGAAGATTTGAGAAACAGCCCACAAAATAACAATGTAACCGAAATTAGTATTGAGAAAATCCCTGAACATAACAGTGCTGTAATTATTGCCAGTTATTATTAATATTTTTACTCACCATAGATTTTTTAATAATATTTAATCTATGGTGTTATTAAATTATGATTAAAAGCATATTTAACTAAAATTTAAAACAGATTCATTTATAAAAATAAATTTAAGCATAAATATTGACCAGACATTTTATTTTCTATAGTTTTATATCCGTTGTAAAAAATTAAAAAACTTTAAAATAATAAGGACAAAAAATGGATCATATGAATTCAGATTCACCCACAAATAAAAGTTGTGTTGATTGCAGTACAGATCCCATCGAATCGCTAAAAACAATGTTTGTCGATATGGTACAAGCGGGGAGAATCGGCAAAGGTCAGTGCCCTGCTATGCGACCTGTTTTTTTTAAACCACATGGCATAGCTGCTGCTGAATTTATTATTCGAGAAGATTTACCAGAAAACTTACGTATTGGGTTATTTGCTCATTTAGGTAAGCGCTATCCAACATGGATTCGATTCTCATCAGATACTACGCCTACCAGTACTGATTTCAAATCTACTTTAGGGGTAGGCATCAAACTATTTGAAGTTGATGGTAAAAAGCTACTAGGAAATCCCGATGCAGGTACTTTTGACTTCCTCATGTAGAACTTCGATGCATTCTTCGTCGATACGGCTAAAGACATGTGTGAATTCACGAAGGCTGGCGTTGTTGATGGCAACTATGATCCCTACTTAAAAGATCATCCAAAAACCTCTGAACTACTTGATGCAATCGCAAAACCAGTTGCAAGTGTTTTATCTTCGGCATATTGGAGCGGCTTACCCTTTAAGTTTGGTGAGAGCCAGTTCGTTAAATATAAATTAGAACCCAACTTTTATCTTGATCCTCCGAATCACTCTCCCAATGATCCTTCTTATTTAGGTTCAGATTTAGTCGCTCGGTTAAAAAAATCAGAAGCGCGATTCCGCTTTATGATTCAATTAAGAACTGATCCAGACCAAATGCCATTAGATGAAGCAACTGTTGTCTGGTCAGAAGATTTAAGTCCACCCATTCATGTCGCTGATATTGTTATCCCTATCCAAGATATAGAAGCTCGTGGTCAAGCTGAGTATGGTGAAAATCTTGCCATGAACATATGGCGCGTAACAGCCGATCATGAACCTGTTGGTTCTATTGCCGATGCTAGGCGTGTGGTTTATGCGACTTCTGCTGAATTAAGACGTAATGTAAATGGAATACCTTTAGGTGAACCAAACTCCCCTCGTCCACTTATTTCACCTGCTGCCTGTGTCGATACTCATATTGTCCGTGCAGCAATACATCCTGCGATTGGTATTGCTCGAGTAGGTGATAGTGAAAATAAGTTTTTCATTGGGCCTGAAATAGTTGATGCCCCTGCTGATCTTACTCAGCAACCAAATTATTACCGAGACTCAACGGGCGCTATTAAAAGACAAGCGGCTCGTTTTCGACTCTATGGATACAATGCAGCTGGTGAAGTTGTCCGTGAACTGACCCCAGATAATGCAGACATCGTTTGGACCGTGCATGTCGCCAACCGCAAATCTCAATGGTATGAGTTTCAATATGCGCTAGATATACCTGAGGCTGTCAATGCACCAGACAATGCTTTTGCTTTACGCAACCCTAAAGTCAAAGCAGAAAATCGAATTAAATTAGCGATTGATCCAGGTCCAAGAAGTATTTGTGGTCGAAATATTTCAGGTGGTGCTGCGCATCGCTTTGATACAGGAACATTTCAAGCTGCATCTGATCAATCTGTTACCGTGCCCTTAGGTGAAATACAAACTGATGAAAATGGGCGACTACTATTTTTAGGTGGACATGGAAAGTCTGCATCACCAACCAATGCACCAGTATTCGATCCAGATAATCCACCAAGCTTTAATAATGCAAATGATTGGTACGATGACACATCAGATGGTACTGTTGATGCGACCGTAAAAATCAATGGCGTAAGTATCCCTGTTGAATCTGCTTGGGTTGTTGTCGCACCACCCAATTATGCACCTGATGTCGTTAGTTGGCGTACGATGTATGACTTGATGTGCGATGTATACGTAAATGCTGGCTGGATGAAAATGCCAGAAAAACCATCATTTACCCACGATATTTTGCCATTATTAAATCGTTTGGGCGGGCTTCAATGGGTGAATAAAGGTTTCACAGCTTATTTTGGTAAGGGCTGCCCTATGGATTTTAGCAATCCGCAGTTACTCTCCAAATTGTCATACAAACCCAAAGATCTAAATCAAGCAGATCCTTATAGCGAACTTCGCCGAGCAATCTTTCATAACTTCAGACCATCAAGACCAGTTGTAGCAGAGCCAGTTCAATGGCCTCATGTCTGGCCTTGGATTTATGGTGATGCTTTTGGTAGTTTTCCAGAAAATGGTATAGGTAATATGTTGACCATGACTGGACTGCAAGAAGGCTTACTACGTCATTGGGTTGAAGGTAACTTCATTGATGATTGGTCAGATCAAGAGCCAAAAAGCTTCAGCACTTTTGACCAAGTTCCACTAAAAGACCAACCACATACGCTCGATAAGGCAGCATTGCATTATTGTTTAGCTGACACTTTCCATCCTGGATGTGAAATGACATGGCCCATGCGCCACGCCAGTATGTATAGTTCTCCTTTTAGAATCAGACGACGTTCAGATTCTGATCCTGAACCAAATTATGGCGCTACGATGACTCCGATCAAAGTTCAACAAGTAGATGGACCACTTTATGCACAAATACCAGGAAGTATCACTCGTTGGATGGCAATTCCTTGGCAAGGTGATACAGCATTCTGCCGATCAGGCTATGATCCTGATTTTGACCCTTACCTCCCTACATTCTGGGCAGCACGTGTTACTAATCAAGTATTAACAGAACAAGATTATCAAAAAGTCATTAATCTAGATTTGCCTAGAGAAGAACGGATTGCTGCCTTAACCAACGACATAGTTGGTTGAGAGCCATTCAAGATGCAAATACGGCTGATGTCATGATGAACCGTACCGTGTTTGTCGGAGACCAACTTTCTTGAGAGA
>AZIJ01023207.1_pt1 | contig 18612 bp, 22 predicted proteins | sample 359151 | NCBI WGS metagenome assembly AZIJ01 (sample SAMN02429718, study PRJNA222666) | marine sediment metagenome | biome: Sediment sample; isolation source: enrichment culture of sample MGS-ElMAX(UA) from oil contaminated site at the... | place: Egypt: El Max | collected 2013-01-23 | depth 9.22 m m | reverse complement strand
CAAGGCCGAAGCCGCCACCATGCTGGCGGGCATGGAAGGGCTAAAGCGACTGTTCGGCGCCGAGCTGGGGCCCATCAAGGGCCTGCGCACCCTGGGCTTGAGCCTGACCGACCGACTGACACCGCTGAAACGGCGGCTGGCGGCCCATGCCCTGGGGGTGGGGGGGCTGCAGCCGGCGCTCTCCCGCCTTAATGAAAATACTTGAGAAAAACTAATCCGAGCCTGGTTGTTGATTAGTTTTTCTAGGGCTGAGTCGGGCGAGTTCACAAGCGCAAATTTTGCGCTTGTGCTTATTTAGGGGCTTTTTTATATATCAAATTTTAAATTTTTGTTAATTTTTGGTATTTTTAGCCAGGTTTGTTGCATTCTTCACGTTAAAACGGCTGTGTTGGTGTCGTTTATATTTTGTTCTTTCATCTTGGTTGATTAGTTTTTTTTGACTTCCTTGCCGTGTTATCCCGAGTCCGCTTGAGTATAATCAGTGGGCCATACCGGATTATTGCTCGCTGGCCGGGCTCGGAATAGAAGGAAGCGTCATGACTCAGCAAACAGTTTTGCATCCTCAGCACCTGGAAGCCGGTGCCAAGATGGTGGATTTTCACGGTTGGGAAATGCCCATCAACTACGGCTCTCAGCTTGAGGAGCACCATGCCGTCCGCCAGGACGCCGGCATGTTCGACGTCTCTCACATGACCATCGTCGATGTGCAGGGCGCCCAGGCCAAGGCCTTTTTGCAGCGTCTGCTGGCCAACGACATCGGCCGGGTCACTCAGCCGGGCAAGGCCATCTACAGCGGCATGCTCAACGAGCAGGGCGGGGTCATCGACGATCTCATCACCTATTACTTCGCCGAAGACGACTACCGGATGATCGTCAACTCCGCCACCCGTGACAAGGATCTCGCCTGGATGGCCAAGCAATCCGAGGGCTTTGAGGTCACCCTCACCGAGCGCCCGGAGCTGGCCATGATCGCGGTGCAGGGCCCCAACGCCAAAGCCAAGGCCGCCACCGTGTTCAGCGCCGAGCAGAACGCTGCCGTGGCAGGCATGAGCCCCTTCTTTGGGGTGCAGGCCGGCGAGCTCTTTATTGCCACCACAGGTTACACCGGTGAAGACGGTTATGAAATCGTGGTGCCCGCCGACCAGGCGGCCGCCCTGTGGAATGCCCTGAAAGACGCCGGTGTGCGTCCTTGCGGCCTGGGTGCCCGGGATACCCTGCGTCTGGAAGCCGGCATGAACCTGTACGGCCAGGACATGGACGAGTCGGTTTCTCCGCTCGCTGCCAACATGGCCTGGACCATCGCCTGGGAACCGGCCGACCGTGACTTTATCGGCCGGGCTGCCCTTGAAGCCCAGCGCCAGGCCGGCGATCAGCCCAAGCTGGTGGGGCTGGTAATGAAGGAAAAAGGCGTGCTGCGCGCCGGCACCGCCGTGCGCTTTACCGATGCAGACGGTAACGAGCAGCAGGGTGTGATCACATCCGGCACCTTCTCGCCTACACTGGGTTTCAGCGTTGCACTGGCGCGGGTTCCGCGCTCCATTGGTGACAACGCGGAAGTGGAACTGCGCAAAAAATGGATGCCGGTGTCCGTGGTAAAACCGACTTTTGTACGTTTCGGCAAAGCGGTCGCCGAGTTTTAAGAACCAAGAGGAACAACTGATGAGCAATATCCCCAGTGAACTGAAGTATGCCCGTTCCCACGAATGGGTACGGGTTGAAGAAAACGGTGAAGCGGTGATCGGCATTACCGAACATGCGCAGGATCTGTTGGGTGATATGGTGTTTGTTGAGCTGCCCGAAGTGGGCCGCACCGTGGACGCGAGCGAAGACTGCTGCGTGGCCGAGTCCGTCAAGGCGGCATCCGACATCTATGCCCCGGTCAGCGGTGAAATCATTGCCGTGAACGAGGCGCTGGAAGACAGTCCCGAGCTGGTGAACTCCGACCCCTACGGTGACGGCTGGCTGTTCCGCATCAAGCTGGCTGACGAGTCCGATCTGGACGAGCTGCTGGACGCCGAAGGCTACGAAAACAGCATTGACGAAGACTAAGTTCGCCAAAGCCCCCGTATGGGGGCTTTGTTGATGTTGCCTTTCAAAGCCAGCAGCCGCGGCTGCTGAGGTGCCATTTCACTGTCAGGCGCTTGCCGGCCACGTACCCCCCAAAACGCCGGTCGCCTGCCTACCCTCGGGCGGGGCCCGAAAAGGAAGTAAGGAAAAATGACCCAGTCTTTGTTTGAACTTGAGCAGAATAACGCCTTCATCGGCCGTCATATTGGTCCTTCCGAGCAGGAAGTGGCCGAGATGCTGGCGGTGGTGGGCGCCGACAGCCTGGACGATCTGATTAAGCAAACGGTGCCGGCGAGCATCCTCAACGATCAGCCCCTTGGCATTGGCGCGGCCCGCACCGAGCAGGAAGCCCTGAGCTACCTGAAGTCACTGGCCAGTCAGAACAAGGTGTACAAGAGCTATATCGGCATGGGCTATCACGATACCCATGTGCCCCTGGTCATTCAGCGCAACGTGCTGGAAAACCCGGGCTGGTATACCGCCTATACCCCGTACCAGCCGGAGATCGCCCAGGGCCGTCTTGAAGCCCTGCTCAACTTCCAGCAAATGACCCAGGATCTGACCGGCCTGCCGCTGGCCAGCGCCTCGCTGCTGGACGAAGCCACCGCCGCCGCCGAAGCCATGGCCCTGGCCCGCCGGGTCAGCAAGAACAAGAAAGCCAACATCTTCTTTATTGCCGATGACGTGCACCCCCAGACCATTGACGTGGTCCGTGAGCGGGCCGAGCACTATGGTTTCGACATTCAGGTGGCTCCCGCCGAGGCAGTGGTGGAGCACGATGTGTTTGGCGCCCTGTTCCAGTACCCGTCCACCACCGGCCAAATTCGCGACCTCAAGGGCCTGATCGCCCAGGTGCAAAGCGGCAAGGGCATTGCCTGTGTGGCCGCCGATATTCTCTCCCTGGTGCTGCTCAAGGCCCCGGGCGAGCTGGGCGCCGACGTGGTCCTGGGCAACGCCCAGCGCTTTGGTGTGCCCATGGGCTACGGTGGCCCCCACGCCGCCTTCTTCGCCACCCGCGACGAGCACAAGCGCTCCCTGCCGGGCCGCATTATCGGCGTGTCCAAGGACACCCGCGGCAAGCCGGCCCTGCGCATGGCCATGCAGACCCGCGAGCAGCACATTCGCCGGGAAAAGGCCAATTCCAACATCTGTACCGCCCAGGTGCTGCTGGCCAACATGTCCAGCTTCTACGCCGTGTATCACGGCCCGGAAGGCCTGAAGCGCATTGCCGACCGGGTTCACCGCCTGACCGACATTCTGGCCCTGGGCCTGAAGAGCAAGGGTGTGGCACTCAAGCACGATACCTGGTTCGACACCCTGACCATTGAGACCGCCGACAAGGACGCCATCATCGCCCGCGCCCTGGCCAAAGGCGCCAACCTGCGCACCGATCTCGACGGCGCCCTGGGTGTGTCCCTGTCCGAAACCACCACCCGGGGTGACGTGGCCGAGCTGTTCGATATCTTCCTCGGAGACGGCCATGGCCTGACCGTGGACGCGCTGGATGCCAAGGCGGCCGCCGGTACCGATTCCATTCCCGCCAGCCTGCTGCGCGACAGCGCCATCCTCAGCCACGAGGTGTTCAACAGCTATCACTCGGAAACCGAGATGCTGCGCTACATCCACAAGCTGGAGATGAAGGATCTGGCCCTGAACTACGGCATGATTTCGCTCGGCTCCTGCACCATGAAGCTGAACGCCACTGCCGAAATGGTGCCCATCAGCTGGCCCGAGTTCGCGCAAATCCATCCCTTTGCGCCGCTGGACCAGACTCAAGGGTACCAGACCATGATCGGCGAGCTGGAAAACTGGCTGGTGAAGGTCACCGGTTACGATGCCATCTGCATTCAGCCCAACTCCGGTGCTCAGGGCGAATACGCCGGCCTGCTGGCCATCAAGAAATACCACGAGTCCCGGGGTGAAGGTCATCGCGACATCTGTCTGATCCCGAGCTCCGCTCACGGCACCAACCCGGCCTCGGCCCAGATGGCCAACATGAAGGTGGTGGTGGTGGCCTGCGACAAGCAGGGCAACATCGACATGGTCGACCTCAAGGCCAAGGCCGAGGAAGCGGGCGAGAACCTGTCCTGCATCATGGCGACCTATCCGTCCACCCACGGCGTGTATGAAGAAAACATTCGTGAAGTGTGCGAGATCGTGCACGCCTACGGCGGTCAGGTGTACATGGACGGCGCCAACATGAACGCCCAGGTGGGCATTACCTCACCGGGTTTCATCGGCTCCGACGTGTCCCACCTCAACCTGCACAAGACCTTCGCCATTCCTCACGGTGGTGGCGGTCCGGGCATGGGCCCCATTGGCGTAAAAGCCCACCTGGCTCCTTTCGTGGCCGGCCACGCCGTGGTGAAAACCGACAAGGAAAGCCGTAACAACGGCGCCGTGTCGGCCGCTCCGTTCGGCTCTGCCAGCATTCTGCCCATCAGCTGGATGTACATTGCCATGCTGGGCGACGAAGGCCTCAAGCGCTCCACCCAGCTGGCCATTCTCAACGCCAACTACCTGATGCGCAGCCTGGCCGAGGATTACCCCATCCTCTACACCGGCCGTAACGACCGCGTAGCCCATGAGTGCATCGTGGACATTCGCCCGCTGAAAGAGTCCAGCGGCATCAGCGAAATGGACGTGGCCAAGCGCCTGAACGACTTTGGTTTCCATGCGCCGACCATGAGCTTCCCGGTGGCGGGCACCCTGATGATCGAGCCGACTGAGTCCGAGTCAAAGGCCGAGATCGACCGCTTCATTCACGCCATGAAGCAGATCCGTGCCGAAATGCGCAAGGTGGAAAGCGGCGAGTGGACCCTGGAGGACAACCCCCTGGTACACGCCCCGCACACCCAGGACGACATCATGGATGCCGAGTGGAACCGTGCCTACAGCCGCGAGCTGGCGGTGTTCCCCTCTGACGACGTGCGCCGCAGCAAGTTCTGGCCCACCGTTAACCGCATCGACGACGTATACGGCGACCGCAACCTGTTCTGCAGCTGTCTGCCCACCGAGGCCTACGGCGAGTAATTTCTGCCCTGGTCCGATGGAATAGCCAAAGCCCCGCTGAAAAGCGGGGCTTTTTTGTTATGAGCCGGACACCTCAGTGCCATCCCATGCAATCTGGCAGGAATCAGCAATACTTAAGACGCTCAATGCATCCCGAACTGTTCCAACAATCGAAGAAAGAGGTGTGATATGCCAATGCCAGACTGGATCGTGGTTGCCGATGCCGCCAAGGCGGTTGTGTACCGGCAGGACTGGGTTGAAAACGTGGGAGAGGAGGTGATGGATCTGGTCCACCCGCAAGCGCGCCTGAAAACGAGCGAACTGACCACCGATGTGTCGAGCATACCGGAAAAAACCGATCCCAGTCATACCGAGAATCAGCGTTTTGCCCGGGAAATCATCACTCGGGTGCGGCACGCGCTGGATCACAACGAAATCGGGGGGTTTTACCTAGCGGCGCCGCCCCAGTTTCTGGGCCTGCTGCGCGAGGCCATGGACGATCGCCTGCGCAAGGCGCTGCACAAGGATCTGGACAAAAACCTGAGTGGCGCCTCCCACCGCGAAGTGCTGGCCGCCTTTAAAAACAACGGCAAATAGGCCAGGCCTCAGCCATCGGGACGGCCGCTGGCTTCAGCGGGCCGTCCTCCGTCGAACAGCCCCTTCAGTCCGTTTCTGCTGCTGCATGTAGCACGGATAACTACTGGCTTATTGTTTGTCCAGGCTCAGCACAAAGTTCACCGGTACGGCGCGAGTAATGGAAGGCAGGCCGGCCAGCTCCTGCAGTTTGTTGATGCCTTCGGTGAGGGAAAAGTCCTGCTGATGCACGATCACCGGATCCCAGCTTGATACCACCAGGTCGCCATTGCCTTGTGGCTCACCAGCACGGTCACCGGCACGACTTTTTGCTGTCCGTGCAGGCTGAGGGTGGCGTCGGTGGTGATGACCTGGTCTTCGCCGCCGGTCAGGGCATGAAGCTCGCCGGCAAGATCGGCGCTCAGCGTCAGGCTGGGAAACCGGCCGGTTTCAAACAGGAATTCGCCAAAGCGCTCGTTGCGAATGGGAATGCCGGTTTCGACGCTGGCCAGATCGACGCGCAGTTCAAATTGACCGGCGTCGCTCAGCCGGCCCGATAGCCGCTGAAAATGGTTGGGCTCGCCTACGCTTTCCTTTTTGACGGTCACAAAGCTGACCCGGCTCAAGTCGTTATTCAGTTGCCAGTCGGCCAACGCCGGGACACTGGCCAGACACAGGGAGACAAGCAGGACGTGGTTCAACATGATGTTTTCCTTTAAACGGTGATGCTGAGTCGAGTATAGGGCAGGGAGGGGGAGGCAGGTGTTTTCAAGGCCGCTGGCGGTAATGGCTGCGACGGTCTCGATCGCATCCTTAACCAAAATGTGCGTTTGGGCTGGCGAAGCACCACGCCAGGCCATATGGTGTATGGGAAGTATCCGGTTTTCATCGAGAGTGTTGGCTGAAATACAACCAAGGAGGCAATATGGCCGGTAAATATGAGGCGGAACGCGCCGCATTGATGAGTGACGTCAAACAGCTGCTGAAAGACGCAGAAGCCCTTTACCAGGCGGCGGCCGATGACGGCACCAAGGAAGGCAAAGCGCTGAAGGAAAAGCTCAAGGCCCAGCTCGACCGGGCCCAGCAGCAATATGCCGATATGGAAGACTCGGTTATCGAGCGCACCCGCCAGGCGGCACACCAGACCAATGATCTGGTGCACAGCAAGCCCTACCACGCCATGGGCATAGCGGCGCTGGTGGGGCTGTTGCTGGGTGCGCTGCTGTGCCGGGGCCGCTAACGGCATGGCGGGCAGAACGCCACTGCGGGATGTGCTCGACACCGTGATCGAGCTGCTCTTTGTGCGCTTTCGCATGGCGCGCATTGAGTTTATCGCCCAGAAAGAGCGGATGGTACGCCTGGGCGTGCTGGCGCTGAGTGCGGTGGCACTGTTTTTTATGGCCTTTATCAGCCTGCTGTTCGGCCTGAGCGAGGTGCTGTCGCCGGCGGCCCGGGTGTGGGTGTTCTTTGGCCTGGCGGGAGGGCTGCTGCTGGGCATGCTCTGGGCCTGCCTGGCCATGATACGCAACCTGGCCGGCCAGCGGCGCTTTCTGGAGCAGACGCTGAAGGACGTACAGGAAGACGTCGCCTACCTGCGGGGCCAGCGCGACATGAGCGACTGGTCAATGAAGGACTGAGGAGGTGAGATGCACAGAGACCTGCAGGAAGAACAACAGCTGCTGCAACTCAAGGCGGAAGCGTTGCGCCTGAAGCTGCTGACCCAGCAGGCCCGGCGGCGCGAGCAAACAGAGGTTGACTGGCTGGCGCTGGCCGAGCAGCTGCCGAAAGTGGGGCTGGCCTGGCGGCTGGCCCGTTTGCCCCGGCAAATGAGTAACAAGCTGTTGCTGGGAGCGGGGCTGCTGGCGCTGATTTGGTGGCGGCGGTAGGCCGCCATAGGGGCTTCAGCTGCGGTAGTCGCCAATGTCCGGGCGGCGGCTGGGGCCGCGCAGGGCGATGTCCACCGGATGAAAGGCCTTGATGGCTTCAAAGCAGAAATCCCCGACCGCCCGGTGCAGCGACTGGGGATCGTGGTTGCTGATGATGATAATGCTCTTTGACAGATTGCGCCGGCGGCGCAGCAGGTGGCCCAGAAAGCTGGACTGGCTTTCCGCCAGCCGGCTGCGGTTGGCGGCCACTTCATCGAGTACCAGCAGATCCACTTCTTCCAGGGCGCGGCGATACTGGTTGCGGCTTTCCTGATCTTCAATGACTCCAAAGAACAGCCGGTCCACTACCGAGGCCCACTGCTGAAAGATCACCGACTTCTGGTGCTGCTGGATCAGTTCATGGGCAATGGCCCCGGCCAGGGTAGACTTGCCGGTGCCAAAATCGCCGTAGATCAGAATGCCGGTGCCGCCCTTTTTTTCCCAGTGATCAAAGGCATTGATAAAGTGGTGGGCGGTTTCAATATGGTGTGACAGGGCCGGATCATTGCGGTCCATGTTGGCGAAGGTCCAGTCGGTGTTCAAATCCGCCTGGGCCAGCAGGCGCTCGGTGCGGTGCATTCTGGCTTCCTGCTGCAGCCGTTTTACGTCGGCGTTGGCCTGTTGCTCATACTGCCGGCGCAGGGCGTCGTAGTCATACTGCGGCAGGTTGCCGCCGGCGCGAAGCCGCTGCAGGTGCTGGAGCACCCCCTGAACCTCGCCCCTGGCGGCGGCAGGGGTGGTGTCTTTTTGCGGGCGCTGCTGCTGACGGCGACGCCGGGCAATCTCGGCCATGTCGGCGGCCATTTCTTCAGGTGTCTTTTTCATCATGGCTCTCCTGGTGCTCGTCGCTCAGACGCCGGGCTTCTTCCATCATCTCCCGGGCCCGTTTGCTCGGGCCGGTCTCGGTTTCTGCCGGTGCGGCCGCTTGCTGGTAGCCGGTAGGGGGCTCAAGGCCCGGTGGACGCCGCAGGGCACGGCGGCTTTTCAGCTGGCGTACAAAACGCAGCATCCACTGATGCTGGTTTTCAAATACTTCCGGGCGGCCCAGCCAGTAGGCGATGAATTCGCCCAGCTCCACGTCATCAAAACGGCTGTCGAGCAGGCCGCACAGCCGCGCCAGCCCGTCGAGCTGCTCATCGGGCCGCCATTCAGGATACATGGCAAACTGGCGGGCGGGCAGGGGCGTGAGGCCTTGCAGGTTTTTCAGGGCCAGCCGAAAGCGGGCGCCGTGATAATGCTGGGGGTGGGCACGCTCTTCCAGGGCCAGCAGGCCGGCCTGCTGCAATTCGTCCACCAGGGCGGTGAGATCCCCGGGGGTTACCCGGTAGCGGTAGTCTCCCTCGCCCTGCACCGCCAGCGCCCGGCCCAGACTCGGGTAGTCGAGGGGCTGGGTCACGTCGCCCCGGGCCTGGTGCCTGAGGTAAAGCAGGTAAAGGCTGCGGGCGGGGTGTGAAAGCCGGGGGGAGGTCAGTGCCTGATATTCTGCGGGAGTCATAGCGCCTGGGTACTCGAATGATGCGGCCATTATCCAATAAAGCGTCGCCGGAATACAGCCGGGACTGCACTATGGGTGAAATCGGCTAGGCTGAATTTAGGTATCATTTTCATTCGCGGATTACGTCATGTTCATGCGAAACCCATGCATATTGTTGCTGGATGACGACGCCCTGTTCCGGCGCCAGATGCTGGCCTACCTGGAGTTGTGGGGCGCCCGGGTGCTGGAAGCCGATACCCTGGAGCAGGGGGTGCAGCTGGCCGCGAGGTGGTGGCCCGATCTGGTGCTGGGCAACCTCGGATTACCCGTCAACGGGCAGGCGTCGTTGCTGACCGAATTTCGCCGGCATCATGTCCTGGCCCCCTTTGTTGCCATCTCCGGCGAGGGAAAAATGGCCGAAGTGGCGGCGGCACTGCAGGCCGGCGCCGTTGATTATCTGGTCAAACCGGTGCAGGACTGGAGCTCGGTCAAGCGGCGGCTGGCGGCCTGTCTGTTGCCGGTCAGTCAGCAGGCGCAACGAGAGCTGGCGGAGTTTGAGTCCCATCTGGCGTTTTATCGCCGCCAGGACATGGCCGCGTCACGGCTGTTGCGGGATCTGGGGGCATCGGGAGAGTTGCAACTGGGCAGCTGGCACCTGAGCTGCCATTACCGCACGCCCTGGGTGCTGACCCAGTCGGTGCGACTGGAGCAGGACTTGCTGTTGCTGGCGGCGGAGTTCGATCCGCTGCATCAGGATACGCCCATGCTGATGTTGCTGGTGGCGTTTCTGCTGCATGAGCCCCTGCGTCAGTATCAACGCAGAGGGAACCGCTTGCTGGAAAGCCCGGCCCGCACCCTGGAATATTTTAATCAGCGGCTGTTTGAGACGGAGCTGAATGCCGGCGTCAACCTGTTGTTGCTCAGGCTCAGGGCCGACAGCAACACCCTGGAGGTGGCCAACGGCGGCATGACCGGCTGTGACTGGCTGGCCTGCTGCAACGCCGGCCCCCTGGGGCGAGGCGATTTCACCGCCAGTCCCTGGTATCAGCCCTGCCGCTTTCCGCTGCAGCTCAGCCTCAGTGGCAGCCACGGCGGTCGCATTGAGCTCACCGCCAGCCGCGCGCCTTACTGAGCCGGCAACAGCTGTTGCAGATAGCGGCGAAAATCTTCGCCCAGCTCCTTGTGGCGCAGGCCATACTCCACATTGGCTTTCATGTAGCCCAGCTTGCTGCCGCAATCGTGGCTTTTGCCGGTAATGTGGTGGGCATCAACCCGCTCCTTGTCCATCAGCATGGCGATGGTGTCGGTCAGCTGAATTTCGTCGCCCTTGCCCAGCGGGGTTTTTTGCAGCAGCGGCCAGATGCTGGCCGGCAGCACATAACGGCCCACGACCGACAGGTTTGACGGCGCCTCTTCCCGGGCCGGTTTTTCCACCATGGCGGTAATGGCCGCCGACTCGCCCTGGGCCAGGCTGGCGTTACCCAGGTCGACAATACCAAACTGATCCACCAGCGCGTCGGCCACCGGCTCCACCAGGATCTGGCTGTGGCCGGTTTCATCAAAGGCGGCGATCATGGCGGCCAGGTTATCCCGGCCCAGATCGCAGGCGGCATCGTCGATCAGCACGTCGGGCAGCAGAATGGCAAAGGGGGCATCCCCCACCAGCGGGCGGGCACAGAGAATGGCGTGCCCCAGGCCCCGGGCCTCGCCCTGACGCACATGCATGATGGTGACATCGGGCGGGCAGATGTTCTGCACTTCACTCAGCAGCTGGCGCTTGACCCGTTTTTCCAGGGTGGCTTCCAGCTCAAAGCTGGTGTCGAAATGGTTTTCAATGGAGTTCTTACTGGCGTGGGTGACCAGCACAATTTCCTTGATACCGGCCTGAACGGCCTCGTTGACCACGTACTGGATAAGCGGCTTGTCGACCACCGGCAGCATTTCCTTGGGAATGGCCTTGGTGGCGGGCAGCATGCGGGTGCCGAGGCCGGCCACGGGGATCACGGCCTTGCGAATGGATTGTTGGTGTGACATGGGATCATCGCCGTTGAAAACAAAGCCGGTATCATAACCAAAGCTGCCCCTTTCGGCCACGGGCCGAAAGGGGCAGTGCCGTCAGTGTCGCTGTCTTAATTGCTCAGCAGGTGCCGGTTCTTTTCCACCGTGGCCTCGCCTATTCCCCTGACTTGAACCAGATCGTCCACCGAGGAGAAGGGACCGTTGGTGTCGCGGTACTCCACAATGGCGTCGGCCTTGGCCGGTCCAATGCCGGACAGCTGGGCCAGTTGCTCCGGCGTGGCGGTATTGATGTTGATGCTGGTGACCACCACGCTGTCGGCGTTGTCCGCTTCATTGGCCAGCGCCGGTATGCCGGTGGCCAGCAGCATCGACAACAGGGCAGGGGCAAACAGTTTTTTCATCTCCGTATCTCCTTTGGGTTGCTCCCGTTGAGTCCTGTCTGTTCAGGACCATTAAAGACTCGTTCAGAAACCTGATTTGTGCAAATTTTAAACTCAAGGAGTGGTCAGGACGTAGAAAGAGGCAATAAAATGCCGGCGCGAAGGCCGGCATCGGGGTAGGAGAAGGCAGTCCGGGCCAGGCCCGGTATCAGTGCCGGCTCAGGGCAACACTTGCTTGAACGGCTTGACGATGACGCTGGCATACACGCCGACAGCCACGTAAGGGTCGGCGTCGGCCCAGCTCTGGGCGGCTTCCAGTGAGTCGAACTCGGCAATGACGGTGCTGCCGGTAAAGCCGGCCTCGGCGGGATCCTCGGCATCAATGGCGGGGTTGGGACCGGCCACCAGCAGCCGGCCTTCATCGGCCAGGGCCTGCAGCCGGGCCAGATGGGCCGGGCGGGCTTCCTTGCGCAGGGGCAGGCTGTTGGGGTTATCCTGGCTGAAAATCACGTACCACATGAAAATTGTCCTTAACGTTGATTATTGGGTCCGGATTGTACCGGTTGCTGGCGATAGAGATAGAGCACGGTGGCGACCGTAAACAACAGGGTCAGGCCCAGCAGGCCGAACACCTTGAAATTGACCCACCATTCCTGGGGCAGACTGAATGCCACATAGACATTCAGGGCGCCGCAAAAGGCAAAAAAACCGGCCCAGGCCAGGTTGGCCCTGTCCCATACCGAGCCGGGCAGGGTCAGTTCCTTGCCCAGCATCTGCTGAATGAGGTTCTTGCCAAAGCCGTAGCGGCTGATGAGCAGGCCCAGGGCAAACAGGCCGTTGACCGCGGTGACCTTCCACTTGATAAAGGCGTCATCGTGAAAAAACATGGTCATGCCGCCAAAGCCCAGCACCAGCACCAGGGTGATCAGGTGCATTTTTTCCAACTTTTTGTGGCGCAGCCACTGCACCAGCATCTGCACGCAGGTGGCGGCCATCAGGGCGCCGGTGGCGGCGTAGATATCCACCGTCTTGTAGACCACGAAAAAAATGATCAGCGGAAGGAATTCGGCAAACTGCTTCATTGAGGGGATCCGTACAGCGAATGTATTGTCAGTGTACTCATTAGGCTGGCGGCTGGCAAAGCCGCCATGACAGGATGGGTGCTGTTTGAGCGTCCACAAGCTGGACGCTTTTTACTGGTGGCGGCGATCGATTTCTTGGCGCCAGCGGTTTTCGAGGCTTTCCGGATGAGTGGGCCCATAACAGGCATTCGGCTGTCCACTATACCAGGCCCACAGCTGGTTGCCGAAGTCGTAATGCCACCATTCGCTGGGAAGGTTGGTAAAGCCGGCTGCGGTCATGGCCTGATACAGCAGGCGGCGGTTGGCGATAACGGTCTTTTCCCTGGCGTCCGGGTTTTCAACCTGCTCGAACGCGGCGGTATGAGACCAAGGAGTCGCCTCGTCAAACAGGGTGCCCATGTCCAGCATCAGGCCGTCCTTATCAAGCAGCGTCACGTCCACCGAGCCCCCGGTCAGATGAGGGCTGGGGGCCTGGGGTGAGGTGCTTGGCAGGGACACGAATTCCCGGGTCAGCTGTTCCAGTTCTGAGGCGGTTTTCCGTGGCCAATGGTTCTCAATGGCATTGTACAGGGTGTCGTAAAGGTATTGCTGTACCGAATAGGGGCGCCAGCTGTCCAGGACCAGCAGGCTCAGCCCTGCTGGCAGGGCGCGGGCTGCCGCCAGCAAACGACGGTAAACCCCTAGGCGCATGTAGCATTCGGGAATGCCATTGGGGATCCCCAGTTTGTAGTAGGCCGGGTAACAGACCAGACGGTCGGGAGCCAGGCTGGCAGGTACCAGGTCTTCTCCGTTATCCACAATGGGCAGCACGGAGACCTGGCTCCAGTCGGGATCGCTCCATACGGGAATCGACTTGGTCATGCCAGACCTCCAAACTGGCCAGGCAGCCAGAGTACCAGTGAGGGGAACAGGATCAGCACCAGCAGCACCATGAGGGCAATAAGTACAAAGGGCCAGATGGTTTTGAACAACTCGGTGATTTCCAGTTTACTGACCGCGGCAGCCACGAAGACACAGGCGCCCATGGGCGGCGTAATCAGCGCGATGGTGATGTTCAGCGTGATGATAATACCCAGGTGTACCGGATCCACCCCGGCCGCCATGGCCACCGGCATGAAAATGGGTGTCAGCAACATCAAGGCGGAAACTTCTTCCATGAACATGCCGGTCATAAAGGTGATCAGGCTGAGCAGCACCAGCACCAGTACGGGATTATCGAGAATGGGATCAAACAGCACGACAAAGGCCTTGGGCACCTGAGCATAAGACAGCAGCCAGCTTATCACCGCTGAAGCGGCCATGATCAGGAAGATGGCGCTGGTCAGCCTGGCGGTTTCCACCAGGGCACTCCACAGCCGGGACCAGTTCAAGTTCCGGTTCAACAGACCGGCTAGGGCCACATAGGCGACGGTCAGGGCGCCGGATTCGGTGGGGGTAACCACCCCGAACACAATGCCGCCGACGATGATAAACGGAGCCAGCAGGGCGGGCAGGGCACCGGTCAGTGCCTGCATGAACAGGGCCAGGGTGGGGCGCTGGCCGGAGACCGGCAACTGTGCTTTGCGGGCATAGAGCCAGTTCATGCCCATGAATACCAGACCCAGCAACAGGCCGGGAATCACCCCACCCAGAAACAGGGCACCAACGGAGGTATTGGTAAGCGAGGCATAGAGGATCATGAAAATGCTGGGCGGAATGATGGGACCGATCAGTGAGCTGCCGGCCGTCAGCCCGGCGGCGTAGGAGGCGGAGTAGCCTTCCTTTTTCATGGCTGGCACTAGCAGGGAGCCGAGGGCGGAGGTATCGGCTACCGCCGAGCCATTGACCCCGGCAAAAAATACGCTCGAGACCACGTTGACATAACCCAGGCCCCCGCGCAGGTGACCTACCATTACCCGGGCTAGGGTCATCAGCTGCTGGGTTAAACCGGCGCTGTTCATCAGGTTTCCGGCCAGAATGAACAGTGGAATGGCCATCAGCGAGAAGACATTGATGCCGCCAAAAAACTGCTGAGGCACCATGCGTCCCAGCATGGACGGGTCGATAAACATAAAGCCGACCACGGCGGTCACCAGCAGGGCAATAAACAGCGGCAGGCCCAGCAAAACATGAATAATGAAGGAGGCAAACATCGCCAGGGTCATGAGTTATCTTCCTTGCAGCCAAAGGGGCCGCGCAACAGAGTGAACACAAGCAGCAAGCCAAAGCCCAGCGGCAGGCTCAATACCGGCCAGGTGCGGCTGATGCCGAGTCCCATGGTGGTAAAGCGGCTCACCGAAAAGGCATAGTGCCAGGAGTACCAGCAGAAACCGGCACTCACCACCAGGATCAGCAGCCACTGATACAGCCTGAGCAGGAGGGAGAGCGGCCGGGGCAGGCGCTGCTCCAGCAGGCTGATACGCATGTGTTCATTACGTACCCAGACCACGCCGGCCATCAGCAGAGCGCAGCCGATAATCAGAAAGCGTGACAGCTCATCCATCCAGATGGGGGAGCGCCCCAGGATGTAGCGGGCGGCGACGCCATAGAGCAGCACCAGCAGGTTAACCAGCACTAGAGTGCCGACCACTGCTTCGGTGATTCGGCTTAGATAAGCGATAAATTGTTGTCTCATGGGAAAAAAGGGCGGCTCTCAGGCCGCCTGTATCGGTAGGAGGATAAGTAAGAACTCAGAGCTTGCCGGCGTCGTCCAGGGCGAGGTCGACCCATTTCTGCTCGATGTTCTGCTCTTTGAGCCAGTTGATGTAGGACGGCTTGGCCTTGTCCTGAAATTGCGCCAGCTCGTCGGCGGTGGGGCGATACACTTCCATGCCCTTGTCGGCGAGGAACTGAATGCGTTCTTCTACCTTGGTTTCAACCGACTCGCGGTTAAGTTGGTTGGCTTCCAGTACCGCGGCTTCCAGAGCTTGACGTTGTTCGTCGGTCAGTGACTTGAGCAGTTCGCCGTTGGCCACCAGGAACTGGTCGGAATACTGAATGTTGGCCAGGGTCAGGTGCTTCTGCACTTCCTGCAAACTGCCCAGAATGATGTACATGGGCGGATTCATCTGGCCGTCGGCGACATTGGTTTTCAGGGCCATATACACTTCGGTCCAGGGAATGGGCGTCCCGGAGGCACCAAAGGCTTCGTACAGTGCCACCTGGCTTTTATCCATGGCGCGGAAACGCAGACCCTTGAAGTCATCGGGTGACTTGATCGGGCGCTTGCTGTTGGTAAAGGCCAGGAAACCGCCTTCTTCCACTACCGCCATGATTTCGGTACCGGTGCGGTCCAGAAACTCCTGACGAGCCGCTTGCCAGTATTCGCCTTCGTCAAAGAAGCTGCGGGCATGAGCGAAGTCGCGGAACAGGAAGGGAATAGAGCTAACATAAATCTCAGGGAAAAGCGGAGATATGCCGGCAAAGGAGGCGATATTCAAACCGGGAGCGGCCATTACCTGCTCCATGCGCTGGACTTCTTCACCCAGCATGCTGTTGGGGTACAGAGTGAGCTCCAGCTCACCGCCGGTTTTTTCTTCCACCAGGCGTTTCAGGTTGCTGGCAAAGAGATGAACCGCATTCTTGTCTGCATCCGGCGCGCCGTTATAGGACAGATCGATGGTGGTGGCCGCCTGGGCCAGGCTGGCCACCATCAGGCTGCCAGCCCCCAGCAGGGTAGCCAAAGTTTTGTTCAGGGAAGAAAGCGGAAAGGCTGCTGTCATTGCGTGATCTCCATATCGTAAAAAGGAATTTACTCTACCCGGTCAGACTAGGTGTTGAGCCGTTGACTTTTCAATACCTTAAGTGTTGACTTTTATGCAACACCGACCGGGTGTACGATTTTTTCCCACTGAAGAACAGCATGCCGTCGTGAAGATGCCGAAGTAGGTGCTCACTGGCGACGGTCAACTCCCTTCCCTTGTGACTGACAATATGGGCCTTGGCGTCGGAAAGAACGCGATGAGGGGCTGGAAGACAGATGATGTTGCCGGCAACCACTTCGTTATGCACGGTGAGCCTGGGCATAAAGGTCAGCCCCATCCCCGACAGTACAAAATTCTTCAACACCGCCACCGAGTTGGTTTTCAGTTGCGGGTTAAAACGAAAATGTTCCAGTTGCTCAACCAGCCGGGTCAGTTGTCCCATGCCAAATTGCTGATCGATGAGCGCCAGTGGATACTTCAGAACATCGTGAATATTGATATCTTGCTGACGGGTCAGGGGATGCCCGGGCGGGGTAATGAGGTCGAGAGGCTGGTTGCTGGCTACGTGGGACACTAGCTCAGGGTCCGGGAGCGGCGCATAGACCAGCGCCAGATCGACTTCGTCTTCCTTCACCAGCCGCATCGCTTCGTTGGCGCCGGCCATTTCCACGGAAATGGCAATATCCGGATAGCGTTGCATGAAGTTCTGCAGCGGCGCCGAAATCAGATCTGCGATAAAGCCTTCGCCCACGGCCAGGGTTACCCGGCCACGTCGCAATTTTTGCAGGGCTTCAATACGCGACAGGGTGGCGGCTTCGCTGGCTTGTTGCTGCCGGTGCAAGGAGACCAGCTCTTCGCCCACCTCTGTCAGGACAAAGCCCTGTCCGTTGCGATAGCCCACCGCCAGTCCGAGCTCTTCTTCTAGGTGATGCAACTGCCGGCTGATGGCCGATACGTCGATGTTCAGCTTGGCGGCAGCCTTGCGCAGGGAGCCTTGGCGTGAAACTTCATTCAGATAGCGCAATGCCCGTGGGCTGAGCTTCCACATTCGACTTCTCCGGTTGCGTGGGACATGGGGAGAATAACACCCAATGTCAGCGGGTGGTCGTTATGATGACAGCACCGGCTGCACATGTTGCCGGTATTTGCGCCGGTCCAGGGCGCTTTTGACGATCATGGCCAGCAGCACGATGGCACCGCCCAGCAGCCCCTGATTGCTGGGCCGTTCGCTCAAAAACAGCCACACCAGCAGGGTGCCGAACACGGTTTCCAGCAACATCAGCAGGCTCACTTCCGCCGACGGCAGATAGAGCGGGCCGCGCTGGATCAGGGTAAAGCCTGCCGGCAGCAGCACCAGACACAGCAGTACCAGCCAGCCCAGATCCAAGACGCCGGGCAGCACCACCTGACCGCTCCAGGCCAGCGCCAGGCTCGCGGTGAACAGGCCGCTCAGGGCCAGCATGGGACTCATATCGACACCGGGCTTACTGCGGGCCAGGGTCAGGTTGCCCGCCAGCCCCAGGGCGGCCATCAGCGCCAGCAGGTTGCCGAGCAGGGAGCCGTCACCGGCGTCGTCGAGTACAATCAGACTGATGCCGAACAGACAGGCGCCAATGGCCAGCCAGGTGCGCAATGGCAGCCGTTCGTGCAGAAACACCCGGCTCAGCAGGGCGGCAATCAGGGGCGTGGAGGCCAGGATCACCAGCACGTTGCCTGCCTTGGTGAAGTGGTTGCCGAGCACAAAACCAAAGGTGCCGATGGTAAACATCAGGGCACAGCCTACGCCGGTCAGGCCGCAGACGCGAAAGGCTCCGGGCCAGGCCGAGCGGTGGCGGGCCACCACGATCAGCCAAAAGCCCAGCAGGTTGAACAGGGCGCGCCACAGCACCAGCTGATCCGGCGGAATACTGATAAGTCGCAGCAGCAGGGCGTCGGGGGAGATGATCAATACCCCCAGGGCCGTCAGCAGCAGCCCTTTCTGATGATGGTCCATGAGGTTCACCGTGGTTAGAAGCAAAACCCCGAGGCTAACCGGAGTGGGCTCAAATGACCAGCGGTGCGCTGCTTTCCCGCACCACCAGGGCCGGCTCCAGGGGCAACAGGCGGCGAGGGGCGTGGGGTTCCCGAATACGGGCCAGCAGGGTATCCACCGCCAGTGCCCCCAGCACCGCCTTGGGTTGCTCTATGCTGGTGAGCCGCGGCACCAGGTAGCGGGCCAGCTCGATGTTGTCGTAGCCCACCACCGACATCTGCTCGGGCACTTTCACCCCCGCATCGGCCAGCGCCCGCAGGGCACCGGCCGCCATCATGTCGTTGCAGGCAAACACCGCCGTGGGGCGTTCGGGCAGGGTCAGCAGGTGCGCCATGGCCGCCTTGCCGCCGGCCAGCTCAAAGCCA
>AZIJ01003502.1_pt1 | contig 18672 bp, 15 predicted proteins | sample 359151 | NCBI WGS metagenome assembly AZIJ01 (sample SAMN02429718, study PRJNA222666) | marine sediment metagenome | biome: Sediment sample; isolation source: enrichment culture of sample MGS-ElMAX(UA) from oil contaminated site at the... | place: Egypt: El Max | collected 2013-01-23 | depth 9.22 m m | reverse complement strand
CGGGTACTAAATGCCCTCTCGGGAGAGCCGCCTGGGCATAATGTCACACCGTAGTAATCGGAACCGGCACTGACCGCAACCACTGCAAAATCCGTAAGGATCTCGCTCCTCCAGGCTAAAAACCTGGAGGTCTTTTTTGCGCTCCTCGCTGACATCGATCAGGCGCATCTGATAGCCGTGCAGGTTTTTACGACCACCCTCTCCTTCCGTATATCCCTTGCTGCGCAACTTCTTTGAGATCCACTCCGGCTTCATCCATACCGGATAGTCGCTCTTCTTCCCGACAGGGGCTCCTAGCGCTTCGCGCAAGGACAAAGAAATCTCGATCAAAGAAATACGCCGAGCCCCTTCCATGATCATGGCATCCACGATGCTATACAGGGCGTCCTCAGGAGACGCGTGAGAGTGTTTTCTTACCTGCTGGGCACCGAGGGAGTCATTTAGCGCAGACGTCGCTTCAGGGATACCTGCAAGCGCTGCAATCGCCTTCAGCGGTGCGGCGATCTCTTCGTCCCGCTGAGAGCTTCCTGCAACTTGCTTCAAGTAGGCGTCATATACCTCATCAGCATGTTCAAAAGCCCAGATATGAAGCGCATTACGCAGGCCACTCAGCTCATCGCTCGCAACACCCTCACGCTCAAGAAAAGGCTCCACCTCAGTCTTAGGCATCTTTGAGGTGCTGATGTGTAGCATTCGGCTTCCGAGGATATCGTCGACACCAGCTGTGTTTGAAACGATCTTAACCCCGTAGAAGTTCATGACTTCCGTCTTTTTACGGACGTTGGTCACGATCTTAGTCGCACTAGATTTCTTGTAGGAGGTCTTCAGCACTTGCACCATTTCTGAAAACTTTTCCTGGGCACCTTTCCGGCTAACGCCAATCGACTCCAGGTCATCAATCACAACCAGGCCTCGCGCAGAATCCATTAGGCGCATGATCGTAGGCGCGCTCGATTGGCCGATCATTACCGCATTGCACGACACTTCAGTCATTGCGGCGCCCAACTCACTCTTGCCCGTCCCACCTTTGCCGTTGAGTAGAATCAGAGGGATCGCATCAAAGATCGCTTGAACATAGGACGTAACAGCAGCAAAGGCTAGCAACCAATAATCTGTGCTCGCGGGAAGCCATACTCGACTTCTCAGATGTTGGTGAACTTTGCGAACGAGCACGTCAAGCTCAACATCTGGTGACGATCCTTCCAGGTACTCTTGAATAGAATCCCATGACCAGCTCGCATGAGGGCTTGCGGCAGGTCTTTTTTCCAACAGAGTGCCGTCCGTAAGACGAATGATCCCCGAGGGGTTTCCATTTTCGTCTACCGACTCTTCCAGATAAAGCATCGTCCTGTCCGAACGCACGACAACGACATCAATTTTCTCGGTCGTATGCATACGGCCATCAAGGCCATAGTTGGTCTTCTGGATCAGGGTTTGAATTGGGTAGTAAAGCTTCCCGTCATGAAAAGCAGTACCGAGGTTGACGGGTTTGTAGCCAATACGAACAACCTTCGTATTTTTTACATAGTTCTCATCGATGAGGTCTCGCCACGCATCCATGTACACGTCATATGACTCATCCTCGTCGTATCCGAGGTTGATCAGGTGGCCGATGGTGCGTTGCTTGTGCTCTGGGTAGACCTTGTGCTGAATGTATGGAATGAGGCCAGGAATTTCCTGAACGCTACACATCTCCATGAAGGTCTCAAGAGTAAGGATGGCCATCGGAGCACTGCTGGCGCCGAACAGCCTTATTGCATCTTGCTTGGGGTTAATCTCGTAGGTGAGATTCGACATCTGTGCCTTATCCCTCAGTCAGTTCCTTGCCTCACGGTCATGAGGCTAGGGTATCGTCCAGACCAGCCGTGGTCGAGTGTTTTGCCTTATGGGGTCTCTACTGCAAACTCCTTGCAGGAGTAGCGAGGAAGACCGAAATACTGCTGACGTTCCTCGTCTCGCGCCGTACGCGCTTTGTTATGATTGTTATATAGACCGTAAAACTGAACAAAAAACCTTAAAATTCCATATATATCAACAACATATTAATCATGCAGTGATGTTCCAATCCATCGATACCGGATGACTGATTTTACATCAAATATCCGGTGATAATGCACCGAATTGTACATGAACATCATAATATCTATCTAAGCTATTGATAATTATAGAAATAATTTGAGATCGCTTAGATTCCGATCATCAGAACAATAACCGAACAACACGCAACCGTTTGATTTATAAGGATTTTATCGAAACGCCATCCGGTTTTGATCGATATTCAGATCACAGCCCAGCCTTGCCGACGCATCAACGGACTAGAAGGGTTGGCGAAACAAGAGAAACCAAGTACAAGTGAACACAGAGAGACCGGGCAATCCGGCAACCATTAACGCCCGCCCCTTCCCTAGCCCCACAAAATAACCTCAATCGACTCATTCGATAACATTCGCTATGCGCCCATTAGATATACATCAACGAGACGCCTAAACCAGGCGCATTCGTTAGGCAAAAGCACCACGCCATCAGAAGAGCGCAAAGCGTACATACCTCCACCATCCCCGCACAACACCCGCACCACGAAGGAAAGGATTTATAGAGGATAGAAATCCCTGGCGAAGCCCCTCCTACTCAGAAAAAATAGCGCTCACTGAAATACGATAAGATTAAAGAAAGCCGCAGCGACAAAAGGATTGAAATGCAGAACTCATAAGCAGAATGGCAGGTAGCTCGCACCAAAGGGCGGACATAGCAGACGTCATCCCCTCCATAAACTGGCGTAACGAGTAAGACGCAGCCCCCCCGTCGACATACGCCTAAGAAAATGCCACAACGAATAACCAGAACCTCAATTATTATGCATGGTCATTCTAAATACACGAAAATAAAGCTCGCCCCAGAACGACAACGCACCTCCCTGAAAATCAGAGCCAAGCATCAAAGTATCGCGACCACCTGCGAGTCAACGGCAACAGCAGAAAAACACAATAGTAATTTACTAGCGACCTAGAAGCCGAGTCGAACGAAAGCACCCGTAAGAGCAACGCATTGCACCTATAGCGAGAAAGCACCCTAGTCGCATCACCCATTAGTAAATTACTAAAATCTCACAGTCATCCTTCCCTCGTTAGTAAATTACTAGCCAGCAAACTATCGCCAGCGGCAAATCACCAGATCACCTCCTTTCGCCATACCAAAAATAGATGCCAGTAGTAATTTACTAGCACGACACAAACCTTACCTTGATGGAGGGTAACATTCACCCATGACGGAGCCAGCGGTAAATTACCGCTCAGCACAAAGAAGATCGCGAGGCGGTCATTAGTAATTTACTAATAGGGCCGCTCACATTCGCAAGCAAAGCATAAAAGCGCCGAAAGACGAGACCGCCTAGTAAATTACTAGCAAGCATACAGATCAGCGACCACCTGACTCCTGATTAGTAATTTACTAATCAACCAGCAAGAGCGGCCATCTCAGTAGTAAAATACTAGCCAGCGAGCACTCTGATTAGTATTTTACTAATACAGAATGTCGTATATGAGACATTTATTGTCAATAATGCGACTCTTCTGCGAAGGTTACGATGAGCGCTGACAGGTATCTCCTGGCCTTCCCGGATTAGTAATTTACTAATCCGGATTCCGTCCTCCCCTCCTTCTCTTGGCGCTCACATAAGCTGGATAGCCGGGGCAACATTAGTATTTTACTAGGCCATCCTCCGCCGCCATTTGGAAACGGAGCAAGAGGGAGCCACTGACCTAGCATTACTTTGCTCCCACTGGAAAGAAGCTTGGAGCGGCAAACACACTCCTCAAATGAGATGATAGCCAGCGGAATTCATAAGCCTGCATATGGGTAAGCCTGCACCCCTAAGATCGAATTGGCTACACTTCACTGGGTCAGATTAAAGGGATGACGGCTCATTGGTTAATACGTGCTAGACCATACGCATGCCCACTATCGGAGCCCGGTTTTAACGCATGAGGATAGCCGAGGCATGCTGACGCGACTCGTCCAATTAAACGGAGCGCCCTTCTGGCAATGACATGATATTCGCGATGCTCGTGCCAAACCCAACTTGGCTGTCAGGCCAAGTAAGCCTTCATTCCGAGCCAAAAGATCAACGCAAGAGCCGACAAGGATATCAAGATTGTGTACTCACAATGATGCTAGCAAAAAGCCCGATGGCATACAGCGGCATGCAAATCCATTCGGGCGTTGTTACCGAAATAGGCGCCACATCATATTGACATGCCGTCAATCCTGACATTAGTAATTTACTAACCCCGTCCTGTACCCTCTAGTAATTTACTAATACCGCCTGCACCCGTTATGAAAAGACAATTCAGATCCGGGTTGATCTGCTTCTAGTAATTTACTAATTATGAGTGAATCGGGCTTAGCTCCGCGAGGGCACGGTGAGGCATGGCTTGTGCTAATACGTGATCGACCCAGAAGAATGCGATTCAGCAATCCATCAGAGGCCAGGCATGCTGTCACGCGAAAGATTGAGCCGATGCCCTCCAAAAATTCAACCGAGCTACACGAGCGCTTGCAGGCGCCCAGGCCCTGGCTCAAAGGAAAGTCAGTCTTTCGCGTGACTCAATCCATAAGTCTCATTTAATAAGACGCAAGATAATCAATTTTAATCATCGGTCTAACCGGAGAGCCGCCCCTCAAGATCTCTCTAGTAATTTACTAAAGATCAACGAATGAGGGATCTAAGAACATTTCATTGTGAGTTCATTGGGGGAGGAGGGGGCGGAGGCAGGATTAGTAAAATACTAAAGCGGATGATGGCGGCTAGACGAGGAGCGCTCAAGCCCTGAGCCCGTAAGCATTAAGGAATTTCTCATTCCTAAGAAAATCGAGCATTGACACCCATTGCGGCTAAGGTTATAGTTTTCGCATAATTTAGCCAAAAAGGATAAGGTTATGCGCTCCGTTCCCGTGATGTGTTTCTTCAATAACAAGGGTGGCGTTGGAAAAAGTACCGTTACGATGTACACCGCAATCGCGCTTGCAGAGAAAGGGAAGCCCGTCGTTATTATTGATATGGATTCACAGACGAACATCACTACTCAGCTGATGCTTCCAGATGGCAAGAGCCAGTCTTTTGACTTCTCTCATATCCTTTCTGGGTCTTGCGAAGATATCTTTGATTGCGTGGCTTGGGCGACAAAGGTGCCTGACGTCCATGTCTCTCCATCTGATACCAACCTGAAAGCGATCCTGGATCAAACAATCGCGAAGGAAAAGGGTATTGAGAAGTGCATCAAACGATTCAAGGCCGCAATCGATGGCTTAAATGATATGGATGAGGATATTCGTCCTGCTTATATCATTATCGACTTGCCTCCCACGATTGACTCAACTGTAAAAGTAGCACTTAGCTACATGACACATATGTACTTTGTAATCGATGATTCTTCATGGTCTGAAGATGGCATCGTCAACTTCCTGGCGTCCCAGGCATACAAAGATTCCAAGGCTGAAAATCCGGATTTAAAGATTGTTGGTGCTGTTTATAACCGTCTGGATACACGTACCGGTAATGCTCAAATCGCATTAACCAGAACCGAGATAGCAAACGGTATTCCGGTGCTTGATACTTACATTCCAGATCGTTCTGAAGTTAAAACGAACGTAAATACAGGGAATGTGTCTCTCAGGCCTTATGGCGACAAAAAGAGCCGAATCTCTGCTGCATTCGACGAACTTGCTGACCATGTAATCAGCAATGTTTCCATGTAATAACTGAAATTAAAAGAGGCTATTAAAATGACAGTCGACACCAAGGACAAGGGTCACAAGCCACTTTCTGCTCGCGCTGAAAAGCTGAAAAAACAGCAGGAAGAGCGCAACAAAAGTTACGCAAAAAACGCCGGAGTGGTTGAGGGAGAAACTGTTTCTGACTCGGGTGTAAGTAGCCAAGAACCGAACTCAACCGGGCAAAAAGAAGGGGAGATGGTAGTCAAACTTGACTGCCATGATATCACCCCCAACCCTCATCAAAACCGCAGAGATTTTGACGCAGAAGGCCTCGCAGAACTGGCTGCGAGCATTAAAGAAAACGGGCAAAATCAACCAATTGTAGTGCGGAAGTTTGGGTCTAAATACCAAATTGTTTCTGGCGAACGTCGTTGGAGAGCATGCTCAAAATTGCCAGGACAAACAGTAGATGCAATCGTGCGCGATGTCAGTGACATCGAGATGATTTATCTCTGTTACAGCGAGAACTCTGGCCGCAAAAAAATCTATGACTATGAGCGCAGCCTCACGATCAAAGATCTCTTGGAGCAGGGTGAGTCTGTTGACAACATTGTGAAGCGTATCGGGGTTCACAAAGCCGATTATTACTCGATCTCAAAGTTCGATAACCTGGATGAATCGGTCAAGGCGGCGCTGGATGACTTCCCTAAAGCTCTTGGTCGTGCTGAGGCTCGTGAAATCGCGGCAATGCAGGAAAAAGTAGATGTTGATGACATCGCTGCATTTAACAAAGCAACGGTTAACTTGATCAGCGAATACCAGCAAGGGAAGATCAAAAGTCGTGGTGAGATTGTTAAACGTCTGAAGGCGGAATTTGGTACTACAAAGACCAGAAACCGGCCAAAACAGAATGTAGAAAACGCAATCTTCTCGAACAGCACAAAGGTCGGCACGATTGTCGATACACCCAACGAGCTGCGTTTGGTTGTCGACAAAACTGAAGTTGGCGAAGATGTATTGAATGAACTGCGAAGCATGATTCAAGGGTTCCTTTCAAAGAGTTGATTACTCACTCTGTACTTTCTATAGAGAAATATGCCCCGGCTATGCCGGGGCTTTTTCTTAAAGCTGGTCAATCAGATCTTTCAGGAAGTCAGCAATAAGCTTGGCAAGTACATGTGTAACCAGCCAAACAAGCCACTTCCAGACATCTTCAAGACGTTTCTTGAAGCTCTCCATCTCTGTGTCTTCTATTACGACTCAAGACCAAAGGGGCTCCGGATTTTCATGCCCAAGATCACAAAGTGATCGCCAACAGTCTGAGTAAAATGCCCTACGAACCTCCGGAACAAACCTTTCGTCTGTAGTAGGGGAGTTGTACTGGGACTCATCTTCTTTGCTTAACATCGGGTAGTCCTTAGAGGATCTAGTCTGTCAGTAAACAAAGCTTCAATGTTCGTATCTTTATTTATCCAAATCGATCAAAAAAAATTTGTGATTTGATATCGAAGACTGTTCTCGCCAGATAAGCAGTGCTTGCCAATGCCGAATAACGACACCTGCAAGGTACTGGAGCAGTACTTCTAGGGCTGGGGGTAAATGAGTATCGCCGGAACCTGAGGTAGCCAGGCATGGCCTGGAACGAACGCCAGAGGCACTCTGGCGTACGACGTGATAGCCGCGCTCCGCGCCGAATAGGGTGGGTACGTGCAGGAGGGAGAGGTCGTACAGTCGCTTCAATTGCGAAGCGCTAATTTCGGGCAAAAAAAAGAGGGCCGAAGCCCTCAAATCAGGAGAGTAAAACGCTTAGAACGGTGCGCGCGTCTGCGCCAAAATAAGGAACATCGCAAACGGCCATGCGCCAGGCCAGATCCATTCAATCGAGAAAACAACATACTCGAAACCTTCAGGGGTGAACCAATGGCCCAAAACTACATACGGAAACACAAGCGCCATTTTCAAGTACTCAATGGCGAGAAACACAAAACCGCTGCCGACGTCATCAAGCCCTACGTAAGACAGAACATCGTCAAAAGATACCAGGTACTCATAAAAGCGTTCGTCAAACGAGAAGGCTTCTACTGTCGCCCCCCAATAAAGGCTCGGCATCACAAGCAAAATCATCAAGCAAGTGAACATGCCGCGCAAAGTGTCTTTGCTGATAGTCATGGTAAATCTTCCTTTCCAAGCCAGAATCATTAAGTCATCTCTTAGCTCCCGATTATATGGAATCTTGAATTCCTGTCAATATTTATTTTATTAGCCAGTCAATATATGCCTTGAAAAGCACCGACGGTGCCATGGCATACTAAGAGAAAACAATTTATCGGGTTTCTTTTAACCCATGGCGATTAAATATGAATAAAACAGCCACTGTTAGCATGAAAGCCTGGTCTGACGAAGAGCAGAAAGTAAAAACGCTCGCAGTCTACCAAATCCTTCCAGAAGGTCTTGTGTACATTACGCCTGACGATAATATGCGCTCGTATTTCGACAACCTCGGCCTTGATAAAAGGGGCGAGCGGTATCTGCTGAATTTGGATTTCGCCCCGTCAGGCATGGTTGCAAAAACATTTGGCATGGACTTCAACGACAATGAAGTTCGTGAGCAAATTATGGAAAGAACAAACTCGTTCAGTCCTACCGGGCGTGAAATCTTCGCGGTCGCATACGAAGGCATACCCAGTCAAATGGGCAGAATTGTCACAAATGACGAACGCATCCCTCATTTCAAAACAATCCCAAAGGCGGCTCTCCTGTCCTCAGGGTCTGGGATGACACTTCAAGACCAATACGTGATCCTGGGCAAATCAAAAGTTGCCGGGCTTGCCTTTGAAGAAGTTTTGCTGGATGGCGGTAAGCGGATTGAGCATGCCTACATTGTTAAGCCTACCACTAACGATAAGGCAGGCAGAGACCGCCTAGCCATGTACCTTGCCGCTGTCGATGGGATGGGGCAGATTCCCGGCGTGAATGCAGACACGACCGTTGGTATGCGCTTTACCAAGGAGATGGAGCCTGCGTTGCTCATGATCGATAAATCAAAGCCGCCGATTAACGTGATTGACCAGGTTACTGTCAAAGGACACGCATGTATTCGAGTGAGCAACGAAGAATACAGTGCAAAACGAGCCATGATGCCCGCAGAGGCGCATCTAAGCGCGTCCCCGGTAGAGACCTTCAAGAATTACATCAAGGCCACAAGCATGAAGCGCTTGTGCACCAAAGCCGAAGGCTTTCATACCAGCACACCAAAGCTTGTTGGCAATGCCTTGTACGGCGGACGGGTCTTCGTATCAGCGAATATGGATATTGACTCCTACCTGCTGCGCCTAAAAAGCCAGGTAGAGAAAGTTGATCAAGATGTCTCTCGTCTATTCCGCATGCATCAAGGCGAAATGCCCCCAGAGCAAACGGCTCGCTGGGAAGCAACATCTCAAGAGTTTGCTGACGAAATCATCTCCCAGATGGAAGCAGTAGCGTTGAACGCAACCGCGATCAGCAAATCTATGGAAGATCTCCTGGTGCGCCATGCAGGCAGCGTTTATGAAGCCGAAGATAAGCGTGAAAAAGCGAAGTATCGGGAATATACAGTGAAGGGGCTGGAAGCCTAATTCGACTGAAAGTGGCTAGGCGGGGGAAACCCCGCCTTTTTTGTGCCTGACTTAAACCGCCATGGGGGCCTTCAGCTTGCCATGATGCTTGTAATCTTCAAGCGAGAAATCTGAAGGCTCAACCCGGTCAAGCCAGCTGGGATCGTAAACCCCAGTTTCCTTAAAGCTCGGGATACGCGAACTGATCTTCAGGCGGGGCAGGGGCAGTGGCTCACGTGACATCTGAGTTTCCAGCATTTCAATGTGATTCACATACACATGAGCGTCAGCAATCTGAACTGTGAGAATATGCGGCTCATACCCCGTCAGATGGCAGAAAAAGCTCAACAGAGCAGCAGCCTCTGCCACATTAAGCGGATTACCCAGGCCCAAGTCATTGCTGCGGATAAACAGCGTCATGCTCATCAGACCCGATGCTTTTTCTGGATGAAACATGTACAGCAAGTGGCATGGCGGCAACGCCATTTGATCCAGCTCAGCTGGATTCCAGCCGTGAAACAGGATGCGACGGCTGTCTGGATTGGCCGCAATCGCATCGAGACACTCTCGCAGCTGATCAATTTCTTTCTTGAAGATAATGATCGTCTTGCCATTATCCTCATAGCGAGAAAGCTCCCTGAAGCCGTTTTGAGTGACTTTCTCGATTAGGTCTGGCCGGTCTGCTGAAATCTCCTTAAAGCCCTTCCAGCGGCGCCATTGGGCCCCATAGACAGGCCCTAGATCATCTTCGCCAGAACGAAATGGGTTGTTAAGCCAATCCTCGTTCTCGTTCGCGTTTTGATCCCAAACCTTGCAACCCATCGCACGGAAATCAGCAGCGCTGGTAAAGCCCCGAGCGAATGCGCACATCTCACCCATGGCTGTTTTGAAAGCCAGCATCTTGGTCGTGACGGCGGGAAATCCATCCCGTAAGTCAAACTTCAGGATTTCACCAGTAGTCCCTATCGTATCAATCCCAGTGCGATTGCTTTTACACGTACCGTCCTTCAGTACCTTCGCGCTTAAATCCAGATAATTCCGCAATGCTCATCTCCTATGGTTCGACAGACGCAAGCCGGTCTTCAGGCTGCGCTTTCTGAGTACGTTGTGGCGTACTATCAACGCCCTCCAGCGCCAGCATCTTCCCCTCCAAAAGGCTCAAATGCCGATTCATGTTGAAGACGTGCTTTTTGATCCCTTTCATGATCGAAGCCAGTTCAGGGGTAGCAACATTCTGGGCTTTGACGGTGTTCAGCTGGTCTTCAAAGTCAATCTGGCGCTGTCCGTCATTTCCGTACAATACATTGGAATAATGCGTATACCAATGTTTTAGTTCGGCGGGCGTATAAGACTCGATATCCATGACAATTTTACTGAAATTCGCAAATTTAGCCCTGACCGCCAACTCGGTCATGCGAAGACTATCGACTTCAGGAAGTTTCCAGGCCGCTGCGCAGTCTGCTGACAGGATTGCAGGGTAGGGGGCCCCGTTCTTATCTAGAACGACCTCCTTGGCACGAGAAGAGTTAAATGACCGCAAGTCCGCGCGTAGATTCTGCTCGTCTCGACTAATGAAGCCAAGGCTATAGATCCCCTCATAAGCGTCTTTACAGGCAGGAAAGTCTTCTTTCATCGCCTCCTGAAGCCGAGCACGGAACGCTTCGTTGCCTTCGATCATCCGCGCATGCTCCAGGCACTTATCAACATCAAGAGCGAGGTGATCCAGGAGATCAGGGCGCCCTTTGATTACCCCTAATGGGGCAACCAATGGTACTTTCTTGCTGCTGATGGTGCGAATCGATTTGAGAGACTCTCCCTCTGCCAGCTCAGCTGACGGGGTGAACAGCCTACGTCTGATCTCAGCAGGCTCCAGGCTAAGCAACTCTTCCGGATTTTCCCGTAAGTCTACGCAGATCATCTTGTCCGACTGAGAGGCACTTGTGATGACTGGAAGCACCATGGTGCAGTGGCCCTGGGTGCGCGGAAGAAAACGCTCAACCAGCAGCATTGGCTCACGGCGTTCTATCTTTCGCTGCATCTCTTTCTTGTCCGACAGCGAAAGGAAATAGTCCCAAATTGCGGGGTTTTTTGACCTGATAAGACGCATTAACTCGACTGTTGCACGAACGTCTTCAAGTGCGTCGTGAGCATTCTCAAGCTTGATGCCGTTTTCCTTTGCCAAGTCACCCAACTTTAAAGAGACCTTGCCTTCTTCGTTCACAGGCCATTTCAATGTTTCTGGCCTAAAGGCGTAGATAAACATGACCAGCAAAAATACGTCACTTCTGAAATTACCGTTACGCCATTCATGGTCATAGGGGTCATTCATTGTCCGATAGAACGTATTGCGCAGCATCTCGTCATCGAATGAGATCGAATTGAAGCCTGCCAGCATGCTTTTCCCGTCTTTTAAAAACCAGGATTTGATCTTGCTCGCTGCCGAGAACTCGGTGTCAGGCGCTGCCAACAAGCGATCCGGCGAGATCCGGTGCACAGCGAAGGCCAACGGTGATGGGATCACATCAGACCGCAGCTTGATGTCCATGACTAGCTCGCCACCCTCAACGTACTCAAGGTTTTGATCCAGCGTCACCCCGGCGAACTGCACAATTTGATCGTGAAAAGCACTTAGTCCAGTTGTTTCAGTGTCAAATACTTTAAAGAAATTTGGCTTCATTTTGCCCTCTATAACGAACTTTCAAATCAAAAAGAGTTTTATTTTTCTCTATTACATATAGAATAAAACAAAAGACACCCGCAATTGGAGCTTTGCGTGAAGATAATTCCGCTTAAAGAGAAGTTTAATTTAACCGAAGAAGATATAGGGAAACTTAGCTCTTGGATGGTTGAAGGATTTTCTCTTGAAGAAATTTATTTTCACATGTCTGACAAGCTCACTGTTGAGCAAATCTTTGTCGTGGCTTCAGTCATCTCCCGCGAAATGTATGGCATGAGCCTGAATGAGATGTGCCCAGAGCTGATCGCCGAACGGGCGGCGCTCAACACAACGCTTTACGAGCAATGGCAGCAGAAAAAGACCGACCACAAGGTGATGGCTGCACTACAAGATGTGTCAGAAGACCTTGCGCTGTTTGAGCTTGAGCTTCAGTCAGAAATTGCCAAGATCAACTAGACATTACCCGACTTCCCTCCAGTTCGCCCTTAATTGATTCCTGATCCAGGAGCCACTGAACGTAGGTTTTGGCTCCAAAGCAGTCGTCACCTGGCCGGTTAGGCTTCCAAAACTCCATGATGCACTGCCGCTTCAGATCACAATCCAGGCATTCCGGGTTCATATTGCCCATATATTGACGACGCAGATAGGCACGTCTCTCAGGCGAAGTGAGAATTTCACTAAATTCTTGCTTAAAAATGTTCCCGAACGGACGCATGAACTCCATCCAGCCATCGCGATAGTCAGGCAAGACGAAATCACCATTAGGCATCAGAAAGAGCGTCTGGCCCGCTATATTGGCCTCTAGCGGCATATCCTCCCGAGACAGGATGTACATCATCTGACCAATCATTGGTGGCGTCTTCCCGGCCTTGCGCAATGCCAGCCAATGCTCTGACAGCTCGATCATGAATTGACTGTAGTTGGTCATCGTACCCGCAAACTGATCGTACTTTCCCTCAGCATTCTGCTCATTCAGCATGAAGGGGAGGAATGAAGCCTCTTTGATTCCCAGCGCCAGCAGATAATCCAAGACCGCTTTAGGGCCCTGTTCAAGCAACGTTTGGTTTACCACGCTGATAGTCGATACACCAAGACCACGCTCTACCGCCTGGCGCACCTTCGCTTCCCAGCGACGCACATACCCGGCGCCACGCATGACACCATCAAAGCTTGTTTGAAACTGCCCACGACCATAGTTGCTGAAGACATCGAGCCAATGCTCATCAACCGTTATCAGGCTCGTCAGAATGTCGTGTCGGACGTGGTACTGCTCATCAGCAGGGAAATACCGCTCAATCAGCGCGAAGGCTTGCATGAACCATCCAAGCCCCATTTCAGTTGGCTCTCCGCCATACCAGTAAAAAACAATGACCTTTGGCTTGTTGGCACGGGTCGACTTGAAATAGGCAGAGACCTTTTCAAAAGCGATCTCCAACATCGGGATGGACATAATTTCGCTGCTACGCCGCTGCTCAAGAGAGAGATAGCAGTGCGGACAGTTCAAAGAACAGCGCAACGAGGGCATCATCGTGAAGACGAAATACCCTTGCTCGATAGCGTTCATCTTCTCAAAGTCGACGCGGGCAACCTGCTCTTGCCATTGGGCCGAGCCCGACGCAGATGGAGGGGAGGGGATTAGAACCAGGTTATCGACACTCACAGGTGTTTGTCTCCAATATTCTCCATCCCTGAGTCCCGAAGGGTTTCAGCAGGCATGTCTCTCCCGGCTTCGGCCTGGGCAATATTCGCAAGGTTCCAGCGCCAGAATGCCAGGAACCCACCAATCCTCTTAAGTGCACTCAGGATCGCCCGCAGGCGCGGCTGTGAGGCATTGTAGGCCTGTATCTGGGTCTCGGCATCATCTGGGCCAATGACCGGCATCAGCAGGCTCTCCAGGCGCTTTGATTCTTAGGCTTGATCCCCTGCTCGTGCACAAGCGACCGAACATGGGTGATGAAGCGCTTGTAGCCAGGGCATTCACCAGTACCATCCCAATGCTCATGCAATACCCCGCAGGCGCTTTGGCACACGGTCAGTTCTTCACAGTCAACACAAGCAGGCTTAGGCAGGATCGCCTTGCTCTGTTCGCGTCGATACTCGGGGCTGTTGATGATTTCGCTCAGCCCCACCTCAAACAGGTTTCCCAAAGAGGTCATGTCGACCTCACCACCGGCCTCGATACACGTCACCGTTTCGCCATTCCAATCAACATCGATAGAGCCGGGAATAATCGGGCAAACGATGTCATCGAAAGGTTCGTCCTCGTGAATAGCCTCAATCATTGATTCCATCGGGTTTACGTAGAGATCGGGATACTCGTCCCGGCGCTCCAGGTACCAGGTCATCGCGTCGATCATAAACTGAGAGGTATCTTCAAACGGAGGGAAAACCGAGTCTTTATAAACCCGGCCATCCCCCGATGGGATGAAGAAACCGAGGTGCATTTGCCGAAAGCCACGCGAGAACAGGTCATCCAGGAGGGCAGGTGCCGTCTTCGCCACTGCCTGCGCGGTTACCGCTGTCGTGACATTGAGTTGAATGCCATCTGCCCTAAGGGTTGCGCAATGCTTGTTCCAGATCTGCTCAAGCTTTGGAAGATCGCGTCCGCCCACAGAAATGAAGCGCGTCTCGACCTCGTAAGAGGTACAAACGAAGTCAAACAACTTGGCAATGTGAACAGCGTCATCTGTCAGCAAATTGGTGACTATCGAAAGCTTTACCTGCTGGCGAACGCCCGAGAGGATTTCTCTCACCAATGGCATCGCCTGATCATAAAATGCTCGCCCTAGCGTGGTCGGCTCGCCGCCAATGACATGCACCTCAGCGACCTGGTAACGATCCAGAGCAAAACGGGTGTTGAGGAATTTAGCCAGTTCGCGAAAGCTGGTAAGAAACTGTTCCTGCGTCATCGACTGTGACTGTGCTTTTTTGTCGCTGGAGATATAGCAATGGGTGCAGCGCAAATTACAGTCACGCGTAGTGTTGATCTGATACAGAAACGTTTTCATCGTCAGAACGCCCTAAGAGACTCGGAAATGTCGTACAACCGATCATTGCCGGTGAAGTGGGTGAAGCTTCGAAAGGGAATCATCGCATCGCCAAAGCGTTTGCTAACGCCTGGCAGATCCGCCATCTCGTTGATGGGCGTACCGGTCATCCAGATATCCTTGGCGACCAGTCGATGTTCTGGGCACTTTCCTTCTTCGGTAGCAAAGCGAGCTGCATAGGATTCTGGCCAGAAAATGAGGCGCTCGATACCTGGATACACATGCTTTTCAGGATCAGGCTCAAGCCAGAAGTGACACCCATTGCCGCCACCATCTATTTCCAAGTTGTCATGCAGCAGCTTGCAGCCATCAAGTTGGAAAACCATCGGCTGACCTTCTGCATCGAGCAATGAGTCCAAATGAAAGCCCAGGTTTTGCAGCACCGCATAGTAGCTATTGCCCAGGTTTTTCAGACCAAGACTGACTTCGATGAGCCGTGCAAAGCTCGGGTCAAAGTACTCCAGGCGCTGATTAAGACCCTTTTCAGCGTCTTGCCATGAGGATCTCTTGCCGTGATAAAGACCCACCTTGTTTCCAGCAGCTGCTGCGCGATAAGCCAGAACCATGTTGACCAGGCGATCAGGGCCCGTGATCAACACATCAAACTCGGTGACACCATAAAAATCCATCCACGCCGCATTAACCAGGGCGTCGACGTACTTGTATGCCCGGCTGAAGAAGTTGTTTTTCCTCACCCCTGACTGGAAGCTGCGGCGCATATGCCGCAATGACTCTCTAAATTCAAAACGTGCGCATGACGCTATCTGCATGATGAAAATATGACCTGATGGATCAGGACTCTCCTGTTTTTATTCTTATTGTCGGTCGTCCAAATTCTTGAGACGGGCCAGGATGCGATCCCTGCCCAGTGTTTGAATCCAAAAATCAAACCTCGCATACAGCATCTTCCAGGCCAGGCACCACTTGGTGCTTCCAAAGATACCGTTGCCACCCTCCAGGCTCTGTTGCAGGCAACCGCCTCGACAGACACTGAAGTACTCACAATCCATGCAGCCTTGGTTCAACCGCTCGCTGCGGAGCGCTATCAATTGATGTGCTTGCTCATCAAAGGTTCCATCAAGCGTATTGCCTAGCTTCATTTCCCCGGCATCAGCCATTTCCTGGCAAAGATACAGGTCTCCATTAGGCTCAATGGACATCGATTTTGATGCGCAATCAGCCTGCCAGGCACACATCCCGCTACCCGCTACTGCACCGCACCGAATGCGCAGCAACTCGGCGAAGGGTTCAATCCGGATCGGCATACAGTCGCCAATCCAGCGGTCAAACAGGGGCGCCAAGGCTTCTCCCAGGGCAATATCCGACAGCTCTCCAATACTAGAGCCCCCTGCGAATACGGGACGGAGCACTAAATCACGCCCCTGGTCACAGGCAATCTCATACTCATCACCAAGGTGTTCCACATTCAGATGATCAACCGTCAATACAGCAGGAAGAACTCGACCATGCGAATTATCGATATATTGTTCCACGTGGAACATGAACACCTTGTATTTTTTGCCTTTATTGTCCGTCCGGAACAGCTGTCGCTGCCCGGTAAAATTGTCTACTGAGGTGCCAACCCGACCGTCAAACAGCGCCAGCAGCGCGTCTATTCGGCGCTCAGAGCCGAGCAGGTTCGACTGAGCCCCGTCACGCACCTGAATGCCTCTTGCAGCAAAGCGGGCCCTGGTCTCAGTGACCATCTGCGCCAGCTGCGAATGCTCGATGAGCAATATCTCGCCGCCAACGTACTCAATATTCAGAAAATCAGGATTGATGCCGAGCTTAGCCCATAACCCTTCGACGAAATCGAGACTCTGCGACAGCTCTGCCGGAGTCATAGGCTTGGCGGATTTGGCTTTCCAGGAGGAGCAGTACGTACACTTGGCCTGACAGGCATGTGTCAGCCGGATGTGCAAAGTGAACGGCGTTGGCATATTGCCCTCCGAAATAAGGGCAATATACCAATAATTAAGACTGCATTAAACGGGGGAGGGCTTCATATTCCGATGAAATTGAATTAAATGCAGTCCTAGTATTATCCAAACAAATGCAAATACGGCCAGAAAGCTACGCATTGCATAGGTAATCACCGTCCGAGAATAAACTGGGTCTGTGTAATTAACCATAACTCTTACGACATCACCTTGCTTGTGATATCCGGCATACTTTTCAGGTTGGTCAATGTTACGCCTGTTTAGCCAGCCGGTTGTCCAGGCATGAGTTAGCATCGGGGCACGTTCAGCTGATTCATTTATTTCAATCAGCCCACCAATCCTTCTACCCTGTTCCGGATTCTGCTCGTCGATAATCAACGCGTCCTCATAATCTGTGAGCAGGGAGAATGCAAAGCTACTGACTGGTGCTGAAACAGTCAGAGGATAGGCTGAATCAGCTCGCCAAGGCCCCTCATAACACGCAACGTCCTTACCCTTACAGATGCCTTCAAAGAATGAGCTGCTGACTGCCAGGCGCATGCGCTGCAAGTCTTTTTCTTCCATGTGGGAGCTAACCCCTCCGAGAAAGACAATATGCACAAAAACGAGAAACGCAACGCTCGCTGTCATCAGACCCAGAACGGCTTTATCTCGCTTGCTCAGCGCCAGCAATACAAGGGCAATGACACTGGATACGATAATCCCGTGCTGAGGTTTTGGGGAATATCCGAAGGGCTCAATACCGCCAAAGGAGAACAACAGCATCCAACCATCATCCATCGCCTGGATAAACGCTAAGAAGCAACCCACCGAAAACCACTTCCACAAATCTTCATGCTTAAAGTTGGCGCCAGCTGCAATACCAAGGCATATCAGAATCAGCGTCTCATAAGGCCCTCTCCAGACCACAGATCCCACCATGAACGCGCCCGGAGGGTAGTCCGATGTCATCGTGTCGAGCGCGACCCAAAGGATGAAGACCATCCAGGTGCACAGTAAACTTTTGACCAGCCCGGAAGGGCGCCTACTCCATATCGCCAAGCTCATCTTCACTCTCCAGGTGTTCACGCAGCTTCAGTAAATACTCGTCGGTAGGATCAATCACCAACGAAAGGGTTTTGCACAGACGAAAAACGAATCGGAAAAGCTCTTCATTGCGGGCATCAATGATCAAATCACCTTCCGCACCTGGCACACCTACGACCACATCGATAGCCTGCGCTATTCGACGAGCAATCGGCGTTCGGTAATGACGCGCGTACTCGGTAATAAACCCTATGGGCATAACCAGGTTGTCGAGGTTCCCGTAAACGTAATGCTCAACGATCTGGTGAAAATGCATGGACTGCGCCAGCGCCAACTCGTCGATGACAACGGGCATCCCAATGTCTCGATAGAACCACAGCCGTTCCAGCAGGTTATGGCCAAGTGCATGGGGTAAATCCAGGCAGACGCCGGAAACGCCCTTGAGAGCCTCAAAGAAGCCGTCATAGGTGACCGTAAGGCCAGACTCTGCCGCATACTCCTTAGGCGCTGATACAGGCTTTCTGGCGCTGCTGATGAGGTGCTTTACCTTGTCCATATGGAGCAGCTTTGAGCGGCCAAGCAACATCGGCTGCAAGCGCGCCTGGTTTGCTGCCCAGAACTGCTTAAAGCCAGGGCATTCGGTTTGCGCGTAGCCCGCAATAACGTCGGGATCGTGG
>AZIJ01018891.1_pt1 | contig 18706 bp, 15 predicted proteins | sample 359151 | NCBI WGS metagenome assembly AZIJ01 (sample SAMN02429718, study PRJNA222666) | marine sediment metagenome | biome: Sediment sample; isolation source: enrichment culture of sample MGS-ElMAX(UA) from oil contaminated site at the... | place: Egypt: El Max | collected 2013-01-23 | depth 9.22 m m | reverse complement strand
CCGGCTGCTGTCGGGCGGGCAGCGCCAGGCGGTGGCCATTGCCCGCGCCCTGCTGAATGACCCCGTGATGCTGGTGATGGACGAGCCTACCTCCAACATGGACAACCGCTCCGAGCTGCATATTCGCCAGCAGCTCAAACGGCTGGACCGGCAACAAACCCTGCTGCTGGTCACGCACCGCACCTCCATGCTGGATGTGGTAGACCGGGTTATTGTGCTGGAGCAGGGCCGGGTGATGGCCGACGGCCCCAAGGAGCAGGTGCTGGCGCAACTGCAGGCGGGTAAGGCGACCGTGCGGGAGGTGAGCCATGGCTAGGTCGCCCCGTCCGGAACAGCTCGACTACACCAGCGACACCGCCGCCGCCGTGTTGCTCAACACCCCCAAGGGCGCCCGGGCGCTGCTGTGGTGCATGCTGGCCTTTGTGCTGGCGGCCATTGTGTGGGCCTGGTTTGCCGAGCTGGAGGAAGTGACTTCCGGCACCGGCACCGTGATCCCCTCCAGCCAGTTGCAGGTGGTGTCGAACCTGGAAGGGGGCATAGTGCGGGAGCTTTATGTGCGCGAGGGCCAGCAGGTGGAAAAAGGCCAGCCGCTGCTGCTGATCGACGATACCCGGTTTCGCTCCGATCTGCGCGAGCGGGAGCAGGAAATTGCCGCCTTGCAGGGAGATGTGCTGCGGCTGGAAGCCCAGGTGGCATCGATACGTGTTAGAGATGCGCCGGATCTCGGCTGGCGCGAGCAGGTACAGGTGGCGCCGGCGGAGCTGACGTTTCCCGAGGCGTTTGTGGAGCAGTACCCGCAGCAGCCCGCCATTCAGCGCTCGCTGTATAACGAACGGCTTGATTATGTGAAAAACCAGCTGTCCATTTTCGGCAACCAGATCCAGCAGCGCGAGCAGGAAATTGTGGAGACCAACGCCAAGGTGCGCACCCTGGGGCGGGGTGTGGGCCTAGCCGCCCGGGAAGTGAACATGAGCCGCCCCCTGGCCCGGGAAGGCATCGTGCCCCAAGTAGAAATTTTGCGTCTGGAGCGCCAGCTCAACGAGCTGCAGGGCGAGCTGGAATCGGCCCGGCTGCTGCTGCCCAAGCTGGAAGCCACCCTCAAGGAAACCATTTCCAAGCGCAAGGAAGTGGCACTCAGTTTTCGCTCCGAGGCCCAGCAGGAGCTGAACGAGCGCCGCGGCCGGCTGGCCCAGCTGAAAGCCGGCGAAGTGGGCCTGCAGGACAGGGTAACGCGCACTTCGGTGCTGTCGCCGGTAAAGGGCACGGTCAAAACCCTGAGCGTGAATACAGTAGGCGGCGTGGTGCAGCCGGGGGTGAGCCTGGTGGAAATTGTACCGCTGGAAGACACCCTGCTGGTGGAGGCGCGCATCGAGCCCCGGGACATTGGCTTTTTGCGGCCGGGGCTGGAGGCCATGGTCAAGTTTACCGCCTACGACTTCACTGTGTACGGGGGCCTGATGGGAGAGGTGGAGAAGATCAGCGCCGACTCCATTCAGGATGACGAAGGCAACACCTTCTTCCTCGCCACCATTCGAACCAGGGAGAGTTTTTTGGGCAACGAGCAGGCACCGCTGCGGATTATTCCGGGCATGCAGGCGGGGGTAGACATCATTACCGGCAAAAAAACGGTGCTGGACTACCTGCTCAAACCCATTTTAAGAGCAAAGCAGGGCGCTTTGCGTGAGCGTTGAGTCGAAAGATAAAGGGAGAAAAACAATGAGAAAATCGGCGATTGCAGTGCTGGTGGGCGCCGCCATGGTGTTGCCGGCTCACGGCCAAACACTGGAAGAGGCGGTCACCCAGACCTTGATGACCCATCCCAAGGTCAAGGAAGCCTTTCATCTTTATCAATCCCGGCAATACGATCAGGACGAGGCCTTTGCCGGCTATTTGCCCAAGCTCGATGCCAATGCCGGCATCGGCTATGAATACACCGACAGCCCCGGCGTGCGCGACGGCGACCTCAGGGCCGACAAGACCCTGACCCGCAAGGAAGCCGGGATGTCGCTTCGGCAAATGCTGTTCGACGGTTTTAAAACCCCGAGCAACGTGCACCGGACCCGGGCGGAAGCGGATGCCCAGCGCTACATGCTGCTGTCGGATGCGGAAAACATCGCCCTGCGGGTGGCCGAGGTTTACCTCGACGTGCTGCGCCAGGATGAAATCGTGGAGCTGTCGCGCCGTAACCTGGAAACCCACGAGCAGATCCTGTCCGACATTCAGCGCCGCACCAACTCGGGGGTGGGCTCCACCGCCGATCTCAACCAGATCAACGGCCGGGTGGCGCGGGCCTATTCCAACATGACGGCGGCGGAAAACAACCTGCGGGATGCCCAGAGCCAGTTTATGTCGCTGGTGAACGACATGCCCGGCGACCTGCGCCAGCCCCAGCCCGATGCCAACTATGTACCGCCCACCCTGGAAGATGCTCTGGTCATGGCCCAGGAAAACCATCCTACCCTGATGTCGGCCTCCTTTGATGTGGAAGCGGCGCACCAGCAGCACCGGGATGCCAAGTCGGGCTTTTACCCCACGGTGAACCTTGAGCTCGACAGCAACTGGAACGACGACATCGACGGCGTGCGTGGCCACAACAACGACTTCACCGCCATGGTGCGCATGCGTTACAACCTGTTCAACGGCGGCGCCGATCTGGCGCGCAGCCGCTCTACCTCGGCACTGGAAATGCAGGCCAAGGACATTCACATGAATGCCCACCGTCAGGTGGAAGAGGGCATGCGCCTGGCCTGGGCGGCCTATGAGTCGCTGGGCCGGCAGAAAGACTTCTTGCGCCGGCATGTGGAGTCGAGCTTTGACACCGTGGATGCCTACAAGAAGCAGTTCTCGCTTGGCAACCGCACCCTGCTGGACGTGCTCAACACCGAGAACGAGCTGTTCGAGGCGCGGCGTTCCTACATCAACGCCGAGTACGATCAGCTGCTGGCGGAATACCGCATCATGAACGCGTCGGGCCGGCTGCTGGAAGCGCTGCGCTTCACTCAGCCCGAGCAGTGGCAGCAAGCAGAATAACTAAAGGAGAATTGCGATGAAAACATGGATTTTGCTGGCCCTGGTACTGCCGCTGGCAGGCTGTACCCTTACCGCCGAGCCGGAGCGGGACACCATGCCCGAATATGATCTGACCGACCTGGACCGAGACGGTGTGATCACCGCCCGGGACAACTGTCTCGACTCGGCGCTGAATTCGTCTGTGGATAATGACGGTTGTGGCGGCAGTGAGAACCGGGTACTGCAGCAGGACATTATTGTGCTGTTTGCTCACGACAAGTCGAACATCATGCCGAAATATCAGGAGGAGATCACCCGCATGGCCGCCTTTATGGCCGAGAACACCGAGCTGAAGCTGTTGCTGGAAGGCCATGCCAGCCAGGTGGGCACGCCGGAATATAACCTGGCGTTGTCGAAGCGCCGGGCCCAGGCGGTGCGTCAGGCTCTGGTGCGGGAAGGGGTACCCGCTGAGCGGCTGGAGATCATCGGTTACGGCGAGAGCAAACCCATACTGATGGGCGACGACGAGCAGTCGGCCGCCGCCAACCGCCGGGTGGTGGGTGCACTTACCAACATGACCGAAGGCGTAAGAATGCGCTGGAACGTGTACAGCATGGAGCCTTCTTCTGAACAATGAGGCCGTTTTCTCACCGGCTTTGCGGGCTGGCGCTGCTGGGCGTGTTGCTCGGTGTGCCAGCCTGGTCACTGGAAGAGGAAGACAGCAACATGCGCGTGGCCGTGCAAACGGTATATGGCCGCCCGGCGGCCCATCGCCTGCTGGAGTGGCGCCGGCTGGTACGGGAAGGCCAGGCGGCGAAATGGAGCGAGCAGGAAGCCATTGAGCGGGTAAACCGTTTTTTTAACCAGCTGGTGTTTATTGACGACATCAAGCTGTGGGCGAAGGAGGACTACTGGGCCACACCGCTGGAGTTTTTGGGAGCCGGTGGCGGTGACTGTGAAGACTTCAGCCTGGCCAAGTATTTTTCCCTGCGGGAGCTGGGGCTGGCCGACGACAAACTCAGGCTGGTGTATGTCAAGGCGCTGGAGCTGAACCAGTTTCATATGGTGGTGGCCTACTACCCCACGCCCGCGTCGGTGCCGCTGATCCTCGACAACCTCAAGCCGGCCATCATGCCGGCCACTCGGCGGGGAGATCTGGCACCCATTTACAGCTTTAACGGTCAGCATTTGTGGCTGATGAAGGAAAGAGGCAGGGGCGAGCTGGCCGGAGCGTCTTCGCGTCTGTCGTTATGGAACGAGTTGCGCAGCCGGCAGGAACAGACGCGGCTGCAGCGGCCGGCAATCAACCTGGATGATGGACTATGACTTTGTACCGGCAACTTCTGCTTACCATGCTGCTGTTGTTTGCCCTGCTGTTTGTATCGGCATATTCGGTACAGTTCAGCTCCACCCGCAGCTACCTGGCCCAGCAGCAGGAATTCATGGTGATCAATACCGTTACCTCACTCGGGCTGGCGCTTACCCCTTATCTGGAAAACGACGACGCCGTGGGCGCCGAGTCGGTGATCAACGCCATGTTCGATGGCGGCTACTACCGCAAGGTGGAGCTGAACCTGCTGGCCAGCAATAAAACCATAACCCGGGAAAACACCGCCGCGCCCCAGCGGGTGCCCGCCTGGTTTGTGGATCTTGACCTGTTTGAGGGCGGCAACCACCAGGCGGTGCTGACCTCGGGCTGGCTGCAGCTGGGCCAGCTTTATGTGGAAGGCCACACCGGCCATGCCTATTACCAGCTGTGGCAGGGCATGAGCCGGCTGGCCACCTGGTTTGCCGTGAGTTTTGTGCTGGTCTGGGCCTTGCTGGTGCTGGCGTTGCGTCATTTACTCAAGCCCCTGCACAGCATAGAGGAGCAGGCGCGGGAAATTGAACAGCACCATTTTGGCAAGACCATACCGCTGCCGGCCACCCGTGAGCTTCGGCAGGTAGTGTCGGCCATCAACGGCATGTCGGGCAAGCTGGAAGCCCAGTTTGAAGAGCAGGCCGCCGAGGCCGAACGATTGCGCCACCGGGCCTTTATGGATGACACCTCCGGGCTTGGCAACCGGGCCTGGCTGATGGCCCAGAGCCAGGGTTGGCTGGGCGACGGCCGGGGCGGGGCCCTGGTGCTGGTGTCGGCCCGGGTGCTGGACTGGCTGTACCGGGAAGAAGGGTTTGATGCCCGGGATCAGATGACCCGGGTGATTGGTAAAAATCTGCGTCAGCTGTGCCGGGATCACGGTGAGCATGTGCTGGCCCGTATTTCGGCCACCGAATATGCCATGCTGGTGAGCGAGTCGGATCCGGCTTCCTTGAAACAGCTGGGCGAGACCATTAACCGGCACATTGCCGAGCTGGTGAAGGATCCGGAAGACGAGCGGGAGCTGTCGGTGGTGGGCATTGCCCTGGTGCAGCCCGGCGACGAGATTGGCCGCCTGCTGACCCGGGCCGATCATGCCCTTAACCGGGCGCACATGGATGAAACCGGGGTGGTGGTCGAAGCCCATCAGCAACGCGAGCGGCTGGGCCGGCTGCAATGGAAGCAGTTACTGGAAGAGGCACTGGAGCAGGACGGTTTTGAACTGAGCGTGCAGGCGGTGATGGGCTTTCATGGCGAACGTTACCATGAAGAGGTGTTTGTCAGCATTCGCCGGGATGGCATCGCCTACGGCGCCGACAACTTTCTGCCGGCGGCCGAACAGTTCGGGCTGGGGGAGCGGCTGGATCTGCATGTGATCGCCCGGGCCCTGCGCATGCTGGAAAAGCGGGCTGAGCTGAAGCTGGCGGTGAACCTGACGCGCCAGAGCTGCCATCAGGACGGCTTCTGGCGCAAGCTGTCCCAGATCCTGGAGCGCTACGAGCCGGTGCGGGAGCGGTTGTTGCTGGAGTTGCCCGAAAGTGCTTTTGCCTTTGGCTGGGAGCGGCTGATTGCTCCCCTGGCGGGACTGAAGGTGGACTGGGGAGTGGATCATTTCGGGCGACATTTCGACCTGCTGGTGCACCTGGGCAAGCTCAGGCCCAGTTATGTCAAGCTGGATCATGGCTACACCAGCCAGGTACAGCAGCCCGACTACAACGATGCCTTTCTGGCCGCCGTGTGCCGGGCCGCCCACAGCATGGGCGCACTGACCATTGCCTCCCGGGTGGAAACCGGTGAACAGGTGGAGCGCCTGAGAACCCTACACATAGACGCCTACCAGGGCTACGTCAGCCCCCCCGGCCGCCTCTGCTGATGTTAATGGGGCGCCCGGCTACAAATGCTGGGCGCTTTAAATCACCCACTTTTTCGAAAGATAATCTCATTTCACGCGCCGCTGGCGGCTAATTTTTGCGCAGGATCCATTGGGCATTCCCCCCTAGCCTTAAGGTAAACACAGGCAGGAACAGGGATGCGGACATGGACACTACACGAATAGACAACACGGTTCAGATTGTCAGCCTGAAAGGCCAGGCCTTTATCATTGCACAAGATGGAACGGTTACGCCGGTCAGTGCCGGTCAGGTATTGCCGCCGGGCACCTTGCTGTTGACCGACGAAAACTCCGGCATTGTGTATGGCGATGCCCCGGATAATGGGACCAATGCGGTGGCCGAGCAGCCGATTGCAGATGAAACGGCGGCCGCCGAAGCGGAAGCCATTCAGGCGGCCATTCTGGCGGGGCTCGATCCCACCAAGCTGTTTGCCGCCCCCGCTGCAGGTAACCCCGCCACACCGTCGCCTGCCGACGGCGACGGCAGCAGCGGCAACGCCGGTTTTGTGGTGGTGGATCGTAACGGTGACGTCTTGCTGGCGGAAGCGGGGTTTGACACCAGCTTTGCCAGTCAGGGCGTTGCCTCAGTGCTGGAGGCCGAGCCCGAGCGGGAAGACCTGATTGACGAGGTGACCGACGCATTGCCCGGTGACGGTGGTGACGGTGGTGACGGTGGTGACGGTGGTGACGGCGATAACTCCATTCCCGATATTGTGGTGGTCATCGATCCTCCTTCTACCCCGCCGGGGGGCGGCGGCAACGGGGCCGACACCGCTTTTGTGGAAGAAAGCGCACTGCCGAACGGCACCAACCCGGACAGCGACAATGAAAGCTGCACCGGTTATTTCGACATCAATACCGGCAACGATGAGCTGGACAAGGTGGAAGTCCGCCTGCCTGGCGGTGAATGGGTGGACGTTACCGGTGGCGGGGTAATTGAAGGCCTTTACGGTACCCTGACGGTGACTTTGGACGATGGGGTATACCGCTGGCGTTATGATCTTGACGGCGCCCATGATCACCCGGATGAAGGGGAAATCGGTGCCGCGGATACCCTGGCCGACCATTTTGAGGTGCGGGTGACCGACGATGACGGCGAGCATGACACGGCAGGGCTGACCGTTAACGTGCACGACGACGGCCCCATGGCCGAGCCAGATACCGTATCGGTGAATGAGTCCGGTCTGCCCTGCTATAACCTGATGCTGATCATCGATACCTCCGGCAGCATGGAGGGCAAGCGGCTGGCGCTGGCCAAACAAGCACTGATTAACCTCATCAACAGCTATGAAGGGGTGGCCGATGAACTGAGCATCACCATTATTCCTTTCGCCAACAACGAATATTTCGATGAAGAAGACATGCGGGATCTGACGCCGGCGGAGGCCATTGCCCTGATCCAGGGGCTGCAAGCCGAAGGTAGAACCGACTATGAAGATCCGCTGGAAGAAGCCCAGAAGGTGCTGACCGAGCAACTGGCGGAAAAACCGGGCTATGAACACAAGGTTTATTTTATTTCCGACGGTGAGCCCAATGAAGGGGATGCGCCGCCAGAGTGGCAGGACTTTGTGGACGACAACGATATTGATGTTATTGCCGTGGGCGTGGGTGAAGACAGCCCCCAGGCCAAGGAAGAGCTCGACAAGGTGGGCAACAGCGGCGACACCACCCTGATTATTGAGGATGCCAATGATCTGGATGCGGCGTTGCAGGAAACGGTACCCAGCCAGGTGTCCGGGAATGTGCTTGCCAACGACACCTACGGGGCCGATGGCCCCGGCCGGGTGGTGTCGGTAACCTACGGTGATAAGACTTATCAGGTGCCGGAAGACGGCTCGGTAGAGATTGAAACTGAGAGCGGCGGCACCCTGACCATGTATTCAAACGGTAACTTCACTTACCTTGGCCCGGCCAACGTGGATGAAGACATTACCGAAAACTTCACTTACACCATGGTGGATGACGATAACGACCCCAGTAGTGCCACCCTGAGTGTGACCCTGCAAAATGAAGGGGATACCAGCATTTACCTCAAAGGCCTGGACGTGGACGGCGGAGAGCAGACCCTGGATGAGCAGCACCTGCCCCAGGGTACCGATCCCCAGCCTGGCGAGCTGACCAAATCCGGCACTTTTTCCTATGCAGGAAACAGCGAAGCCGACACCCTGACCATTGCCGGTGTCAAGGTATTGAAAAACGGGGTATACCAGGGCGATGGCAGCGGCAAGGTGGTGATAGTGGACGATGGCGGCCAACTGCTGGTGATCACCGGCTTTAACGCAGCCAGTGGTACCTTTAGCTACAGCTATACCATGAAGGACAACAGCCTGCTGCACGATGAAGCCGGGCGCGACACCCTGACCGAGCAGTTCCGGGTATTCATCAGTGACACCGAAGGCGCCACCGACACGGCCTGGCTGGACATCAATATCACCGATGACATTGCCGTTATTCATGGGGTGCAGGATGGCATTATGGCCAATGTGGCCGGCACTCTCAGTGGCCTGGTGGATCTCAGCCATGGCGCCGACGGCGGCGACCTTTCCGTGTGGGGCGAGGCGCCGGAAGGACTGCATTACACCACCAGCGATGGCCCTTATGGCAGCCAAGTGCTGACCGCCACCACAGGGGATGCACAGGGTGAGGTGTATTTTACCCTGACGGTGTATCCGGACGGCCATTACGACTTTGAGCTGATCAATCCCGAGCCGGTGCTGGCCACCACCAAAGATCTCACCGGGTTGACCGCCGGCAAGCCGGTAGCAAGCTATGATCTTTCCATCAACGGCATTACCGCCACCTTTACCGAGCTGCAATCCAGCCCCGGCACGGGCGGGGTGAACTCCTCCAATAATGGCATGGGGATTGACGATAACCGTATCGATAATGGCGATGTGATCAAGATTGCCTTTACCGGCGCTGTCTCCAACGCCAGCTTTACCCTCAACAAACTCAGCAATGGCGATATCATGACCTGGGCGGTGCTCAGCGCCGGAATCGTGGTGGCCGCGGGCCCCTGGACTCCGCCCGCCGGGGCCGGAGAAGGGAATAATGTGGAATTTAACCTGCTCGATCCCGTTGCGGGCTCTACCATCAGCTACACCCAGGGCTCGGCAGCGGCCATTGAGGCCAGTGGCTTTGATGAAATGCGCCTGGGATCCGACAGTGGCGATTATCGTTTGCTCGACATGACCATTTATGAAGAGGTCTTCCCCGAAGACGGCCATCTGCTCTTTGACATCAAGGTTGAGGACGGTGACGGCGACATGGCCTCCACCAGCCTCAGCGTCACCATTGAGGCCGAGGGCACGCAAGCAAGCGGCTTTACCCTGGCGGGCACGGCAGCCGATGAAGTGCTGGTGGGCAGCGACGGCGACGATATCCTGATTGGTGGCGACGGCGACGACATTTTGCTCGGTGGTCTGGGCAACAACATCCTGACCGGTGGTGATGGCATCGATATCTTCCGTTTTACCGAGGCCGATGACGGCTCCATCAACGTCATTACCGACTTTGAGAAAGGCGTGGATGTGGTGGATCTGAAAGAGCTGCTGTCAGGGGAAGACGCCGGCAATCTGTCCGATTACCTGGCGTTCAGTCAGGATGGCAACGACACCGTGCTGAACGTGACCCCGGCCGGGGATGGCGGCGACAGCCAGCAGATCCGTTTCGAAGACACCAACCTGATGGATCTCTACGGCGTGGCCGGCAGTGAGGCCCTGATCCAGGCCATGGTGGACGATCAGACCCTGCAGGTGGACAAGTAACCGGGCATAGCCGAAGGGGAGGTGAGCCATGGCCAAGGTGATCACGGTAATGTTGCAGGGGGTCGGCTACCACTGGAACGGGCAGGATATTCTGGTGGATGACGGCATCAGCCTGCCGTGGTCACTGGCCGGCTCATCGCTGGAGCAGATTGAGCTTTACGATCGGGAAGGCGAAACCACCGCCACCTTTTCCATCGACTTTGAACGGCAGGACTGGAGCCTGGCCGGCGAAAGCGAGCCGGGGGAGGTGATCCTGGTGGATGACAGGGGGGCGGCCCTGAGCGCCCTTTCTCCGCTTGCGGTGCAGGCCATGCTGCTGCCCGCCTCGCCGCTGATGCCGGAAGCCATGCCCGGTGCTGCCGGTGATGACCCGCCGCCCCTGAGTCTGGACGATATTCTGCTGAGCAGTGAACTGCCCGACATGTTGTGGGATGCGACGCTTCCCGACACAGCCGGCCTCGACAGTGATCTGATCGACGATGTTATCAATTGGCTCTCGGTGTATAGTCCTCCTGAATAAAGGAATGGGAACAGCCCATTGGAGAGCAGGTCTTGTCCCTGAACCGGGGCAGCCAGCCTGCATCAGCGCCCGCAGGGCGCTTTCTTTTATCCGAGAAGCCTGAATACGTTAAAAAAGAGGATCCTCATGCGTAAAAATTCCCTGTCAGTCCTGCTCTGCCTGCCCTTGTTATTCAGTCCGGCGGTGTTCGCCATTGCGGTGCCCGATGCGCCGCATCTGGTGACGCAGGGGGAAGCGAGCATCAGCGTGGCGCCCGACATGGCGACCCTGGAGCTTGCGGTAACGGCATTAAAAAAGGACAGCGGCGAGGCCAAGGATGAGGTGGATACCCATGTGGCTGCCCTGTTCAGCAGCCTGAGTGCCTTGGGCATTAAAAAGGCGGATATCGACAGCGGCAATCTGGTCACCCGGCCGGACTACCATTATCCCAAAAACGGCCAGCGCGAGCTGAACGGCTACGTGGCCGAGCGCACCGTGACCATTCGGCTGTATCAGCTCGACAACCTGAGCCAGGTGATCGACGCGGCGCTGGAGCAGGGCATACAGAATGTGCAGCGCATCAGTTACGGTGTACGCGAGTCCGACAGTTATCAGCAAAAGGCCCGCCAGGCCGCCATGGCCCATGCCAGGGAGCTGGCCGGAGAGCTGGCCACCGGCTTTGAGCAGTCACTGGGTGAGCTCTATGCCATCGAATATGCCGGTCAGCCGCCGGTACAGCCTCGCCCGCTTGGCGCCGCCAGAATGATGGCCGCGGCCGATGCCGCTCAGGAAAGCTACCAGCAAAACGAGATTGAATTCACCGACCGGGTGCAGGTGGTTTATACCCTGAAGTAGGCTTTCTCGTCCTGCCGGGCTTCGGCCCGGTATCTTGGAATGACAGGCCTTCCCGGGTCCCATCACCCCTGTTTTTTCCGCCTCACGGATTAAAAAAAAATTTATAACTTAAAAAAACGTGACTTTGATAGCAAAAATTCCCTAAAGTCGATGTTTTTGGTACTTTATGGAAAACCCTAGCAGTTGTCATAAAGGACCCGGTAATGGCCAACTATTCCCTCGAAAAAGAAAAAATCAAAATTTTATTGTTGGAAGGCGTACACCCAGGCACGGTTGAGTCTTTCAAAGCCGCTGGTTACAGCAATATCGATTACCTCAAAACGTCGCTGGGCGAAGATGAGCTGAAAGAGCGTATCAAGGACGTGCACTTCGTGGGCATTCGCTCCCGTACTCAGCTCACCGAATCGGTACTGGACGTCGCCGACAAGCTGGTGGCCATCGGCTGTTTCTGCATCGGCACCAACCAGGTGGATCTGTCTGCCGCCGAAATTCGCGGCATTCCGGTATTCAACGCGCCCTTTTCCAACACCCGCAGCGTGGCCGAGCTGGTGCTGGGCGAGCTGCTGCTGCTGCTGCGCGGCATTCCCGAGCGTAACGCCAAGGCCCACCGGGGCGAGTGGCAGAAAACCGCGACCCATTCCTTTGAGGCCCGTGGCAAGAAGCTGGGCATTATCGGCTATGGTCATATCGGCACCCAGCTGGGCATCATTGCCGAAGGCATCGGCATGCAGGTGTACTACTACGACATCGAAAACAAGCTGTCGCTGGGCAACGCCATTCAGGTGGGCAGCCTGAAAGAGCTGCTCAACCTGGCCGACGTGGTCTCGCTGCACGTGCCGGAAACCGCCCAGACCCAGAATATGCTGGGTGCCAACGAGCTGGCGATGATGAAACCGGGTGCCATTCTGATCAACGCTTCACGCGGCACCGTGGTCGACATCGACGCGCTGGCAGCGGCTTTAGCCAGCAAACATGTGGCCGGTGCCGCCATCGACGTGTTCCCGGTGGAGCCCAAATCCAACGACGAGGAGTTCGTGTCGCCGCTGCGTGAGTTCGACAACGTCATTCTCACGCCGCACATTGGTGGCTCCACTCAGGAAGCACAGGAAAACATCGGTTACGAGGTGGCGGGCAAGCTCATCAAGTATTCCGACAACGGCTCCACCCTGTCGGCGGTCAACTTCCCCGAGGTGTCTCTGCCAAGCCATGCCGGCACCAGCCGTTTGCTGCACATTCACCACAACAAGCCGGGTATTCTCAGCCAGATCGCTCAGGCCTTTGCCGGTGACGACATCAACATTGCGGCCCAGTACCTGCAAACCTCGCCCAAGATCGGTTACGTGGTCATCGACGTGGAAACCGCCCAGAGTGAACAGGCCCTGGAAAAGCTCAAGGCCATCAGCGGCACCATCCGCGCCCGTATTCTGCATTAATCGAAGACTCAGCATGACAAAGGGGCGCAAGCCCCTTTTTTCATGTTAACGTAGCCCCAGTCATTTCAACCGGGATACCTGCATGAGTCGAGCTTTGGACGATTTGTTGACCCTGCTGGCGCTGGAGCCGCTGGACGACGGCCTTTACCGGGGGCAAAGCCTGGATCTGGGCTTTGGCGCCGTGTTTGGCGGCCAGGTCATGGGGCAGGCGCTGGCGGCGGCCAAGTACACCCTGACCCCGGAGCGGCCGGTTCACTCCTTCCATTCCTATTTTCTACGCCCCGGTGATGTCAGCAAGCCCATCATCTATGACGTGGAAAACATTCGTGATGGCCAGACCACCTCCACCCGCCGGGTGCAGGCGCTGCAATACGGCAAGCCCATTTTTTACATGACGGCGTCGTTCCAGCTGCCGGTGGCAGGCTTTGAGCACCAGGCGCTGATGCCGGAGGTGGCGGGCCCAGAAGGGCTGGTGCCGGAAAGCGAACGGCTGGCGGCGCTGGCTGGGCAGGTGCCAACCAGGCTGCGCAAAAAGCTGCTGGCGGAAAATCCCATCGAGATGCGCCAGGTCAACTACGTGGATCCCATGAAACCGGAAAAGGCCGAGCCGCGGCGCTGCATCTGGCTGAAGGCCAATGGTGAATTGCCCGATGATCCGCGTATTCACAAATACCTGCTGGCCTACGCCTCCGATTTCAACTTTTTGCCCACGGCGCTGATGCCCCATGGCCATTCGTTCTGGGAGCGGGAGCTGCAGGTGGCCACCATCGATCATTCCATGTGGTTTCACGAGGATTTTCGTTTTGATGACTGGGTGCTGTATGTGATGGACAGCCCGCGGGCCATTGCCGGCCGCGGCCTGGTGCAGGGCAGGCTTTACAGCCGCGACGGCCGGCTGGTGGCGACGACCATGCAGGAAGGGCTGATTCGCCCGCGTAGAGAGACCTGAGACGTTAAACGTGAGTCGTAAGACGTGAGACGTGGAACGTGGAACAAGTAAACCTTTGAACTGGAAAAACCTAATGAGCACCACCTGGAGCGAGGCCATCGGCCCGGAAAAACAGCAACCCTATTTTCAGCAGACCATGGCGGCGGTCACCCAGGCACGGCAGGCGGGCAAGGAGATTTATCCGCCTGAAGCAGACGTGTTCAATGCCCTCAAGCTGACCGAGCTGGCCGGAGTCAAGGTGGTGATGCTGGGGCAGGATCCATATCACGGTCCGGGCCAGGCCCACGGCCTGTGTTTTTCCGTACGCCCGGGAATAAAAGTGCCGCCGTCACTGCGCAATATGTATAAAGAGCTGGAAAGCGACATTCCCGGTTTTAAAGCGCCTCAGCATGGCTTTCTGGAATCCTGGGCCAGGCAGGGCGTGCTGATGCTCAATACCGTGTTAACGGTGGAGAAGGGCAAGGCCCATTCCCATGCCGGACTGGGTTGGGAGACCTTTACCGATAAGGTGATCCAGGCGGTAAACGAGCACTGCGAGGGGGTGGTGTTTTTGCTCTGGGGCAGCCATGCCCAGAAAAAGGGCAGCCATGTCGACCGCCGGCGCCATCATGTGCTGAGTGCGCCCCATCCCAGCCCGCTGTCGGCCCACCGGGGCTTTTTCGGCTGCCGCCATTTTTCCAAGACCAACCAGTTGCTGGAAGCCCAGGGCAAAACCCCCATTGACTGGCAACTGCCGCTGGCGCCATAAAAAAAGGCGCCACCAGGGCGCCTGAATTATATTACGTGCTCTTACAGCTCCAGTTCTTCGATAAGTTCATCGAGTTCGAAGGTACAATCGAGTTGCTGAAGTTCTTCCCGTAAACGTTTTTTGTCTTTAAGGGCTTCTATTTCCCGCCATTTACGCTTTTGGGCTGGCTCGCGCGGAGCGCGTGCTCGCTTTTCAACTACAAATTCCTGATCGAAGCTAAACCTCTCCATGGGGCTCCCTCCTGTTGGCTATCAGTTGCAGTCGTAGTTCATATATCACAACAGGTTATAAATTAGAACGTTGTTATTGCAGATTTATTAAGTTGAAACGCAAAATGCGGGAATGGGGAATGGGGAATGGGGAATGGGGAATGGGGAATGGGGAATGGAGGAATGGGGTGGAGCGTGGAAGGGACTCGCGATTCTCTGATCCCGAGTCCCCAATCCCTGTTATTTAAATCATCGCCTTGAGCATGTCTTCCAGCTTGCCCTGGTCAATGGCGAAGTTGCGAATGCCTTCGGCCAGTTTTTCGGTGGCCATGGCGTCCTGATTCTGCTCCCAGCGGAACTCGGCTTCGGTCATAGGGGCGGGGCGGGCCTGGGTAGCGCCCTTGTCTTGCAGCTTTTGCACCACTTCGCCTTCGCTCTGGCTCAGCTCTTCCAGCAGGTTCGGGCCTATGGTCAGGCGGTCGCAGCCGGCCAGCTCCAGGATTTCGCCGGTATTGCGGAAACTCGCGCCCATCACCACGGTATGATAGCCGTGGGCCTTGTAGTAGTCGTAGATACGGGTGACCGACAGCACGCCCGGATCTTCCGCCGGGGCGTAGTCCTTCTGCTCGGTGTTGGCTTTGTACCAGTCGAGAATACGGCCCACGAAGGGCGAAATGAGGTAGGCGCCGGCTTCGGCACAGGCGCGGGCCTGGGCAAAGCTGAACAGCAGGGTCAGGTTGCAGTTAATGCCTTCCTGCTCCAGCACTTCGGCGGCGCGGATCCCTTCCCAGGTGGCGGCCAGTTTGATCAGAATGCGCTCCTTGCCGACGCCGGCGTTGGCATACAGAGCGATCAGCTTGCGGGCCTTGGCGATGCTGGCCTCGGTGTCGAACGACAGCCGGGCATCCACCTCGGTGGAGATGCGGCCGGGAATGAGTTTCAAAATTTCACAGCCAATGTTCACCGCCAGTTTGTCGGAAGCATCAAACAGCTGTTGCTCGGCGTGCTGGCTCTGGTCCTTGGCCCAGGCCACGGCGTCTTCGAGCAGCGGGCGGTATTCCGGGATCTGTGCCGCTTTCAGAATAAGAGACGGATTGGTGGTGGCGTCTTCGGGCTGGTATTTGCGAATGGCTTCGATGTCGCCGGTGTCGGCCACAACGGTGGTGAGCTTGCGCAGTTGAGCGAGTTTGTTGGCCATGAATGAGTCCTTCAGGGTGATGTTTAGCGCTATATTCTAGTTTTAACGGGTAGGAAAGTCATTTGCCTTGGCCGGCCGGCGTTGTCCCGCCGTCTCGGGATCAGGTCGCTCGCTGTGATCCGGCTCACATGGCGTGTGCGAGCGGTTGTGGTACATTGCGCCGCTTCGCGTGGCTCCATCCTGATGACGGCCATGAAATTTGATTTGATCCAGAGGTGCCCATGGACTCCTTTATCTCCTTTCTCAACAACCTGCTGTGGGGATCCGTGCTGATCTACCTGCTGCTGGGGGTTGGCATTTTCTTTACCCTGCGGCTGGGGCTGATCCAGTTCCGCCATTTTGGCCACATGTTCTCGGTGCTGAAACACAGCCGCCAGTCCGACGCGGCGGGCATTTCGTCGTTTCAGGCGCTCTGTACCAGCCTGGCGGCCCGGGTGGGCACCGGCAACCTGGCCGGGGTGGCGGTGGCGCTGTACCTGGGGGGGCCCGGGGCTATTTTCTGGATGTGGCTCATTGCCCTGATCGGCATGGCCACCGCCTTTGCCGAAAGCGCCCTGGCCCAGCTTTACAAGGTGAAAGACGACGACGGCAACTACCGGGGCGGCCCGGCCTACTACATGGAGCGGGGCCTGGGCATGCGCTGGATGGGCGTGCTGTTTGCGGTGTTCCTGATCATTGCCTTTGGCCTGGTGTTCAATGCGGTGCAGGCCAACTCCATCAGTGCCGCCATGCAGGTGGCCTTCAGCGTGCCCGAGTGGGCCACCGGCCTGGTGCTGGTGGTGCTGGCGGGGCTGATTATTTTTGGCGGTCTGCGCACCATTGCCCGCTTTGCCGAGCTGGTGGTACCGCTGATGGCGCTGGCCTATCTGCTGATTGCCCTGGTGGTGGTGGCCATGAACCTCACCGAGCTGCCCGGCGTGCTGGCGCTGATTGTCAAATCCGCCTTTGGCCTGGAGCAGGCCGGTGGCGGCGCCATGGGCTATGCCATTTCCCAGGCGTTGATCAACGGGGTGAAACGGGGCCTGTTTTCGAACGAGGCAGGCATGGGCTCGGCACCCAACGCCGCGGCCTCGGCCACGCCCTATCCGCCCCACCCGGCGTCCCAGGGCTATGTACAGATGCTGGGGGTGTTTGCCGACACCATCGTCATCTGCACCTGTACCGCCTCCATTATTCTGCTTTCCGGCCAGTTTGAGCCCGGCTCCGGCATTACCGGCATTGAGCTGACCCAGAAGGCGCTCTCGAACGAGGTGGGGGACTGGGGCAATTACTTTATCGCCATCGCCATTTTGTTCTTTGCCTTTACCAGCATCGTGGCCAACTACGCCTATGCGGAAAATAACCTGGTGTTTCTGGAGCACAACCACCCGGCCGGTCTGCTTGTGTTCCGGCTGTTCGTGCTGGGCATGGTGATGTTTGGCTCCGTTGGCGAGCTGCCCACCATCTGGGCCATGGCCGATACCTCCATGGGCATGATGGCGCTCATCAACCTGGTGGCTATTTTGTTGCTGTCGGGCGTGGTGGTCAAACTGGCGAAGGATTATAACGATCAGCGCAAGCTGGGCCGGCTACCCACCTTTGATGCCAGCAAGTATCCCGAGCTGAGTAATCAGCTGGAAGAAGGGATCTGGGACAAGAAGTCATAGGGATGGAGCGCAGGCTGCTAGCCTGCATAGCGCCCGGCAGGGCGCTTGATGTTTTGGGTTGCCGCTTCGCGCCAAATTGCGGGCTGGCAGCCCGCGCTCCGTTACGGCTGCTCCCCTACCAGAAACTGCTTGCTGATGGCCTTGAAGGTGTCGGTGCCGGCCTGTTGCATTAGCTCAAACACCACCATCTCCCGGCTCACAATCTGCGCGCCTGCCTGGCGCATGCGCTCCAGTCCCAGCTGGCGGTTTTCTTCGGTGCGGCTGCCCACCGCATCGGCCACCACAAACACCTCCTTGCCCGCCTGCAGCAGCTCCAGCACGGTCTGCAGCACACACACATGGGTTTCCATGCCGCAGACGATGATCTGGCTGCGGTCCTGCCAGTGCTTGGGCAGGCAGCCGCCGGCCACGGCGGAAAAATGGACCTTTTTGGCCACTTCAGGGCGTTCCACCAGCTCGGTCAGCCGGGGCAGGGTGTGGCCCAGGCCGCGAGGATATTGCTCGGTAAACAGGGTAGGGGTACCCAGCCGCTGGCAGGCGCTGATCAGCCAGCCGGCCCGGGCTACCAGGCGCTCGCCCTGATCAATGGCGGGCACCAGTTTTTCCTGAATGTCGATCACCAGCAAAGCGGCTTTTTCGGGTTGCATCAGCATGTGTCTCTCCTTCTTGTGCAGCAGGGGTCAGTATGCCGGTTTCAGGGCCATTAATCAGCCCGACATCAAACCTTGAATTCTCCCAGCAGCCGGTCCTGGTGTTGCATCTGCTCCAACATGGCATGGCATTTTTTCAGCTGCTCCAGGGCACCATTGGCAACATCCTGGCTGATATCCCGAATGTTGGTGGTGTTCTGGTTGATTTCCTCGCTGGTGGCGCTTTGCTCCTCGGCGGCGGTGGCAATCTGCAGGTTCATGTCGTTAATCCGGGCAATGGCATCGCGAATGCGCGCCAGCACCTCATTGGCCTCGGCCGCATCCTGAGTGGTGCGGGTGGCCAGGGCCTGACTTTGCTGCATCTTGTGTTCGGCCTGCTGCACCCCTTGTTGCAGCTTTTCTATCATGTCGCCGATTTCCTGGGTGGAGTGCTGGGTGCGGGACGCCAATGAGCGCACCTCATCGGCCACCACCGCAAAGCCGCGGCCCGACTCG
>AZIJ01018829.1_pt1 | contig 18848 bp, 10 predicted proteins | sample 359151 | NCBI WGS metagenome assembly AZIJ01 (sample SAMN02429718, study PRJNA222666) | marine sediment metagenome | biome: Sediment sample; isolation source: enrichment culture of sample MGS-ElMAX(UA) from oil contaminated site at the... | place: Egypt: El Max | collected 2013-01-23 | depth 9.22 m m | reverse complement strand
CTCAGGCTCAGGCTCAGGCTCAGGCTCAGGCTCAGGCTCAGGCATTATAGGACTAACAATTGCTAGTTCATCATCTTTTTCTAAGAAAAAATCGTGTTGCTGACTATTATCGCAATTTTCTTTCAGTGTATCTTCTTGATGTACTTCAATATTTAGAACACTTTCTGACTGAATTGTTTTATCTTTTGAAAGTGTTATTTGAGTTGAGCTTGTTACTCCATTTAAAATATATCCATCAGGTATACGTAATAAATTTTCACTACTACAATTGCTTAGCAGATCCTTTAATGGTGTCGAAATAAAGTGATTTTGGTATGGTCCTGGCAACGTAATAACCAAAATATTGTCATTTAATTCAAAGTTCTCATCAAAGACATGAGAATTTTCTACAAAAGCTGTAACAAAACCTTCTGGGTAATTTTGAATATTGGCAATATCATAATTACCCTGTAACCATGAGGTCCGACTTTCTAATAAATTATCAAAATAATTTTCAGGGTATATTTTATACAATTGATACTTTTCTACCTGCATCATAATTTGTCGTACAAACAAGCCCCTATATAAATGACCTGCTAGATCTTGACGACCAAATAGCTGGTTCTCTAAGTATTCTTTTAACTTTTTGGCTTGCTCTATACCTTTCGGGTGCTTTTGCTTTTGCCCTACTTTAACTTCTAAAGGTAAAAGGTACATCTTCTGATCTTTAAAACCGACAAAAAGAACATCATCAGACATGACTCCGAATTTTTTGCCATTGCAGTACGTGCTAAAATCAGACTCACTCATTTTAAGTCCAATATTTCCTGATACACGTACCATTTCAGCTACGCTTAAAGGAACCCATGTAATATCACTGTTAAATAGCAAACAATTCACATATTTATAAGCAGCAATAATACTTTTCTTTTCTCGTCTGCTATTTTCTGGAAGTGTAAGCATTTTAAGTAGCCATTCACCATTAAAAGCATTAAATTCATCAATATGACCTGCCTGGCCTTGACTTAAAATTTGGTCATATAGATCTCTACGCTTTGTGACCGTAATAGCATCATAATGTGCCGAATTGGTATAGTTATCTGAGTAATGGATTAACACTACATCTTGCTGTGACTTAAAAAAGTCTAAGGTTACTTTAGGGTCAATAATAATAGTCCATAGGCTATTTTCATAAGCGCTTTCTAATAACTCTTGTAATTTATTAGACACTTTTAAAGATAAGCCATTTGATTCATAAAAGTTTTGCCCTTTCCAAGCAGCATGACTTAAAGCACTATAGCGACTAACTATTTTAAATACTGGATTATTTTCAAGGTTAATTCCCTCAAGTCCAGCACTCGTGAAGTATGTATTCCCTTGATGAAAAGAGGTTTCACCTGCTAGTAACCCATCAGATGCAATCCCTGATTTTTCTACATTTAAATCAACTGAAGCCTCTTCAACTTCCGTATCATTTCTGACAAATGTTAAATGCGCATAATTAAAGTTTGTGTCCTCTGTAATTTCAAACTTACTATATGTAATGCGCCTACGTATGAGATCTATAACCTGATCAGAATTTTGATCGTTCAAACTAAGCTTAGATAATACTTTTAAAGTTGTATAGTTCGTAGCATCTGCTATATCATCAAAATAGGTATTTTCTAGTTTTCGGTTATAGATTGAAATATGTATATTCGGTAGATTTTCAGGTCTAGACTTATATCTTTCTATCAAATCTACAATACCTAAAAATACCTCTTTATTTAACCCGTTATGAATAGAATTAATTAATAAAGTATCTCTTTCACCATGTTTGAATAAAACTTTAAAAGCTTCCAGGAATTCAACTGTTTTTTGTTTTACTACAAGTTCTATATAATCTAATTGTGTTTGCTTATGAGGCACTAACTTAATCCACATAGGATGTTCAGTAACAGCCTGACTATATGTGAATCTATGCTTAGGATGCCAGTTAAATGGCAGTAATCCTTGTGCATTTAAACGACGAATTGTCGTTGTATGAAGGTCTTTAAAAGCATGACTACTATCACTTTTACAAGCGTAAGCCAATTTTAAATAGTAGGCTAAATTGAGCGGATGTAATGGAGTAATATATTCTTCTCCATTAAGCTCACTGAAACCTAAATTAACTAGCAAATTTTCATCTATAGATAGTAGTTTTGTCGTTTGAATATTACTAATAAGCTGAGTATATATATTTACAATCTGTTCTACTAATTGGCAAAATTTCTGCCCCCACGATACCAAAGATACTAGCGTTTTTTTACTTCTTAAATATGTATACAAATTAGCATATGCACTTCCCAAATCTGGGTAAGATTGCTGTAAAGTATCAATACTAATTAATGCTTTTGATGATAAAGTTTTTGACAAAGTATTTGTCTTTAAAAAGTAATCCTCTATCTCAAGTAGCTTTTTATAATCAAATCTTGTTTTATACTCACGCCCCATAAAAGTAATGCATGCTTTATCAACATTATAACTAGCATACACATCATCATTAAAGAAGCTTAAGTAAAACTCCTGATTAAAAAATAAAGGTAAACTTAAAGAGGTCGTAGAAGAAATTCCTTGTACTTCAAACTTTAAAGTACTGTGCTTCCCTTTTAATAGAAAAGTTACCACTTCTTCAGTGTTTAGTAAATCATCAAAACTCACGGTACCAAATGCTTCTAAGTCAATTTCTTCATCGCATTTTTTTAAAGCATAGATTTGATTTATTTGTTCATTGAATTTAAATTCACTTTCGTCCATTTCTAGAACAATTGTCTCATTTTTAGAGTTAATTAAATATTTAGTAGCAAAAGCCTCTATCGGAAACTCATTTTTAGGTAACAGTATAATTTTAAATTTAAAGCACTCTTTAGGTTTAAGTCGCTTAATATTCACATCCAAAAATTTAGGCTGCCCTTCAAAACTTGCTACTAATTCTAAAATTGATTTCTTCTTAGAACGATTATTAACTTTTGCGGTTAATTCCTTTTTAGCTATTCCAAGTTTTCTTACATCCTGCTCAGCCAACTGACCATTTTCAAATACTAAATCTATTCCTACTTCTGACTTTCCATCTGGAATTTCAACTATTAAATAATGCTCACGACTAGCCAATGTATTTTTCTTTAAATCGTCACTCTTAACACGAGCATAAAACTTTTCTATCTCAGTTTCATATTTTTGGAATGTAATTAACTGAGAAGAATTATTTTTTCGCTCTTGCTGACATGCTTCATAATCTAAACTAATTTTCCAACTTTCTAAATCATTTTCATCAAAATTCTCTTTTATGAACTTTTCACTAAAATCTAAATCGACTAACTTTTCTTTATATTCTGTAGGGAATTGTTCAAAAATGTATTCAATTTCATCTTTAAGTTTTTTATTTTCACTTAAACGTTTATCTATTAGCTGAGGATCTGCCTGATACCACTTTTGTATATCTACATCATTAAGATAACCAAGTTCATGAAATTCAATTTTACCATCCTGTACAGCATCAAATAGTTTACGAAAACCAAACATCGTTGCACCATCTGATGAAATCAGTTCAAACTGATGATTTAATAACCGTTTGGACAATTGATTATCTTTTTGGTTAAAACTTTGATCAATATATGTTGTTAAAGCCTCATGAATAGATTGTGGATTCCAAACATTACCTAAAATACTTAAATCTTTTGAAGAATTATTTAAAGTATCTAATGAAGAGTTATGAATAATAAGTAAGACACTATCTTTAAAATCCTTCTTTTGACCAGATACTAAGTCCCTAATTAAAGAAATATAGTTTTCTGTATAACCATATTCACATTCACCATGTAGAACCGGGATTATTTTGCATCCATTAATCTCAAAGTAACAAATTCTTTCATGACCCAATAGAAAGCTTAACTGTGACTTCTTAAAAAATGCTTTGTATAGCTTTAAACTATTATTATCATTAGGTGATTTGAAATGAATTTTTTCCCCTATGCTTAAGTGGGTTTCTGCCCATTTAAAAAACAAATCTACCAAGAAATCTTCATATTGTTTTTTTGACATAAATTGCATCCCCACTGTCACTCAACTTTTCAACATTACCCAATCTTTCATAAAATATAACTAAATCTTTATAACTTTCTCGATCAAAAAAGATTCCTCTTTTATTAAAGCCTATTATTAACTCATATAGCCTTAATTGCTCTTTCTCACCAATTACGAGATTAGTTAATAACAAAAGATATTCTTGATTTAATACAAATATACTTCCCGCCCGACCGCGTGTTTGTACAAAGGGTTTCAAAACAATATTTTTAATATCCTTAATTACATTGTTATTTCGACTAATTCGATCAGTAGTTTTAGAAAACTGCTCTTTAAACAAATATGCTAACTCTATAAATGCTTCTTCATGAGTGTTAATATGCTCACTTTTTAATTGCAATTTACGATCATTTGCAAAATCCTGGCAATATTTGATGAGCTCCTGTAAATCGATCTCATGTCTGCGATGATAAAATTCCCATAAAGGTTTTTTGCCCTCTAAACTATTTTGTAAACTATCAGTCATTGCAAGAATTGGAAAAATTGAGCCTAACCCTTTTTCCACCTCCCTATAACCTCTTTGAAAAAGAAGATTACGTTCTTGACTCGCCTTTTCAGAATCTAAAATAAAGTAACACTCTAAATTATGTTCATCTTTAAAACTTTGCCAACTATTGATTGTTAATGATAATTGTGATGTATAAACACACATATAAATTTGTATAAAAAGTTGAATATTCTCAATAAAATATTTTGGATGCTTAGTAAGGAACTCTAAATCTTCAGCATAAATATTAGCTAGATTTGGAAAATAATTCACGAAATCATTTTCACTCGGAGCATTTGTTGTAAACTTATCATCAAAAGATTTTGTGATAATTTTTTCCAAAAAATTTAGTTGATTTGAATGCGCTTGATAAATATTTCCTGATTTAAGAATGGTCTTTAAAAGCCCTAAGAACCTTTTCTCTATATTTTTACTATTGATCCGGTTTAAATGAGAATAGACACATAATTTAGGAGAAATTAATGTTAAATTTTTTTCTTCAAAATAAATTTTATAAAGATAATCCCAGGCTCGAGGATCATCTAATAATTCAATGAAATGTGATTTACATTGATCTTCAAAATCCCGTACCGTTTGCTCTAATTTAGACTTCTTAAAGATATCAAGACCGTAAATTTCACAAATAAAGAGATGTGTTAAAGCATCCCAATCAAATAGCTTGCTTTCTCCTCGAGTGCTTATCGGATAGAATTTGGCCATGCTGTTGTTTTTTTCGACTTTCAACTTTAAATCTAAGCTCATTTAATACCTGCCACTTCGATTTCTTCATCTTCAACAGTTAAACGAAAGCTCTGTTCTTTGGTCTTTACTGTGATTTGGGTTGATTGATTTGCAAGGACTAGTAGTCTATTCACAATTGTATTTAAAACGACCACCACATTACGATCATTTTTTCTTGGCCTATATCCTGACTTCAATTTAAATAGCAATTCAAACAGATTAATATCAATTGTTATATTCATATTTCCATGATCTTTTATTTTCAAAAACCCATTAAATTTTGCACATAATTGCTGATGACTATAATTCATTATTTCATTAAAATTAGGAGTAATTTTTAAATTAGAAATAATTTGACTATCCCCATAATTTGAAATTAAATATTGATCTTCTTCTAAATAAGGTGCCTTTTTATTGATATAATTTCTTATAGCATAAATTAAATCTTTTGAATAAAAATTTTTAAGTATTGGCTTAGATATATCTGCATCGTAATATCTATGATGACGATAAACTTCTAAGTAATTTATTAGTAGATTCTCTACAAAGTCATCTTTGAAATCTAAATGATAATCATTACTAATGATTGAAAACTTCAATAAATAGAACAAGCGAATGTATGATGTAGCATTATCTAATCTTTCTATATTTAATGAATCTTGCAAATATTTTTTATACTCTTCAAACCTATCATTTTTAGTATTCAATTCAAATGAAATAATAAATCGATCAATAGATTTTGTTCTTAAAAGTATTGGATCAAAATCTCTTATCTTTTCTAACAATTCATTACTAGACTCACCAAATAGATTATCAAATAAATATTTTTTACCGCATATAAGTTCATAAATAAAATCTAAAAAATTTCGAGCAGTAATAAATTGATTATTAAACAATCTAATCTTAAAAAGTAATTCGACAATTACTTTTTGAATATTTTGATCACATAACAATTTATAATTAACAAGTTTCATTTGTTGTTGACTTGTATTATTTTTATTAGCTATTTGAGCAATATAACTTTTGTATAACAATGAATTAGGAGCCGTAATCCTAGCAAGTAACTTAGTGACAAATTCAGCTTCATACCCATCTTCAGTAATTTTGAATTTTGGGTAATCTTCAAAGCTTAAAAATTCATAACCATCAGAAGCTTGTTTCTCTTCTAAATATTTTCTAAGGATAGAACCAATTTCCTTATTTTTTGCTTCTGCTGCATAGTTTCCCAACATTCCAATATTGATTGCAATTACTAGTGAATGACTCCCAACTTCATACTCATCAAATAACTTATTTAAAGTATCAACAGCAGAATCATGTGGAGCAAAACTATGGGTAGCATCTAAATGAAATTTGATATAGGTTTGACTAAATTTTTCTCGTGCTCTCAATAAGAGCTCAGATTTTCCATCACCACTGCTACCACAAAGAAATATAACTTTTTTGGAGTCTTCTTTAATGGATTCTAATAATTCAAAAAGATGCTCTTCAATTGGCATCACAACATATAAATCAGATTTTATTGCAGATAAAGCCGCATCAAGGTCGCTTTCAGTAGAAACTGCGTAAGAAGAGGATTTAGACAACACACTTATTGCATCAATAAAATTCATTCTTAACCTGTGTTATATAAATATTTTAAAATTATTCTATTCTGCCATGCCCCAACCCTGAAATCACTAACCAATACCTAATAATCTTCTTTAAACATACAAATACGTATACCAACATAACTTTAATCTATTTCAACCCAAACCCATCTAAAGTTGAGGGGTCAAAATTTTCATCAAACATAAACTCATCTGCTCGCTCTTTTCTTAATGTCGCCAAGGTATAAAAGAAACATTTCTCACATAACTGCAATTCATATCTTTCCCCATCATGCTTGGAACCATAGCCCCAATGCGCCGATAAAGTTCCAAACTCTAGTTTCGTTGATTGGTTGCATACATCACATAAAACATCAGTAATGACTTCTACCTGTTTCAGTTCTTTGATCTCCATATGCAATTCCTTGTAAATCCAACTTAAACATTCTAAATATTTACTAAAAACATAATTCAATAGGGTTTTAATTACCGCTAAAAAGATTAAAAACACTATATATAGTGAAATTTACAATTTAATAACACAATATAGGGTGCGCAACTCTTGACTCTCCCATAAAAAATACGTGAATATTATAGCTTATTTTTCAGCCACTTGGCATAAATATGGGGAGACATCAGCATATGTCTATAAAAAAAAAGCTATTGAAAGTCATCGTGTATCTTCAAAAAACTTACAATTAATGTGTTATCCAAAATGTATGCATGCCTACCAAATTTGGATTGCTCTATTTTTTCAGCTTAATGAGAAACAGCAAAACTATCACTTGAATTTAATTTTTAAGCAGAATATCGAAATCCCTCTTCTGACAACAGACAAAGCTGATCACTATTTTTTTAGTAGTCATTTCAGCTGGATCTATGCTTATTTTTACAATAAGTATAAAACTGAATTTACGTTTAGAGCTTATGAAAAAAATAATTCCTACGAATTCACCATCATGGCTTTAAGCGAAGTAAAGGCCTTACTATGTTCCGGATTACATCACTCAATTCATGGCTTAGATATCATCGCACATTGGCTAAATGAACAATACTTAGCCGCACATCTTCAGGAAGTTTTCGGTCAGGAAGTTCTAACTATCAATCATCTACGAGAATTATCAGGACTGTCTAAATCCAAAAGTCCAGTAAGTTCTGTTTCAAATTATGCCGGCCCACTGTCATTAGAAAAGATTCTGGAGGGAATTGCATAATGAACGGATATAGTTATTTAGAAGATACTCAAGAATTAAAGCTTGAGCCATTTCGAGACTTCTATCAAGCACTGGCGGAAGCAAAACTGAAAAATGATCAGGACTTCTTTAAGCTGAATGATTTCATCCAACCAACTGAAGTCGTTAAACTAATTAAAATTATGACTCAGCATCCTACTGATCTATCGATTAGTAAATATCCATTGGCGCATTATCTCTTGGCACTGATCAACACTCCATCAGCATATCAATCAAATGCACTGAAATGGGCCATTTTCAATACTCAATGCATTGAATTACTTGATAGCAAAGAACATGCAGCTACTGTAGCTAATCTTTGTAGGCGTTTTCGTTTAGCAAGCACAATTGAACAATACTATTGGCTTTACAATTTTTTACCGTCTCTTCCGATCGAATTAGACGATCTTGTTAAATTTCTAAAAAAAGCTGAAACTGAGAATGAAAAATTATTTGACGAATCCAAAGAGAGTTTAAAGAAAACGGAAATGGGCCAATTGGCAGAAATCCGCGTTATTTATACGTATACCTATACTCAATCAGAACGTCAAAAAAGAAATCGTCAAAGTAATCCAAACACCCCAAAACAGTCTCAAACTGACGTTAAAAAGACATTAAGAATTTCACTTGATGGAGAAAAAACATATCAAACTCATTTTGAGCGAGGTGTGGCAAAACAGCCACCTGAGGATAAAACTATAGAAAAAGTTGAAGATCATAATTTTGAATTTAACTCACTAGAGCAATGTTCTATTACAGCTCAGATCAATAATCTCAAAAATAAAATTCTGCATCAAAACAAGAATGAGCTAATGAGCAAGCCGAATCCTCGGGTCTTCGATTTGCCTACCGCACAGTACATTATGCAAATTTTATTAGAACAGGCAGAAAACTCTCCAATTCATACCCTGCTTTTATTTTCAGCCCTCAGTCTTACTCATTATAAAGATCTGCCGGTATTTCAAAAAAATTTACGAGTCAGTACGAAAAACAAAGAAGTATCACTGAAACCCCAAAAATGTTTCTTTAAGCAAAGCTTTGAAGTCTCAAAATTCAAGGATTTTGTTTTAAGAAAACATCGGTTGAATACCGTGAATTCTTTTACGATTCCTCTGCCTCAATATTATCTGGAAAATCTAAGTCAGTTGAAAAAAATGGGTGATGTTGAAATTGATTTTAAGATACATGAGTATTTACGAAAAATTAATGAAGGGTTGACCTTCCAGTTAACATCACAAAATCTTCCGCGTTTAATCAGTGATATTACGCTGAATGAACTTGGATATGAGTTAGAAAGCAAACTATTGGCAGGAGAAAACGTTAATAACTACACGCCATGCCATTATTTTTCAACAAAAATTATTGATATCTTAGATATTTATATTCAAACACTTGATCTGGTTGGTCCTCAGCTTGACACTGGATATATTGAGGAATTTAAATCCCCTATTACGTTTGGCAGTCAGCAAGTACCGGATCTCCCATTCGTCCAGTCTTTTTTTTACCAGCTTGACCACCAAGTTCGGAATAACCCCAACCCCTTTCAGACTTTAAATCATTATTCAATCTGGCTTTGGCATATTTGCATGCTGACAACTTCAGCACGGCCGAGTGAGTCCTTCCCTCCCAATCTGGATTATATTGACCTTGATAACCAATTGATGGCTGTTGCAGATAAAGAGCAGCGTTATTCGGGTACCATTGGACGCTATTTACCTTTTAATAATTTTCTTCATGATGAAATACAGCACTACCTAAAGTATTTGAAACATTTTCTGCACCTCACTAAAGCCTATCTGTCGCAAGAACAAGTACAAGCAATCCAAGAGGTCTTCGATGGTGAACGTCTCTTGCTCTTATTTTACGATTCGAAAGGATATGTCCGAAATTTGGAACTTTCTGATATTCAAAAATACTGTACCGAAATAGCATTACAGCGCAATTGGACCCGCCACTTCGCTCGTTATTTTTTTGCCCAATACTGCAATGAAGATCTAATAAAAGGCATTTTTGGTCATGACGAAGCTATGCAGGAACTGTTTGACCGCTATTCAGGTTTTGAGACAACGGATTACGATCAAATTAGAGCAGCACAAGACAAGCTAATTGAAATATTAGAGCTTAAAAGTATGTCGACATTCAACGGGATCATGATTAAATGAGCAGACATCCACACTCGCTAAAACGATTAAAAAAGCATAGAGAGAGAAAAGTGTTTCTTTTGCAATTATTTAGCGAAAAATTCACAGAACTGACACCCGAAAACTATCCAGAAATTTTTCGACAAGTTGACGATCGACTTTTAGAGCACTATAAGTCAAATATCCGAAGCTACCAAATAGCACGTATAGAATTTGCTAAATATATTAAGCGCTTTAATCGTTCATCGAATCAAAACTATCCAGTGCCCGCCGCCCCCGTGAGGTACGAAAGGTCTCTGCCACTACAAAATATTGAAACCTTAAAACATGGCAAAAAGGTGACTCAATTTGCCAAAAATTTGATTGCTCACTGGACAGAACATAATGACTTCAGTCCAACTCAATCCCTCGCTTTTTGTTTAATCAGCACAATATTATTCAATGGCATTTATAACCATGCCGAACTACAAAAGTTTTTAAAAATCATTTTAAAAACAAAGAAATTTCAAAGTTTTTTAAACCTGAATCATATTGTTTCACTTGATATCCCGAACCGGAATTTCGGTAATCAGCGTATAAATGACCCTGATTTTTCAGTCAGCTATACAAAAACGTTTGTGCTACACGATATTGTGAAATGCTGGATTTACAGACTAAAACATCAGAAATTTGATTTATTTTCGGATATTGAAGATGCAGAACATCTGATTAACGCTTGTATTATTGAATGCTTCCCTGAGGAAAAGGTGCGTTGTAAAGACCTGTTAAAATACGGTTTTTACTATACACAGTTCCTGAAAAACAGCGGGCTAGATCAAATGTCCATTTGTATCTTAAAAAATGAAATTTACAGTTCCAGTCCTCTTGAAAAACAATTAGCAGCTTATTTTATTCAACCTGAACCCACGCCTACCCATACGATTCAGAAAGTTTATGAGAACCCTCAGGACCAGTCTACAGTCACTATTGCATTAGATATAGCCGATATTTTAGTAGAAATACGTCAAGCTATTCGTGCAAAAAACTATAGCGATCAACTCATAGAATTATATGCTAAAGAACAATCTCCAGCCTTGGAACGTTTGCTGCTGTGGAGCATTCTACGCTCAAAAGTAACGGAACCTCAACTGGACCTTCTCAATCATATTATTCAGCAGCAGCAACAATTTAAGCGCAAGCTTATACGCGCAGATTTTCAGCCAATTAAACAAAGCTCTCTAAAAACCATGTTTTCACAATTTGCAGTCCATTGGCTGCAGGCAACGCAAGACAAAGATATTTCATCATTTTCAGATGCTGATTTTGAAGATCTGTATGGAGAAATGCTTCTATTAAAGAAAGAAACAACTAGAGCGACTTTACAAAAACGTCTACAGGAGTTTCATCACAAACAGACCTTATTTTTTAACGCACCCACTGTTGATCTGGATAATTTAATCCAGGTAAAAATCTGCAGAACCGCATTGATCTCGCCCCATATTTTTCACCACATGCTAGAGCAGCTCGAAAATACTCAAGATATTTCGATTCAGGATAAAAATATATTTAAACTGATTTTTATTCTGGGGTTCAGAGTCGGACTACGGATCAATGAAACATTGAATATCTTTGTACGTGATTTATTTATTAGTGAAGATGCTGTGATGCTCACCATTCGCAACAATCGCAATAAAAATCAAAAAAGCTACTCTGCTTACCGCAAGATTCCTCTGCATCATCTACTTAAAGCAGACGAATTACATGCATTGAAAACATATAGTCAGAATAGAAAACGTCTGCTAAAAGAACAAGGAAAATCAGTTGCACAGCCGCTGTTTTTAAAACAGTCCTTAGAAGAAACTCATGAAAATGAAGTCAATGCTCTATTGAAACAATTGATCCAGCCCGTTTTTGGAGAACACAATTTTACTTACCATAGTCTGCGCCATTCTGCATTTAATCATCTTTACCTGGTTTTAAAAAACTCAACTCTTGCAGATGCATTTACTGACTATAGCCCACATGAGCAATTACGTATCCGTTATGCCTTGCTACGAAACAGAAATACTCAGCAAACCTGGTATGCACTTTCTCATTTTGCCGGGCACCTAACCCCTGAAACGACCTGTTCAAACTATCTGCATTTAATGCATCTAGCAATTAGCTACCAGCTGAATCAAATGCACAGCCCGCTTCCTAAAGAAGCCTATTTTAATATTCTGAAACATGATGATTCTATTAAATATCCTGTTCAGCAGCGGGCGATCAAACAGTTTTTATTTGAGCAACTCACTAAAGACCGTTACAGGCAACATGATCATCAATTTCAACTAGGTCAACAGAAATCGCCTGATTCACTGATGCTAGGAGCTCATGACTCAGCGATGACTTTTGAATTATTGCATCACATTCTTGCAGTAGAAAAAGAACAAGACCTTATGTTACCTGAAGCCATTCCTTTGCAAATCGCGCAAAAATTACGTGCTAGAGCCCAGCATTTGAAAACCTCCTGTGTAAACCAAAAAAAATCATCGAGGTTATTTACCACAGATTTTTTAAGGAAAACTCCGAATGCATTGGTCACCATGTTGCCAACCAATCAGGAGGAGAAAAAGGTCATTCACCATGTCCAGGAGCGTTATGCAAATGTACAAAGTAAATATAAAAAACAGCTTCATACGATCTACTCAATTTATCTTGAAAAAGTTCAGCCCAATTCAGCCCAGTTAATTTTTGAACTGAATGAAAAACGGCAACTGAAGAAACTTCTTTCTTTTATTCATAGCTTATTTCCCAAGAAATATCTTCATCTAGAACTCTCTCAGCAGAGCAAGATAGAGCTCAAAAAGACATTACAGGATTTAACATTACGGGCAGAAAATTTTAGCCTGAATGAGGAGGAAGAGCGAATCAAGTTCTCTTTCAAGTATAAAGATGCAAAAGCACTTGGGGTATTCAAACTACTGATGTATCTAATGATCGTTTCTCATCTTTAATGCAAATTATTGGATAAGTTTGCCACGCATTCTTATTCGTGGTTTACCAGTCATTCCTGTAATGATTTAATATGGACTTCCAAGCGTGAGTGATTAAATTAATCATCTTAAAGAGCAATAACTGTTTGTCCCACTAGCCAAATAATGTCTGTCCAAGTTAGCACAAAATTTAATGATCATTTAAACAAGAATTTGCAGTATTAGTTTACAATTCGAAGTGATTAAAAAAGCATAAATTGCCGCAGCACAATGAAATTGAAGAAATATTTTCAGAATATGATGAATAAATTGTGAATCGGTACCCAATAAGTTATCAGAAAAGATGAACCACTGCCCATAACCTCATTGCTCCAAACCACTTGTGCCAGATATTCCAGATTGAACTGATAGCAAATACTGGTTCCTCGCGACATCAGGCGAAACTGATTAAGCTTAAAGCAGGTTGTTAGACTCTATTAAATTGTAAATGTCTAATTAGACTTCTTTAGTCTAATTAGATCCAATCAGGCCAATTAAGCACCCTCCCTACATCAAATGGTTTATTTTTATAAATCCATTATTTTGTGTTTTAATAGATATATATAGATATAAGACCCAATATTATGGATTTAAACTTCAAAAAGCCTGAAGAGGTTGTCACGTTATTATGTGAAAGGCTTCGCAAAGAACGACTTTATCTGGAAATGACTCAGGCAGACGTCGCTACACGTGCTGGTGTTAGTGTGAATACAGTATCTAATCTGGAAGCCGGTCGAAATGTTTCATTTGAAAATTTAGTACGCGTTGCCATGGTATTGGGCCGATTAAAAGAATTAGAGGAACTCTTCAAACCTCATTTAAACAGTGTAAATGACATTCTCCGCTATGAGAGCAATACGGCTCGCCAACGTATCAAAAGGAAATAAGTCCATGCTCAAAAAACTTAATGTTTACTACAATGGATGGGGTGAATATTGGCTTTGGGGTACACTGGTCTCCTCAACCGCAATCACAGGTCGGCCATTAATCGCCTTTGAATACAGTGCAGAAGCGATCAGTAAAGGTTTAGAACTTTCCTCTTACCTACTTCCATTAAAAGGTGACTCATTAAGAACGAACTTTCCTACACATCAAATGGGATTGCCAGGTCCTATATATGATGCCTTGCCCGATGGTTGGGGCATGCTTCTTATGGATCGCTTATTTAAAAAAAATGGACTCAATCCAGCACGGATTGGGCCATTAGAACGACTCACGTATATCAGTACACATGCGATGGGGGCGTTATCCTTTGAACCTTCAGCACCTGAGTTAACATTAACTGAAAATATTCCACTGATTAAACTCGCTCAAGAAGTTCAGGAAGTTCTCAAAGGAGAAGGTGCAGAATTTTTACAGCATTTGTTAATTATGGGTGGATCGCCACAAGGTGCAAGGCCAAAAGCGCTCGTCTATCGTGATCCTGTCACCAACGAATTCTCAACAGTTAGCTCACATCAACATGAAGCATGGCTGATCAAATTTCCAGCTCAGCAAGAGCATCCTGAAGTTTGTGCAATTGAAGCTGTTTATGCAGAATGCTTGCGTCATTGTCATATTGATACACCTGACACTCAATATTTTACTCTTCCGAATGGATTAACCGCATTTGCATCAAAGAGATTTGACCGCCACGATGGCATGCGTATCCCTATGCAAAGTTTAGCGGCCTTCACCGGAGCTGATTTTAAATCACCAGGGAGTTTAGACTACAGTAACTTTCTTCGCGCTGCACACTTTTGCACCAATGATGTTCGCGAAAAAGCAATTGCATTCAAGCGAGCTGTTTTCAATGTAGTCTTCAATAATCGAGATGATCATTGTAAAAACTTTTCATTTCTGATGTCCCAAAATGGACAATGGAAACTCTCCCCTGCCTATGATGTTACTTTCTGTGAAGGGCCAGGTGGATATCATCAAATGGATATCATGGGTGAGGCACTAGATATTCCTCGACAAGCTCTTGTAAAACTTGGTACTCAGGAAGCGGAACTTTCTGCCCAAGAAGTCGATGAAATTATTAGTTCGATTTGTAAGGTTGCAATCCGATTCAGCAATATCGCTCATGATCTATTACCTGGACAAATTCAAGCAGAGACTATCCAAATGATCCAAAATAGGATTGAGCATAATATTCATTTATTGAATTGAATATAAAAAATTTTCATGAGGATCAAGAATCATTATATTAAATTATATATTGTTATTATTTCTCATGAAAATCAGCATCAAAACATAGGTGACTTTTACAAACTAAAATGTCTAAAATAAAGTGACCAAAACTACATTAAATGATCTAAATTGATCAAAATTTTACCCCACCGAAAACAACATACAACCAATTAAATCATATATTTACAATTAATGTAATTTAATGACATAAATCTCGGTGACCTTGCCAAGGTTGGGGTCGCGAGTTCGAGTCTCGTTTCCCGCTCCAAATTCAAAGGCCCTAGTCGAAAGATTAGGGCCTTTTTCTATATGATACATTCACTTAGGAATGTTCAGTCATCTTTGCATCCATATCCAATCTTTTTTCTACCGAATGAGCATGTTGGCTAGAATAGTGCTTATCCCTCGGCATAAAACTTGTCGCAATGATCGCAACAATAGCCATTGATCCGATATACAGCATAATGAGATAAGGATTTCCTCCACCTATGCTCAATAATTTTGTAGCGATCAATGGTGCAATCCCACCGCCAAGAACTCCCGCTAACTGTACCGAAATCGAGATTCCGCTATAGCGAATTTCCGCAGGGAACTGACGCGCGAACAACTGTGCTTGGGGTGCATACATAATCGGGAAAACCACACCGATTGCCAAGACAATTGCCGTCCAAACCAAGACGGGGTCTTTGGTATTGAGCATACTAAAGAATGGATAGCTATAGAGTGCCAACACGCATAGCCCAAACATGAACATATTGCGTTGACCAACTTTATCTGACAAATGTCCACATAACGGCGTCATAAATAAAATCACCACAGCACCGCACATCGTTGCGAATAAAATGTCTTGTCGTGGAACACCAAGCTGAGTCGTGGTGTACGCCAAGGTAAAGGTTGAAGCAAGATAAAACCAAGCATTTTCAGCGGCACGCGCTAGAATAATAGAAATCAATTGCTTCGGATGTTGTTTAAATACTTGTAAAGCAGGAATTTTAACCTCTTCCGCCTGCTGTTTTACTTTTTCAAAATCAGGTGACTCTGGCACTTTAACACGGATATACCAACCCACTGCCAGCAAGACAATACTTGCAAGGAAAGGAATACGCCAACCCCAACTGAATAATGCTTGTTCGGGTAATAATGAGACTAATCCAAGTGCAACTGATGCGAGTAATAAGCCGCCACCTGTACTGGCTTGAGGTAAACTGCCCCAGAAACCTTTACCACCTTCGGGTGCATGTTCAACGGCCATGAGTACCGCACCGCCCCATTCACCACCCATCGCCATACCTTGAATAAATCGTAAGACGACTAAGCAAATCGCAGCCCAATATCCAATAGACTCATAAGTCGGTAACAGTCCAATCAGTACCGTCGGAATCCCCATCAACATTAATGTTAATAACAACATGGATTTACGACCGATTTTGTCACCAAAATGACCAAATACCAAACCACCAAGAGGCCGTCCAATAAAACCCACAGCATAGGTGCCAAATGCGGCAAGAACACCTGTCAGAGGATCAAGATTTGGGAAGAATAATTTATTAAAAATCAGTGCTGCTGCCGCACCATAGATAAAAAAGTCATACCACTCAATAGTAGTTCCGACCATACTGGAGATACCCGCCAATCGATGGGATGACTTTTTAGAATTTGAACCGTTTCCATGTAATGTTTGCATCTTCATTTTCCTTTCTTGGAAATTTTTATTCTGAATTTTTATCCTTATGATTCAACTAAACCATAAGCGAATTGCATGTCTTTACCTCTCCTTTAAGATCAATTCAATGGGTGAGTGATTAGCTCAATTTTTCTAAAATTTGTTCAAGTTCAAGGTTCTGTTTTTTCCATTGTGGCTGTTTGTCCTTATCCACAATCAACGCACGTACACCCTCAATGAAATCGCCATGTTCGAACCAAATATCCTGCAAATCACGTTCAAGTTGCATGCATTGCTGCAATGACAATCCGCGTCCGAGATGTTGTAGCTTTAAACTGGTCTGTTTAGCGATAAATGAGCGTTGTTGTAGGAGATTAAGCATTTTGCTTGCCCACGGCTGCAATTTTTCATCTTGTTCATTCGCAAGACTTTGCTCAATTTCATCCAAATGCTGGAAACCAAAATGTTGACGAATGGCATCCGACAACTGTTTTAGCTCACTCTCGGCAGGGCGTGTAATAAAGCAGCTGACAATGTGTTCGATATTTTGTTGATTGAGATTGCCTTCGGCGATCAGTGCATCTTGTAAAGCTTGAAGTTTTTCACTTGGTACATGGTAGTCAATCAGGTCTAAATAGAGCGCATCGCTACTACTGATTTGCTCGCCTGTGATCGCCATATAAACACCAATATCATCTAATCGAGATAGAAAATGGGTCGCTCCCACATCTGGGAAAAAACCAATTGCTGTTTCAGGCATCGCAAAACGGGACTTTTCGCTACTCACAATAATGTGGCAGGCTTGTGCCAAGCCAAAACCACCACCCAAGACATAACCATCCAGCAAAACCACCACTGGCATTTCATATTCGCGGATTGTGGTCAGCATTTGATATTCGGCACTAAAATAAGCTTGGTGATCTGCCGTGCCTTTTTGATAGCTATCATAGAGATAACGAATATCTCCACCTGCACAGAAAGCTTTTGGACTATTCGACTTGATCAAAACAGCTTGAATAGCTGCATCATTTCGCCAAAGTTCGAGTTGTGTACGAATCCATTCGATCATTTCTAAAGATAACGCATTCAAATGTGTTACCCGATCTAAGCTGATGATGCCAAGAGCACCTTGCTGCTCAATGATGAGATGTTCTGTATTCATTTTTATTGTTCTCTTTATTGATTTTTAAAGTTTGCCTGTCGCTTTTCAACAAACGCTTGCATACCTTCTTTCTGATCCGCAGTCGCAAAAATCGAATGGAACATACGTCGTTCAAAGCGTAAGCCCTCAGTCAGATTGACTTCAAATGCACGATTAATAGTTTCTTTCAACATCATGTTGGCAGTGAGTGAGCGTGTCGCAATTTGTTCAGCAGCTTGTAGCGTTTGTTCGAGTAGATCTTCTATATTAAACACTCGCGCAACCAGACCACTTAACTCTGCTTCCACAGCACCCATTTGACGTGCAGTCAAACACATTTCCATGGCTTTGGCTTTACCAATCGCAAGAGTTAAACGTTGCGTACCACCGATCCCAGGAATCACACCCAAAGTGACTTCAGGCAACCCAAATTTGGCATTCTCAGCACAATAGATAAAGTCACACATCAATGCCAATTCGCAGCCACCGCCCAAAGCATAACCACTTACTGCGGCAATCAGAGGTTTACGACGTTGAGCAATTCGATCTGCAAGCTGAAAAAAATCATCAAAATAAATATCAGGAAAATTCAGCTGTGCCATTTCC
>AZIJ01005450.1_pt1 | contig 18952 bp, 25 predicted proteins | sample 359151 | NCBI WGS metagenome assembly AZIJ01 (sample SAMN02429718, study PRJNA222666) | marine sediment metagenome | biome: Sediment sample; isolation source: enrichment culture of sample MGS-ElMAX(UA) from oil contaminated site at the... | place: Egypt: El Max | collected 2013-01-23 | depth 9.22 m m | reverse complement strand
TGGTTGCGAAGCCACCTGTGCCTGAAAAGCCAGCTTGACCCTGAACGATAATGTAAAGAATAAATGCGGCGAATGTTGCACCGAGCACTTGCGAAATAATATACGGTGCTAAATCTTTGGCTTCGATACGACCACCCACCCATAAGCCCACACTGACAGCGGGGTTAAAGTGCGCTCAAGAAATATGACCCAAAGCATAAGCGCCTGTTAAAACAGTTAAACCAAAAGCAAAAGCAACACCTAAGAAACCGATTCCAAGTTCTGGAAATGCAGCTGCAAGCACTGCGCTACCACAACCACCAAATACGAGCTAAAAGGTTCCGAGAAATTCTGCTAAATATTTGTTCATTTTTATCACCACACAATTTATAAAAAATAAAAAAGTAACCATCCAAAAATTTATTATGGATATGTTTAAGACCTGTGAAATAAATGTGAAGTAATTCACACAGGTTGTACGCTCTTGTATAAATGGTGTAAAAATAATGATCAGTTGTGAAACCGTTAGTTTGTCCCGAAATTTATTACGAATTGTAAGTTGTGTTGTCTTTCCGCCATTGCTGAGGCGTTTGTCCTGTCCAAATCTTGAAAGCACGTTGAAAAGCACTTTGTTCGGAATAACAAAGTAGCAGGGCGATCTCTTGTAAGCTCAAATGAGGGTCTTTTAAATATTCGGTTGCCAGCATAAAGCGGATTTGCTGTACGCGCTCTTGGAAAGTGGTGTTTTGTTGTTGTAAATGTCGTTGTAATTGTCTCACTGAAAGTCCCAATTTCTCAGCAATAAAGTCAATTTGATATTGGTTTTTTTGTAGTCCAGTCAAAATCGCATGTTGTAAACGTTGATCCAGTTGAGTTGAGTTTGGCAGTTGTTCCAATAGTGCTTGTGCTTGTTTTAACAAGAGTTGTTGTAATGTGTGATCGCCAGTTCTGAGTGGTTTAAACGCTTCACTGACAGGAAGTAATAATTGAGTTTTAGGCTGTTCAAAACGAACACGACAATGAAAGTATTGCTCATAAATTGCGATGTTTTTTGGTGCTGCATTGACGAAGTGCACTTCATGTAAATTAATACTTTCGCCTGACATAAAGAGCTTTAGAAACTGCACCATGAGGGCAATTGCAATTTCATCTGTCAGTTGTGTCGGATGAGGCTCAGGGGCTTCCCAGCGAATCGAAGCATAAGGTGGATTGAACTCAACAATGAGAGGGCTGCCATCATAAATCAGTCGATGAAAGTCATGATAACGGGCCAAAGCCTCGCCTAAATTTTCACAGGACAACGCAAGATAAGCAATAATCCCCAGATGCTTCGGTTGAACATATTTCGCAATTTCTAATCCTAAACCTGTTTTAGGATGCATCGCATTGAGGTCTTCCAATAAGTCCCGCCAAATCACATAATCAAAGCGTTCTAGGTTTTGAACTTTTTGTAATTGTTCAGGAATTTCAATATTTTTTGCTTCGCAATAGGCTTTTAATAAGTGCCCCAAACCTCCAAATACAGAGCCTGTATAATTCTTGAGTGGAGACATCCCGTCTACTCCCGATCTTGTCGTGTTTTGTCAATATAACTATATCGTATCGTCAATACTTCGCCTATAAAAATTTATATCTTTAATAAAAATAAGGAATCTTTTGGAGAAAACCATGTTAAAGGGTTTTATTGCAGGTCTAGCCGTTGCAAATGCATTTGAGTGGTTTGCACATAAATACGTTTTACATGGCGTACATCGCCCAGGACAGCCACGCTATAGTCCAGTTCCAAAAAGTATGGAGTCGCATTGGGCACACCATCGTGAAGTGCGCAAACAAGAATTTTCTGATGATTGTTATGTTGAGGGGCTAGATAGTTGGCGTACTCGTAATGAGTTAATGTCTCTTGCTGTGGCAGCGGGTGTAGCAAGTGTTGTGTTCTATCCTTTCTCAAAAGGGATGTCACTTGCCGCAATTTACAGTGCAGGAAATTATTATTATGTGCATCGTCGCGCTCATTTAGAACCTGATTGGGCACGTCGTACAATTCCTTGGCATTATGATCATCATATGAATTCAAACCAAGATGCGAACTGGTGTGTGACACGCCCATGGTTTGATTATGTGATGGGAACTCGGGTTGTTTCATCTGCGGATTTAAAAGAGGACAATCCGCTAGGCATCAAGTTACCAGCCCCTATTTCTAAAGCACTCAGTCATGCGATTGAATCTGTATTTCCAGCAAAATGGGTTGAGCAAAAGCCAAAACTGATTAAGCCTCCTGTCGTAGAACAGGAGCAAAGTGCATCAGTCGCTTAACCTATCTGTTAAGGGTAAATAACTACGTCAAAGTTATTATTTTGATAAATCACGGCAATAAAGATGAGCTTGTCGTGAATTGTCAATAAAATCGGGATTTAATGTCAATATTTATGCTGAGTTTATCGCTACCTTAGCTCAAGCCTTTTTATTGTTTAATATTTATCCAGATTTGCTGTATTTTGTTTACCCTCTAGCGTTGTATAAACGCAGTTTCCATACCTTGTTCCGCAAGGTATTTTTTTGCCTGTTAGTTTTGTAAGCTCAAACCTGTCAAAAGATAGAGTGTATTACTATCTTTAAAATTGGGTGAGTACTGGAAGCATATTTTCTGATTAGGTTGAATTTGAGCCATGATTGGCAAATGTTTAGCAACAGCGCGATTACGTGCAAAAACAAAAATCTGTCCTTGTTCTGTTTTAAACTCATATAGTATTTGAGTCCAATTACCATTCTTTGAATAATGCTCAATGCTTTGGTATTGATTGAAAATTCCACAATGATGTTCTTGCTTGGGGCTGTTCACTGCAAAATAATAGTAAATTTGATGGGCATAAACGTATAAAGAAATGATACTAGAAACACTTATAATAGAGATTACAACACTGAGAAAAATAGACTCCTGATGTTTGAGCCAATAGATAATCAAACCTAGACAACCAAAAAGAACAATCCAAATTAAAGTCTCATTCATTTTTTATTCTACTAAAAATTAGGACGTAACCGAAAACTCGATTACGCCTGTTATATTGCTTAAAGACGCATTTCAATTCCTTGATCTGCCAAGTATTGTTTGGCTTCTGGAATGGTATGTTGACCAAAGTGGAAAATCGAAGCAGCAAGCACCGCATCAGCGCCACCTTTTAAAATACCGTCTGCTAAATGCTGTAGATTACCAACACCGCCTGAAGCGATGGTTGGGATATTGACGCGATCATTGATCTGGCGCATCAGCGCAATGTCATAACCTGCTTTGGTACCATCGGCATCCATACTGGTGATGAGAAGTTCGCCTGCACCATAGTCTGCCATTTTGATAGCCCACTCAATCGCATCGATTCCCGTCGGTTTACGTCCGCCGTGGGTGAAAATTTCCCATTTGTTCTCGCCCGTTTTTTTGGCATCGATCGCAACAACGATACATTGTGCACCGAAGCGCTGCGAGGCTTCTTGTACGAACTCAGGTGTGAAAACAGCAGCTGAGTTGATACTCACTTTGTCAGCGCCAGCATTCAGCAGTAAACGAATATCTTCAACTTTACGCACGCCACCACCCACTGTAAGTGGAACGAAAACGCTTTCAGCCATACGTTCTACAGTGCGATAAGTCGTATCTCGTCCATGATGGGTAGCAGTAATATCTAAAAAAGTAATTTCGTCAGCGCCTTGTTCGTTATAACGACGTGCGACTTCTACAGGATCACCTGCGTCACGGATATCTAGGAATTGAACGCCTTTGACGACTCGGCCATTATCAACATCTAAGCAAGGGATAATACGTTTTGCGAGCATAAAATTTTCCAAAAAATCGCCAATAGTGAAAGGAGACCGACTCTGGTGCTACACCTTCATGGAGGGAACGGGTATTCTATCAAACTTCACAGCTATTTTTTGCAGGTTTTCCATGTCGGTTTATACCCCGTTGAGTTTAGAAGAAGTTCAAGCATTCGCTGAACCATATGGTTTGGCAGTGATTGACCTCATTCCAATCCAAGGCGGTATTCAAAACACCAATTATTTTTTGGTGGATCAGTCTCAGAAACACTATGTACTCACTGTTTTTGAGGAATTAGATGCTGAAGGTGCAGGTGAGCTTGTTCCTGTGCTTGATCGTTTAGGTAAGGCGGGCGTTCCAGTTGCAGTACCGTTAAAACATCATGGACAAGCGATTCATAGTATTGCCAATAAACCAGCACAAATTGCGCCGCGTTTAATGGGTGAACATCCAGAACAAGCTACTATTGATCAGGTTGATGCGATTGCCCAAGCACAGGCGAAAATGCATTTAGCGTTACATGATTTTCCTTTAGAACGCGATTTTAATCGTAATCATGAATATTGGTCAGATGTCGCGGCACAGCTTCAACCCAAAATGAATGCTGAAGATCAAGCGTTATTGGCGCAGGTTTTCCAAAAGTTTGCTGAAATTACCCAGCAGCATCCTGACCGTCCTGTGGGTTTTATTCACTCTGATTTATTTAGAGACAATACCTTATTTGAGGGTAACCAATTACAAGGAATTCTTGATTTTTATGAACTGAATCAAGATGAATGGCTCTTTGATATTGCAATTAGTATCAATGACTTTTGTACAGCTTATCCTCAAGCCCATCTTGATCATGAAAAAGCAGCGCATTATTTAGCAGCCTATCAAGCAATCCGTCCATTAACTCAAGATGAGCTTGCATGTCTTGATATTTTCTTGGCAATGGCGACCTGTCGATTCTGGAGTATGCGTTTGCAAGTGGCACAAAAAAATGCTGAACATGGGCGCACGGGTGAGGATATCTCGCAAAAAGATCCGCTTGAAATGCGTATGATGTTACAAGATCGTTTACAAAGAATCAGTGCTTAAGGAAGAGTCATGCGAGATCAAGGTCGTTTAGTCGAATGGTTTGATGAGAAAGGTTACGGCTTTATTCAACCCAATGATGTACACAAAGATCGCGTTTTTTTGCACATCAAAGACTTTGCTCGCACAGGCCCTCGACCAATTGTCGGCTGTGCTTTGGAATACACGATTATTCTCGATGAGCGCGGTCGTTATCGCGCTCAGCAAGTCACTTATTTAAAAGCATCACAAGTCTTTGAACATAAGACAAAACCTGCTCGGCCAACAGCAGCGAAGCGTTGGTCTCCGATGCAAATCGGTATCGTGGTTTATATTGTATTTATGGTAATTGCAAGCTTTAGTAAATTACTACCGCCTTATACTTTTTTGTTTGTCAGCTTGATGAATGTTTTGAGCTATTGGCTATATGCACAGGACAAAGAAGCTGCGCAACTTGGCAATCGCCGTATCCCTGAGCAGACGTTGCATATCGTTGACTCTCTCGGGGGATGGTGTGCTGGTTGGCTTGCACAGCAAAAACTGAGACATAAAACACAAAAACAACCGTTCCGTAAGATTTATTTCTGTACCATAGGCTTTCATATATTGTTGATATGTTGGTTAATTTCTCCCCTCAATGTGTTTTATTAATATTGAGATGGAGTTTGGAGATAAATAAAAATGAACTATTCCGTAGATCAAGATCCAAACCGTACTTTAACGTTGGTTCTTTATGTACTTTATATTATTGCCATTTTTACTGGCGGTTTATTAGCGATCATTGCGCTCATCATTAACTATGTAAAACGTAGTGATGTTCAAGGCTCGATATTTGAAAGTCATTTTACTTGGCAAATTCGCACCTTCTGGTGGTATTTAGCTTGGAATATTATTGCCTTTGTTCCGTTCTTATTCTTGTTCTTTACAGGTGATAATGGAACTGCGTTTGCGGGTGTTGCGTTAACGGCAACGACCTTTGCCTTTGCTGCCGTGTTCGGTGCATGGGTGTGGATTGTCTATCGTGCAATCCGTGGTTTAATTGCTTTAAATGATAATAAACCGATGTATCAATAAACCTGACTTCATGTGGTGTGATTGTGATTATTGAGCATGTACATTTAAATATTAAACCCAATCAAAGTGAAGCGTTTGAGTTAGCCTTTCAGCAAGCTAAACAGATTATTTACCCAATGGATGGGCTGAATGCAGTTCAACTGATTAAACATGTCGAGGACAATCACCACTACATTTTGATGATTTTTTGGGACAGTATAGAACATCATACTGAAGGTTTTAGAAAATCAGCAGCGTATCAAGAATGGAAGGCATTGTTGCATCCATTCTATGATCCGATGCCAACGGTTCAATACTACCAACCGCATATGTTGCTTAAAAAGAAAGAACCTTCTCAGTGAGTTGGATGATTTTAATTTTTTAGTCTTTTTTGTCTTTTAATATTTTGAGTTTTAATTCACTTACGAGCACACCTACGACCACCAATAAGCCACCAAATAATGCTAAAAGTGGCAAACGTTCACCTGCGATACGTCCAAATACACCAGCCCAGACAGGTTCTCCAGCATAGATAATCGCTGCACGTGTTGGATCAACCATTTTTTGTGCCCAGTTCATGACGAATTGAATCAATGCACTCGCGAGACCTAGTCCGACAGCCACTAGAAATAGTGGCCATGAAAAGCTTGGAATCGTATGCTCACCAACGAGAGGCATACTCGCAAAACAGAGTAATGAGGCAACTGTAAGTTGGATGATAGTCACGCGCCTTAAATTTACTTTACCTGCAAAATAGCCAATCAAAATGATTTCCATGGCAATCACAACTGCACAAATCAGTGTAAGAACTTGTCCATAATTTAGGCGAATACTTGAAAATCCATTTCCTGTCAGCAACACCAAACCTGTAAATGCTAATCCTGTTCCAATCCATGTCATCAGTGAAGGGCGTTTCTGAAAAATAACCCACATCAAAATAGGAACAAGTGGGACATAAAGCGCCGTTAGAAAAGCAGATTCGCTACTCAAAATAGTTTGCAGTCCAATGGTTTGAGTGCCATAGCCAATTGCAATCATCACACCAATCGCTGTCCCAGCAAATGTTTCTTTGAGCGTTAAGCCGCTCAAGGATTTTACTGAAATAAGAAAAATAACCAGTGCTGCGACAGCAAATCGACAGCCGACAAAAAACATAGGCGTACTAAAATTTAACGCATATTGAACTGCTAAAAATGTTCCGCCCCAAATCATCGTGATAAAGATCAGGGCGAATTGAGCAGCTTTGGATGATTGTGACAAATTCGTCAAAGTAAAAGTCCTAATATAGGATGTGTGCAATATACTGCACATATTGCATTGGTTTTTAATATTGTGCAATATATTGCACATTGTTTTTTATGATTGAATTGAATGAGCCAATCAGAAGCCATCTTGCAATATGTAGGCGAAAATATACGTTTCTTCCGTGACCAATCGCAGATCAGTCAACAAGAGTTAGCTGATCGGGCAGGGCTGAGCCGGCGAACCATTGCCGCACTTGAAACAGGACAGGTCAATATTAGTTTAGCGAAACTAGATGCCATCGCGAATGCTTTAGGAGTCGGCTTTAAACGTCTTGTCAGTGCGCCTGAGTTTGCAGATTCGGCAGTTGTTAACACGATTGCATGGCAGGGGGAGCAGCTTGGAAGTCAGGCAGTTTTGCATGCTGCTGTTCCTGCACGTGCACAGGTTGAATTGTGGACATGGAGTTTGGCAGAAGGAGAAACATATGTGGCCGAACCTGATCAACAAGGTTGGCAAGAATTAATCTATGTGATCGAGGGTGAGCTCAGTCTGGAATTAGAATCAGGCATACAAGTGATTAGTGCTGGATCATCCATCTTATTTGAAAGCTCGATACATTATCGTTATGGCAATCAAGGCAAGGGCACGCTGAAATTTGTTCGTAATGTCATTTATTAGTATTAAAAAAAGAGCCAAATTTTTGAATTTGGCTCTTTGGGATTTTGAAATGATCAATGAATATTAAATCGTTTCAAAATGATGTTTGCTATGCGTACCATATTTATCAATCATAATTGAGCTGGCTTCGTTCAAACCACGAACGGTCACATTGGCACCATTTCTTTGAAATTTATTGACGACAGAATCTAGCATGGCAACGGAGGTAACATCCCAGATGTGAGAGTGTGTCAGGTCAATAATCACATCATTAACAGGTTCTTGAAAATCGAAGCTCTGCATGAATTTTTCTGATGAACTAAAGAAAATCTGTCCTTTAAGATCGTAAACGCGGACATCACCTTCAAAATAATGCTCGATATGAATATCATTTTCTAATTTATTAGCAAGGAATAACGCCGAAAGTAACACACCTGTCAGCACACCTAAGGCAAGGTTATGAGTGGCAACTACCACGGCAACGGTCGCGAGCATCACGATATTACTGCTCTTAGGATTGGCTTTAAATGTGGTTAAAGATTTCCATTCAAAAGTACTGATCGAAACCATAATCATCACAGCAACCAATGCAGCCATTGGAATGACTTTTAACCAGTCACTAATAAACACGACCAGAATGAGTAAGAATATACCTGCACAGAAGGTTGAAAGACGTGCGCGACCGCCTGATTTTACATTGATGATCGATTGACCAATCATGGCACAACCTGCCATTCCCCCCATGAAGCCAGAAGCGATATTGGCAATGCCTTGACCTTTACATTCTTGGAATTTATCACTTGGCGTATCTGTCATTTCATCAATGATCGTTGCGGTCATCATTGATTCAAGTAAACCCACAGCAGCCAAAGCAATCGAATAAGGCAAAATGATTTGGAGTGTTTCTAGGTTAAGCGGAATATCGGGTAGTAAAAAGATCGGTAAAGTATCTGGTAATGAGCCCATATCACCGACAGTACGAATATCAATTCCGAAATAAATAGCAACGAGCGTCACAGCAATGATGCAGACCAATGGTGAAGGTAAAAAGCTGCCAATTTTAGGAATCAAAGGAAATAGATAAATAATCGCTAAACCTAAACCAACCAGTGCATAAACATGCCATGTGACATTGACCAGTTCGGGCAACTGCGCCATAAAAATCAAAATCGCGAGTGCATTGACGAAACCAATCACCACAGATTTAGAGACAAAACGCATGAGTTTGGCGAGTTTGAGATAACCTGCAAGAATCTGAATGACGCCCGTTAGAATCGTTGCAGCCAGTAAATATTGCAAGCCGTGTTCTTTCACTAGCGTGGCCATAACCAGTGCCATCGCACCAGTTGCCGCCGAAATCATAGCAGGTCGTCCACCGACAAATGAGATTACGACTGCGATACAGAAGGATGCATACAAGCCGACTTTAGGGTCAACACCTGCAATAATAGAGAATGCGATTGCCTCAGGAATGAGTGCTAAACCGACAACCAGCCCTGCCAAAATATCCGCACGGATATTGGAAAACCATTGTTCTCGAACATTGGATAACATAGAAATAGCCTATTTTTTCTTTGAAAATTAAAGGCTAGTGATGTGATATAAAAACACAAGACTACACCACATCACTAGACAGTGATGAGTTACTTACAGATGGGATGTGTAAAAAACTAAGGTGGCGTAAGTGTCATTATGGGATGGAACTTTGAGATGAGAGTTTGAATAAGGATAACATTTAAGCAGAAAAAGCTCTAGTCATCATTTCAATCACTAGAGCGAATGCAGAGAATTACAATGATTGTTGGTCTAACAATAATTGAGCTTCACGGAGGTTAAGTGTACCTTCGTAAATCGCGCGACCTGTGATCGCACCTAAAATACCTTTTTGTCCTTTTAAGTTACGAACATCATCAAGGTTGGTCACGCCGCCAGAAGCAATCACAGGAAGACCTGAATAAGTCGCTAAATTTACAGTTTGCTCAACATTTACACCTTGCATCATGCCATCACGCGCAATATCAGTGTAAACAATGCTAGATACGCCAGCATCAGCAAAACGTTTAGCAAGATCAGTTGCTTTTACATCAGTGACATTTGCCCAGCCATCAGTTGCAACCATACCATTGATTGCATCGATACCGACAATGATGTGACCAGCAAAACGCTTACATGCTTCTTCAACAAATTCAGGTTCTTTGACTGCTTTTGTACCGATAATCACAAATGACACGCCAGCATCTAAATAGTGCTCGATGGTTTCAAGTGAACGGATACCACCGCCAATTTGAATTGGCAACTCAGGCTGAGCACGTGCAATTGCTTCAACGACAGGTTTATGAATCGGCGTACCAGCGAAAGCACCATTTAAGTCAACTAAGTGTAAGCGACGAGCGCCTTCATCAACCCAATGTTGTGCAGTTGCAACAGGATCATCAGAGAAAACAGTATCGTCTTCCATACGGCCTTGCTTTAAACGAACACATTTACCATCTTTCAGGTCAATCGCAGGGATGATTAGCATGCTTTCGCTCCTTGCATCATCATAAATTTAAATTGGCTACATATTATCAAAATATTGATCAATCGCTAAGCCTTGGATGCTGAACCTTCAAGTATTCTCACGACTTTTTGTTGTAATTGAGGAGAGAGGAGTTGATGTTGATATAAATATTTAAAAACCATGAGTGCAGCATAGGCATCTGCGGCAGCATAGTTGATCTGTTGAGGACTGAGTTGTTTCACCGACCAATTGGAGGTGCTAACTTTTTTACTTTTGCTTAAATGGCGTTGAAACAGGACAGCAATTGCTGTTTGTATCCCGACTTGGGAAGTATAACCAAAACTTGAGAAGCTTTTTGATAGATCAATATGGGACTTGAGTTCAATGCCTTTAATCCGAAAACTCGCACTATCATTTTTTAAACCAAAGCCAACTTTGAGCTGTTGTTCATTTTCTAAAATCGGTTTTAAGAAGTTGAGAATGTCAGGGTTAACTTGGAAAAGATATGCTTTCTCTAAGGTTGCAAGTTGTACGAGATGTGGTCCAGTTGATTTCTCACCGACTTTGAATGTGGGTTTAGACTCAGTATCGAAGCCAAACACTTGAATGGAGTAGAGTTCATCTTGAATGCTTTGACACTGTGCAAGCGTTTGAATGACCAAGATATTGTGAGTATCTAAATTTTGAAATGCAGGAAAAGTTCTTATTTCTTCTTTGCTTAAAAGTATTGGCTTTTGCTGCATTTCCATTGGATTCAACTCAAATCTATTAGATGAGCTTAAACGTTTTTCTTGAAATGAAAAAGCCAAGTTAAAAAACTTGGCTTTGAAATAAATATTCTATTTATTCAGCGTATCTATTCATTTGTTCCATTTGGATTTGTTGGCTTTTTTGAATATAGTTTTGATACGCAGGAATAGCAGTTGTTGCAATCGCTAAGATACTGAGTGGGAAAATGATGATATATATCCACCCTAAAACTTTTTCCCAACCTTGAGTAATACGCGGTGAGCCGTAGATATTTTCAGTCTCATCGCCTTTTGCACAACTTAAATAAATAAAAAAGAATAAATTTATGAGTGGCAATAATGCTAACAATGACAGCCAACCTGTTTGATTTCGATCATGTAGACGGCGAATCGAGAAAATGAAACTGAAATAGATCATTGCAATATAAACAATGATAAAGAGTCCACCGAATATATAACGATGAGCCTGTTGATGAACTGCTAAAAGCAGGGACAAGAAATGCTGCGATAATACCTAAAATGAATACGAAGACTACGAGTAACATATTCCAGCCTAAATAAGATAGGCGGCCAAAACGTCCACTTGCACTAAAACCCGAATCATTTGTTTGAAGATGAGATGACATGTTATTTTCCTGTTGTCACTGATTTTTAAAATTAATTTTTCAAAAAGATAAATTGTTTGGTTTTCATTCAAAGCGTTTGCATAATAAGCAAAAAATAATTGTAAATAAATAGAAATGCGCATGAAAAAAATTAGGCCAATATCAATTGACCTAATTTTGAATATTTAAAACAGCTGAAAAAGAATTAAATTTTCCATTCCACAAAGTTCTTTAATAGCTGTAAACCAGCGGTATGGCTTTTCTCAGGATGGAATTGTGTCGCGAACAGATTATCTTTATGAATCGCGGTACAAAAGTTTAAGCCATAATCACAAGTTGCTGCAGTGACTGTCGCATCTTTGGGTTCTACATAGTAGCTATGAACGAAATAGAAACGTGCATCTTGTTCAATGTTGTTCCACATTGGATGGTTTGGATCAAGTTGATGCACTTGGTTCCATCCCATGTGCGGCACTTTTAGGTTTGGAATTTCTGGAAAATGTTTAACAACACCATCAAAAATACCCAATGCTTCTACGCCGCCATTTTCTTCAGAGCTTTGTAGGAGCGCTTGCATACCAACACAAATTGCTAAAACGGGTTTGTTGAAAGCGGCTTTGCGAACTACTTCATCAATTCCAGCTTCATGCATGCCTTGCATACAATCACGCATGGCACCAACGCCAGGGAAAACAATTTTATCTGCTTTTTCAATGAGTTTTGGATCGTTGGTCACGTCAACTGTTGCACCCACATGCTCTAAAGCTTTTGCTGCTGAGTGTAAGTTGCCCATGCCATAATCAAGTAAAGCAATACGAGTCATTACAGGCTACCTTTGGTCGAAGCAATCATGCCCTCTGCACGAGGATCAACTTCACACGCCATACGTAATGCACGTGCTAAAGCTTTGAAGACACTTTCGATCTGATGGTGGCTATTTTTTCCTTTCAGGTTATCAATATGTAATGTCATCAGTGCATGATTGACAAAACCTTGGAAAAATTCTGAAAATAAATCGACATCAAAGGTTCCGATGCGTGCACGAGTGAATGGAATATCCATAAACAAGCCTGGGCGACCAGACAAATCGACTACAACACGAGAAAGTGCTTCATCGAGAGGTGCATAAAAATGACCATAACGACGTAAGCCTTTTTTATCACCTAAAGCTTGCGCAAAGGCTTGTCCCAAGGTGATTCCACAGTCTTCTACGGTGTGATGATCATCAATTTCGAGATCACCATCGCAATGAATGTCGATATCAAATAGACCATGGCGCTTGATTTGATCAATCATATGGTCTAAAAATGGAACTCCAGTGTTGAGTGTGCCTTGACCAGTACCATCGAGATTGAGACGAACTCGAATTTTTGTTTCGTTGGTATTTCTTACCACTTCACTGATACGTTGCGTCATGGACACGTTCCTCAAAAAACGTCAAAAATGATTGAATTAAAAACCAATAGTTTCGCTGTGACGAAAAAGTGACAGCATCATAGTTTGCTCAGGAGGGTTAATCAATGCCTATTACCGTACATGCTTACAGTTCACTAGAAAATCTAGGGATTCGTACCCAGCTAGAGCGACTTTATGACACCAGCCCAGAGTTTGGTGATGGGCAAGATGCGATGGAGCAACTTGAACAAGATCTACAGCAATATACCACAGTTTATACCGCTGAATTTAACACCAAAATTATAGGTGCAATCTGGGTCACAGGACAAGGTGAAAGCCGTGTTTTGGAATATATAGTTGTGCACCCTGCCAATCGTGGTCGAGGTGTGGCGGAACGCTTAGTTGAAGAGGTTTGCCGTATGGAAGAGGAGCAAGGGGTGAAACAATTTGAACCGGGTTGTGGCGCAATCCATCGCTGTCTATCGCATATTGGTCGAATCTGAAAATGTGATTTTCACCTAGACTCTGGAGCAAAATTAAACACTTAATAGAAAAATCCACAAATTTGCTTGACGGATTTTGACAAACATTGTTTAATACGCCCACTTTGGCGCGATAGCTCAGTCGGTAGAGCAACGGATTGAAAATCCGTGTGTCCCCAGTTCGATCCTGGGTCACGCCACCATAGATTTGTATTTTCAATCCCTGATCCCATCAGGGATTTTTTTTATCCAAAATATTTTGCGTGAAAAATGGGCAATTAAATCAAAAGCTCAGGATAATTGTTGACTATTGAGCTGAGATACGGCTTAATACACGCCATTGGCGCGATAGCTCAGTCGGTAGAGCAACGGATTGAAAATCCGTGTGTCCCCAGTTCGATCCTGGGTCACGCCACCAAATTGATAAGAATAGACACTACTAGACATTACCAAAGGCTTAAATCATAAAGGTTTAAGCCTTTTTTTATACCCCTAGCCACTACCATCCATCCCCCTTAATCACCTATACTTTGTTGGTATTTTTGTTGGTATAAAGCAATACCAACAATTTAATACCAACAAATGCCCTAATTTCATACCAACAGTCCGCTAGATTTTATACCAACAAATAAGGGGGAAAGCCTTATGTTGACTGATGCACAGCTAAGACGAATTAAAGCCAATCCCAATAAAAAAACGCCTGATAAATACAGCGATACCAACGGGCTACAACTGCATGTTTTCCCGACTGGGCGTAAGACTTGGATATATGCCTACCGATACCAAAATAAGCAACGTTCACTCACTTTGGGGAGTTATCCCGATCTATCGCTAGCAGATGCACGGATTAAGCTATCAGAAGCAAAAAAGAACTTGAGTGAGGGCATTGACCCTAACCAAGCTAAAAAGAGCAACCTAACCCAGTTAAACGGCGAGCATAGCTTTGAATATGTGGCGATGGAGTGGTATAGGAAAAAAGTAGAGACATGGGCAGCAAGCACCAGTGTAAAAACCAAAGCACGTTTAGAGGCGGATATATTTCCGTTTATTGGTGCAATGGATATTGCCAGTATTAAATCACCTGATCTATTGAGCGTGATTAAACGCATCGAGGGGCGCTCACCTGATACAGCCAAAAGAGCATTACAGGAATGTGGGCAGATATTTAGATATGGCATGGCATTAGGTAAAAATGAAAACGACCCAAGCCAAGCATTACACGGTTTATTACTCCCCGTAAAAACAAGGAACTTTGCAGCGATTACAGACCCAAGCAAAGTAGGCGAATTTTTAAGGGCAATAGATAGCATTCCCAATACAACACTTGTTGTAAAAAGTGCATTTAAGTTAGCACCTTTGTTTTTTGTGAGAATTGGCGAATTAAGAAAAGCCAAATGGAGCGAGATAGACTTTGATAAACAGGAATGGCGTTACTTCATTACCAAAACCAAGCAGGACCATATTGTACCTTTGTCAAAACAGGCAATCGAGATTTTAAAAGAACTGCAATGCTTAACAGGTCAGCATGAGCATATATTTGTTGGCTACCGAAACAATAAAATCCCTATGAGTGACGGCGCAATCAATGCAGCAATACGCCGTTTAGGTTATGACACACAGGAAGAAATCACAGGGCATGGTTTTAGAGCAATGGCTAGAACCATTCTTAATGAAGAAATAGGCATCCCTGTAAGCGTTATTGAGCATCAATTGGCCCACAAAGTACCTGATAACTTGGGTACAGCCTATAACCGCACCAAGTTTTTAGAGCAGCGCAAAAAGATGATGCAGCAATGGGCGGATTATCTCGATAGTCTAAAACAGAATGTCATCCCATTCCCTAAGCATAAGACCGCATAACATATAGACGACAAATAACGCCGTGCTAATACTTTCCACACCTAGCCACTACCTAAGCGGTTTAATATACTGGGTAAGCTAGGTCTAGGAGGCATCCGAAAGCATATGCCCAATATGTTGACCTAGTGGCCTTTGGGGGATGCTGTGGGAGGCATAATGAATAAAGAACCATTAATGGATTTAATAAACAAAGATATTGAAAAAAGTTGTCAATTTCTATTAACACTTAAACCTAGTGCGCAACATAAGCAATTCAAAGAGGAACTAGACGAACTCAAACAAGATTTTTTAACTGCAGATTATGAAATAGTTCAAAAAACGACAGATAATGCGGTTCAAGAATTTAATTCTCTACTTAATAATAGCATCAATAATAATCAGCAACTTAGCGTTACTGCAACTCATTGCCTTTTACCCTTTTTAATTTATATAAAATTATTTGCCTACTTAAAAACACATGAAATAAATGAACAATTTATATTAATGATGTATAGAGATCTTGATACGGCTAAAAATTTTGCCACAGTGACAAATATGAAGATAACAGCACAGTCAGAAAAATCTGCTGAGATGAGTGCAATAGCTTTAAAAAAACATGCTGCTACCAGAGCAAAAGAACAGGTTGCTAAAGAACGAATTAAACAAATATGGGATCAACACAATTGGGCATCTTATGCTGAGTGTGCAGACTACATCCATAAAAATGCTTTAGTTGATGATTTAAACTACAGAAAAATCTATTCATTAGTATCCGAAGTAGCCAAAGAAAAAAGCTAACTTTTTACAAGATGCGGCGCATTTTGTACGGTGTGCAACGCAGCTTGTACAACACCGCCGCACTTGTTTTATTTTAATAAAAAACAAAAACATACTTCACCCATCAACCCTTGCCACGAACTGACAGGGGAATCATTTAATTGATAGGTGAATCTATGACAATAGCCAGTCTACAAAACCCTGACGCTTTCCTACGCATCAAAGACCTTGCCAATTTCCCTGAACGCAAGGAACGCATCCAAACCCATAAAGCAGGCAAGTGCAAAGGGCAAACCAAGCGCATATCAGCACGTCCAGCATCTAGGGGCATTCTAGGCGTATCTGACAAGACAATATGGCAGTGGGTGAAACAAGGTGAATTTCCACAGCCAATCAAACTAGGCAGCATCACTGTATGGCGTTTATCTGATGTGCAGGCATGGATGCAGGCGCAAGGACTGGAGGCCTAACCATGAGCAATCATCAAACTGTCATCCTAGACCACCTCCAACAAGGCAAAACCATAAGCCAAGCCGAAGCCATAGAGCTATGCGACTGCTACCGCCTTTCGGCTGTCATTGACCGATTAAGAAAGCAAGGTTTTGAAATCGTGACCCATAACGAAAAGAACCTGAACAGCAAAGGCACACATGCCCGATATGAACTTGTCCGAGAGGTGGCAGCATGAAAGATTTTGTATTTGCTTCATACCGACCAATGCGAGAAGCAGAAACCGAAGCAGACATATTCGTGAATGATGAAGCAATGGTATTTGTGGAACTTGATGTGGTGGACGGTGCAGAGCTGGAACTTTTAGCAACACATCAAAAGTTGATGAAGAACCCCGATGCGGTGGATGTTGTGGTTTTTCACTATGGCAGCTTAAAGACCTTGTTCGACAAATTGGCAGAGGTGGGAAGCATGAGCGCCGCAACACATTCCGATTTTAAATCTGCAAGCGTGGTGGATGACCTCCCCTTTACAGATGACGCATTGCGGTTAGCGAATATCTACGACATTGCAGTCGGTTTAATTATTGATATTGAGAGGGGCAAAAACTTCTCAATGTCAGAAATCAAAGCACAAATGATTGAAGTCCTAGAAATCATACAAGAGGAGTTGTAAGCATGAAAAACAATTTATTCAATATTGCCAATATGCCTAAGTATGGTTATAGTTCCCTTGCTTTGAGCAAAATCTCAAAGTCAGTTCTAGCAGGCTGCAAAGATTACATAGGCGTACATAGTCCTCATTGGACTTTTTTTGTGCGTAATACCTCTATGCGTTCGCATCTCAATGGCGAAGCTGGAGAGGGACACTTTCGAGTGTGCTGGTTACCTATGTCGCCAGTCTGCTACCTTCTTCAGCCTCGCCACCAATTAGCAGTTAATGGCAAGGCTTCTATCAAGAACATAGGAGCGCATTAATCATGCCTAATCAAATCAATTCTACAAATGCACCTAAGAAATACGATGCTGGCGACATGCACGACATTCAGCCGTTGGCTGAAAATGATATGAACTGGATGCACACTGCTATTGATCGTATTCGCCGTGACTTCATAGACCTAAGCAAAAACTTACAGAAACAAGGTGTACATCAAATCTATTTTGATGACTTGCGTACAGTTTTAGATATGTACTCATATCTTGCAGAAGAACGTCATGCCTATCATGAAAAAACAGCAAAACAATACGAACAAGAATGGAAAGGACAAGGGGGTGACAAATGAATATAAAACCCTCATGGGATACTACTCCCGATATGCTTGAGGGTGGCATTTCAAATGCTACCCCTCAGAAACAACAAAGCCCACTGGAGGAAGTGGGCAATGATGCAAGCGATTCAATTGTTGAAGCACTTGAAGAATATACAGTCCCATTATTTAACAACAATCCGCTACACGGTGCAATGGTTAAAATGATGGGCGGTTGTTCTGTAGAAATCCGCCGTTCAGTCATTGAGAACGCCACCCAGTACGGCGAATCTGATGATAATGCTCTATATGGTTTGGCAGTTTTTGATCTTTTTGACGAAAACCTACAACCGACTGGAGCAGTATTTACCAATCCAACGATTGAGGGATTCAATGATATTGTTTTTGGTCGTGGTGGCTTGTATTTCAATCGGTCAAAGTTGAATGAATTACCATTGCTCGTGACTGATGATATTCACCTTGCATTTAAAACGACATATCCAGTCTATGCGCCATATAGTGATAGCAAGATCAAAGCCTACCAAATCAAAACTTTGCTTAAAGCACATCCTGATGCTCATGTGATTGCCCCAGTCCATCAACAGGACGACATACAACGCCGTTATACTGACCTCAATGTCAAAATAGCATTTGTTCCTGAACCGCCTAATTTTGCGATGCCACAGGATGAACTGGACGGCATGATTAAAACAGCGATTGATCAAGCCAAAGCCCCTCCCAAAGGACATTTAGCCAAACCGTTCAAAATGGATGATGGTTCTTGGTTGCATGTATTGGAAAGCGGTTTATATCAGATCAAGGAGAAACAGGACGAGAACGGCGAAACCAAGCAGAGCAAAATACTCATTTCAAATGCTTTGATTATTTTGGGAGAAGCCCGAAGCCTTAAAAATGACAACTGGAAACGGGTTATTCAGTTCCATGATAAAGATCGTACTTTGCATACATTGATTATCCCCTATGAGCATTTCATGGGTGAAGCTCAAGACGCTCTAAAGTTAATTGCTAGTCATGGATTGATGCCACCACGTCAAACTTACAAGAAAAATGTATTCATCAATTACATTCAAGACTACCCCATCGAGAAGCG
>AZIJ01009508.1_pt1 | contig 19093 bp, 17 predicted proteins | sample 359151 | NCBI WGS metagenome assembly AZIJ01 (sample SAMN02429718, study PRJNA222666) | marine sediment metagenome | biome: Sediment sample; isolation source: enrichment culture of sample MGS-ElMAX(UA) from oil contaminated site at the... | place: Egypt: El Max | collected 2013-01-23 | depth 9.22 m m | reverse complement strand
AATCGATACTTTCTTCACGCGTCCATTTCTTCGCATGAATACCAGTATCCACAACCAAACGCACTGCGCGCCATAGCTCCATCGCTAAACGACCAAAGTCAGAGTATGGGTCCTCATAGAAGCCATACTCTTTTGGCAACAGCTCGGTGTACAAGCCCCAGCCTTCACTGTAAGCGGTGTAACGACCAAATTTACGGAACGACGGAATACCCTCAAGCTCTTGCTGAATGGCAATTTGCATGTGGTGACCCGGAATACCCTCGTGGTATGCCAACGCTTCCATTTGATAGGTTGGCATAGAGGCCATGTCGTACAAGTTCGCGTAGTAAACGCCCGGACGTGTACCATCCATTGACGGCTGCTGATAGAACGCTTTACCGGCCGATTTCTCACGGAACGGTTCAACCGCTTTCACAATCATGTCGGCTTTTGGCTTGGTGATAAACAACTCATCCAAAAACTCACGCATGGTGTCAATCAATGCAGTTGCTTCTTCCAAGTAACGCTGGCGGCCTTCTTCAGTGTCTGGATAAATGAAGTCTTGGTTGTTACGCATGTGCACAAAGAATTCCTGCAACGTGCCTTCAAACCCAACTTTTTCCATAATCACACGCATTTCGTTATGAATACGTTCAACTTCACTCAAACCAATTTGATGAATTTCTTCAGCGGTGAGGTCAGTCGTGGTGGTGCGTTTTAATGCATTGTTGTAGAACGCTTCGCCGTCTGGGAATTTCCACGCGCCGTCTTTGGTATCCGCTTGTGCAGCAATATCTTCAACGGTTGCAATCAAGCTTTCATATGCCGGCTTCACTGATTCCACCAAAGCTTTTTCTGCCGCTGACTTCAAACCATCGTATTGGCCTTGCTCGATATCGAGGTTATCAATTTTCTTAGTGAAGTCTTCAAGCAATACACTTGGTTCGCCGTCTTCAAATGGTGCGCCAGCAATAATATTTTTGCTGTCGCTGATCACGTACGGATACACGAATTTCGGTGCAATGATGCCCTTTTCAGCACGTAAGCGAAGGTTCTCTTCCAGCTGTTCAAACAACGCCGGCAAGCCGTTTAAGCGGGCAATATAATCTTCAGCGTCATCCACTTCTTGAATGCGGTGCTGGTTAATCAGCATCGACACGACACTCGAGTGCATGCCAAACATTTGATTCACTGGGTAGTTGTAATGACGCCATTTGTAGTCGGCGATATCTTCTTCTAGCCCTTGCTTCATGAGCATCCAACTGATTTTGGTTTGCTCGTCTAGCTTACTTTCGTCAATCGCGTTTACTTTTGCGAGGTGTTCTTTTTGCAGCGCCAGCTCTTCCGCAGAAGCCTGCTCTGAAATGTCGTCCCATTTATCTTGGTCTTGCTTGATACCCAAGTAAGACTGGTACATTGGGCTACGCATGACATTTTCCATGAAAATGTCTTCAAACAATTTATTGGCTTTTTCAGATTCAGCCTGGATTTCCGCTTCTGTGGCCGCTGCGGTAGTTGCCGCTTGTGTTTCAGCGGCAGGAGCTGTCGCTTCATTTGCCGCATCAGACTTTGACGCATCCGAACATGCGGTAGTGCTCAGCGCCAGCGCCACAGCTAAAGCTAAGTGCTTCATTTTTAAATCAGACATCGGTTGTCTCCTTATTGTTATAGTGACCTTAGCTTAGCACCATACTTACTTCGTGGTCTATTTACCCAGCTGGGCTTGGGGTGAATCGTCGCGACTTTGCGGCAAGGTGTTAGCTAGAACTGCTGAATAAATAGAAGCTTCTGCTGTTGGTTAAAATCTTCGCTTGAATATCACTTATTTCTGAACTGCATATAAACTAGACAATAAAGAAATCCGTAGTTATCATATTTGATAACACGGAGAAGTTACCTGATGACATGGAAAATCACTTTTTACAAAGGTGTGGATGACGATTTATTGAATCTTCCACCAAAGATTCAAGCTAGGATCATTCGGCTTTTAGAGCTTATAGAAAATCACGGTCCGAATTTAGGCCCACCACACACTAAATCACTCGGCGATGGCTTATTCGAAATTCGAGCTAAATCAGCAGAGGGAGTCGGCAGAGAGAGGTAACCAAAGAATGAGCTTACATCAATTAAAGAAACGAGCTTTGGCCAATCCAGAAGTAAAAGCTGAATATGAAAAACTAGAGGATGAATTCGATTTAATTGATCAACTACTCACCATGCGCTCGAAAGCTGGTTTTACTCAGGCGCAAGTTGCCGAGCGCATGGGAACAAGCAAAAGTAATATCAGTCGACTCGAGCACGGGAATTCAAACCCAAGCTGGTCAACTCTTTTGAAATATGCACACGCCTGTGGCTTTGAGCTTTCGCTAAAGCTTCACAAAATGTGATATCACGCTTAACAACCACCGGAGCTTGATGTTGATGCGGATGTTGCAGCGAGCATTGCTGGAAGCATTACGGCAACCATTACGGCGGCTTGTACCGCATCAATCACATCTTGCGTTAATGCGCCGAGCTCTTCACCCTTAGCGATTTGCTCAATGCGCTTTTTGTGGGTTTTTAGCTCTTCTTTGCTGAACACATCTTTAAGTAAATACGCGCTTTGCGCCAACGCCACCATCAGTGCGACGCGCGGATCAATTTCTAATGGTTTATCCAGCACCAAGCGGCGCATTTCGTGACGCAAATGGCGCTCTGGCTCTGGGTTGACCTCAGGGTAGATTTTCTGGGTGAAAATCCATAGCACCTTCTTTTCGTCGCTTTTAATAATGCCATCGGCAACCAGTTGCTCGGCAACTTTGTGCTTCAGTTTGGGAATATTGGCGATGGACATCACCCAATTTTTGAGAGTATCCGGACGCTTCTTCGTGGCAATTTTTTGCAGCACTTCGTCCATGACTTGGTCGCCAGTTGGCGAGGCATCAAGCACCTCAATTTTATCTTTATTGTCGGCGTTCACCTGAATACGCTTCGCCAATAACAACTCAGCCAATACCGCCGCAGCCACCGTATATTCAATGTACCAGCCCTCAGACGTGCCCTTCTCGTCGTGCAACGACAGTAGCACCAAGCCTTCGTAGAGTTTTACTTGTAGTTCATTGGTGTATTGCATGGCTCACCTCCTTAAATAATTGCTTGAATACCTTTTTTATCAATTACATGCAGTAGCCTTAATGCAGCGCCTTGAGGCTTCGTTTTACCTTGCTCCCATTTTTGCACGCTCTCGCTACTCATGTTCAATACTACCGCTAGCACAGCTTGACTAATATGCTCTTTCTCTCGTATCAGTTTAATTTTATCGGGCGTCATTTCGTCTTGTTTTGCACTAATAGCCAACGCATCAATTTTACGCATCGTTAATTTATCAACCGCTCCGCATTCGTGAAATCGGTTTGCCATTTCAGCTAAATTTGTTAAACGTTTATCAATCATGTTTAACCTCTCTTAATACACCAGCGTCAATTGAGCTCTGAAGCTCTTTTGGAGTTGCATTTCTTAAACTCGCGCCAAATAATTTATAGACTTCGAGTAACTTATTCGGAATTTCTTTTCCTGATTTCGGGATATCCGACTTACGCCAGCCTTGAATAAAAAACATACTCTCTTCACCTTGAACTGCGACAACGCTCCGATTCGAATCTCGTTTGCTTTGTTTGGGGGAGGCAATCCGTTTTTTAAACAATTTCCCCATATCAAGGTTTCCGTCATGCAACCCTTGAACAACCTCTTCAGCCGATTTAACAACAATTTCGTCGGTAATATTGGCCTTCTTCATAAACATCTGAAAGTCATCCGTTACATAGATTTTCATTTTGGTTTCCATTCCAAAACTGTGGTAAATATTACTATACTTTTTGTACTTAAGCTAATTTGACGATGCCAAGTGTAAGTGACTTAGAGTACATGTTTGTTGTTATGGACATACAACGCACATGCAAGATCGATAATTACTTACAAAAATTGGTGTGAGTACACCGTGCTTTTCATTCTCCCGCAAAAGCCTTTATAGTGAGTCTATGCGCACAACAGGATGAGCAATCGCGTACGAATGGATGATACGATTTACTACTACACCCGCAACGCGGAGCAGCTAGCTAAGCAATATGACAGCCTTGCTTTTGAGCAAGTGCATGGCGATTGGCTCGATTTAATTCCGACCGAGGGCTTTGTGCTAGATGTCGGCGCAGGCTCAGGCCGTGATGCCCGCTATTTTGCCGAACGCGGGCTCACCGTGTATGCCGTGGAACCCGCCGATGGCATACGCGAACGCGCACAACAGTATCATCCGAACCCGTCGATTCATTGGATTAGCGATAGCTTACCCGAACTGACCCACGTTCAGCGGCAAGCGACGAAATTTGACCTCATTTTACTTAGCGCGGTATGGATGCATATTGCACCGTCTTCGCGCCAGCGAGCCTTTCGAAAACTCAGTTCATTACTCAAACCGAACGGCAAAATGGTCATCTCGTTACGCCATGGCGAGAGCCCTGATAGTCGCACCATGCATAGCGTATCAGCAGATGAACTGAAGCAATACGCACAGCAACAAGGCTTAAGTTTCAAGCTACTGAATAACCGAAATGATCAGCTCGGCCGCCAAGAGGTGCAGTGGGAAACGGTTTTACTCACATTGCCCGATGACGGTACTGGCGCATTCCCACTCATTCGAAATATCGTCATAAACGATAGTAAGTCTTCCACCTACAAAGTCGCCCTGTTACGTTCGCTATTACGCATTGCCGACGGCCACCCAGGAGCGGTTATTGAGCGCTCAAAAACACATGTGGCATTGCCGATGGGGCTGATTGCTCTGTATTGGTTAAAGCTCTACAAGCCGCTACTTGATACGTTTGCGATGAAGCAAGGTAGCAATGGCAACCTCGGATTTGTGAAGGCCACGGGTTGGGAAACGCTGACAAATTACAACGCCAACGATTTTTATATTGGCCGGTGCGTTTTTGACCACCAAGAAGCGCGTAGTTTGTATCGCACGCTAAAAGACATCGCTACCACCATTAAAAATATGCCGGCAAAATACATCACGTTACCCGGCACGAAAGATGAAGTATTTGATGTCGATTTAGCTCGAACCAGCCCACCAAAGAACAGCTTGATCATTGATCATGAGTTTTTGAAATCAATGGGCACATTTTATGTACCAATGAATATTTGGAATGTGCTGACAGATTTCAGCGTGTGGATTGAACCCGCACTAGTGAACGAGTGGGTTAATCTCATGGCGAATTACAACCGTGAGCACCCGAATGCCTACAGCCAAGCTGATTATTTGCAAGCTTTACGCTGGGAAACCCCTGAACGTACAACCACCCGTGTGCGCAATCGAGTTTCAGCATTAGCGCACGTGGATTGTTGTTGGAGTGGCCGCAAACTAAATAAAACCGCCTATGCCGTTGATCACGCATTTCCATTTGCGCGGTGGCCCAACAACGATTTATGGAATTTATTACCAACGAAAACCACGATTAACTCGGCGAAGTCAGATAAATTGCCAACTCGCCAACGCTTTATGCATTCACGGGAATACATTCTTGAGTGGTGGCGACAAGCTTGGCAGGAACATGAACGAGAATTTTTTACCCAGGCAAATTTCGCATTACCCGACATGACATTGGGCAATACGAATTTTGATGATGTATTTGAGGCCGTTATGGTGCAACGTGATCGGATCAAGCAAATTCAGCAGTTGCAGGATTGGTAGAGCGATATTTCATTCTCAATACCACCATAATCGGCTCACATAATGAGCCGAATAACAGTTCTATTCGGCTCATTGTGCAAATTTAGGCCATTCTACGATGTAATCACCAGCGGGATATCTTGCGGGGCTTCAAGTAACGGCGTGAGTACGTCGGCATCGCTGTTGAGCCAAAAGCCAACTTCACTCGGACGAATGAGCAGCGGCATACGACTGTGATATGGCGCGCATTGTTCCGTCGGCGCGGTGGTGAGCGTGACGAGATGAGCTTGCTGTTCACGATGCGGGAAATAAATAGCCGCCATGTAGAGCGGTTGTTGATTCGCCTCGGCAAACAGGTATTTGGTTTTGCGTGGCTGCCCTTCCTGATGTTGCCATTCATACCAACCACTGCAAGGCACCACGCACCGGTGCTGTTTAAATGCCATTTTAAAGGTCGGCTTGGTGGCCACGGTTTCAGCTTGCGCATTAATGATAATGCGGTTCGCCCAATTCGGCTGTATGCCCCACAACGTGTTCAACTGGTGTAGCCCATTGTGATTGGCGGTGGTGGTGACCGTTGCGACTTGTTGTGTGGGCCGTAAATCCGTGTTGCTCGGCGTATCGAACTTGAAACCGAGTTGCTCGGTGACGAGTTGACAGAGTGGGTCGTTAACAACGTTGAGTCTTCCGCACATGGTGATGCCTTATTTCGCTTTTGCACACCTATATTAGCGCGCTACCGAATATTCATGAAAGAGTTGTGCTGTTAACGGATATTTCAGCTTCCACGTAATGTTCATGGGTTGTGAACCCTCACTTTTTACAAATTCCAGCGGACCACAAGCTCGATACGGTTTATCTCTATTTTCACGAACAAAGAGCTGAAATTGCCAACCATTGGTTTTACTTTCCAAATACCGCCTACCTACTTCTGTATGCGAAGCTGCAGTATTTTGTGATTGCCAATGAAACAGCTCTTTATTAATAGCATAGTCGTCATATGCGACGCCTTCATGCAGTGCATTTTTCTTATCTAAAGTAACGAATAACACTTCAATTTTCGCTTCGTGACTTCGCCAAACACCAGCCTTGAAGGGCGAATAGCTCACTTCGGTATATTGGCCCAATGCAGTGAGTATTTCGCGTATCTTATAAGCACTATGAAGCTTTAACCCCGTAGATTCTAACTCGGGTAACTCAGAAAATTGTTCGTTGGTAGCAGCATCTAACGCGTCGGCTAATTCAACCAATTCGTTCATCAACGCTGGCGTTTCTGACAAATCACCAATGAACTCATCAACCGTATGAACACCTCGGCCACCTGTCATTTGATAGGTCAGCATCAATGCACGTTTGCGCGAGAGTTCATCAGAGCCAAGAGAGCCAAGTCCAATATCTCGCATCACCGCAAGATAATCAGGATCATCGATATGCAAAACGTCTTTAAAACGCCGATTCAAGCGAGTCTCAAGCTCGGATGGAATACCATCCAATAACTCAGCATCACGTTTTAGACGAGTCCAGCCAGAGGCGCCATTTTTACGATAAATATCTTCAAACTCGAGGGCCTGTTCACGAACAAATTCGGCTAACTGGATTTCGTCGACTCCATGCCTCGCGCGATATCCTACAAGTTCAGTTTGTAATCGTTGCCAATTAAGATTCACAGTCTGTTGTAAGCTATTAAGGATTTGCTCACGAGCTTGGTGTTGCATCTGTAAATAACAGCCCGGTGGTAGATTGCCGAAACCGTTTTTAACACCGTCAACCACTTCTCGGCGCGACAAACCAGTTATAGAGCTATACAGCACGTCAAAGCGGAAGTTCTGAGCATACTGACCAACGAAATCTAGAATCAAGCAGCTATCTTTATCATCGAATAAACGCAACCCACGACCGATTTGTTGCTGGAACAGCGTGGCACTTTGGGTGGGGCGCAGAAGTAAAAGGGTATCTACAAAGGGTAAATCGACACCCTCGTTGTACAAATCAACTGTCACAATCACGTTGATTTCGCGACGCTCTAACATGCCCGGCAATCGTTGGCGTTCGTTCGCAGGCGTCGCTCCGGTTACGAGTGCTGCTTGGATGCCTTTATCTTGAAAAAACTGCGTCATAAATTCGGCATGAGCTACAGACACACAAAACGCCAAGGCGCGACAGTCAGAGATTGAGCTTACATGCTCTTCCCAAGCTCTAAGAACCGCCAGCGCACGTGCATTTTCTCCCGTCAACATATTACTTAACTGAGCAGCTTCATTGGCACTGCGCCAATTTACGTTGCTGTAATCCATGCCATCCGCACACGCATAATATTCAAACGGCGCCAGCAACTGCTGCTCGAGCGCGTGCCAAAGCCTCATCTGCGCGGATGGCGTGCCGTCAGGTCTTAGATCAAAATGCTGCAGAATATTGAGGCCATCGCCGCGCTCTGGCGTCGCCGTCAGTCCCAATAGATATTTGGGTTTCACTTGCTCTATCAGCCGGCGAAACGATGCCGCCTCGATATGATGACATTCATCAACAATCACCATATTCCAATAATCGCTACCGAGCTCTTCTACTAGATTGCGTGAGTTTAGACTTTGTATGGTGGCAAAAAGGTGGGTATACGATGCGGGTTCATAACCTCCGCTTAAGTAGTCACCAAAATTCCCGCTTCGCATCACATGTCGAAACGTTTGCAGTGATTGCTGCAATATTTGTTGTCGATGCGCAACGAATAGTAATCGCGGTTGACCACCTTCTTGCTGACAAATGCGTTTGTAATCAAGCGCCGCCATGACTGTTTTACCGGTACCGGTTGCGGCAACTAATAAATTTCGGAACCGCCCATGCGCGCGTTCATTCGCTAATTGGTCGAGGATAATTTGTTGAAACGGTTTTGCCTGAATATCAAAGAAAGTCGTGATGACGTTATCGCCATAGTCTTTTGCGCCACGCTCGCGTGACAGTGCTTTGCGAAGCTCTTGCTCATGCGTTTCATTGTGCGGATCAAAAGACTGAAACTCTTCATCTTGCCAAAGTGTTTCAAAATGCGCTCGAGCACGCTGATATAAGAAATTTTGTCCTTTTTCAGTGAACTTGACTGTCCACTCAAGACCACCCATTAGCGCAGCACCTGACAAGTTTGCACTTCCCACGTAAGCAGAACCGAAGCCCGTATAACGTTCGAAAATCCAAGCTTTTGCATGAAGCCGATTGCGGCGTCCATCCAGCGACACCTTTACTTCACAGTTCGGCAATTCAGCGAGCATTTTAACGGCTTTTAAGTCGGTGGCACCGGTATAAGTTGTGGTAATAATCCGCAGGCTGGTCCGCGACTGCTTAAGGGCATCCACGGCAGTAATATCACGCAGTAAATTTATAATTTTTCGTACGCCCGACATGGTAATGAAGCTCATTAATATGTCGACGTGCTGACAACTGGATAGCTCTGCTTTTAACTCATGGAATAGCGCTGGCGAATCTTTGCCCGACGTAAAAAGCCAAGGCTGTGCCATACCGACCTGAGGTAAATTTACTGATTCGTTTGGCGCATGCAATGCACGAAGAACTTCTGGCGGACTTTGATAACTTGAAACTGGCTCTAGGTTTGCAAGCTGCCGTGTATAAACTATTAGGTTGTTTAAAATTTCGATTTGCCGCAACAAACGCTGATCTTGATGGCCGCCATTATTTTGTAGTTCTGCGAGAGCATTAGAGACTTCTTCGGTGATGACTTCGGCCAGGTGGCGACTACTTGCGACTAAATCAAGTTTTTCGGTTATTTCAACAAGACCTGATTCCTTGATAGCTTGCTCAAGCTCATCGTTCTTTAAAAGCTCGTAAAATCCCTTCTTCATTGCCGAACGTCCCTAGCAGAAAACTTATTGGGTTAAGTTGCCAGGTTTTGGGGGGGTTAACAAGACGTAGATGCATCCCTTGTGACAACTTTGTGGAGGGAGGGACTCGAACCTCATAGCCGAACAACCACTACCCAGAGTTTGCTTACTATCTTTCTCTCTTATCTCGAGTATCTAAATCTGAGGCATCACAATACTCAGTAAATTCTATAAAGTTTAACCTGAGCTCAACTTACTTTACCTTTTCCACATCAATCTATTAGCGCCACCACTGGCTTGTAGGGAAATACAGAAAAGGGGTATTTTATTGATTAATTGTCAGCAATCAGACAAGGTAGATCATCTCATTACCTAAAGGACAGTTATGAGCAGCGGAGTGCACAATAAATTAATCGGGCAAATCGGTGAGAACCTGGTTGCAGCCAAACTTGGCACATTAGGGTATTACGCATCCCCTTATGCTGGCAACGTTCCGGGCTTCGATCTCACAGCTGTTGACAGCAAAACCCTATCTTCATTTCCGGTACAAGTTAAATGCAGTACCGGCAACACTTTGGTTCACTCTCAAATAGACCGTTGGATTGAGACTCATATTGACTCAACCGGTAAATACTCGTTCGGCAACCCCGTTTCTATCGACCATCCTGATATGTTGTGGATTATGGTGAACCTTCCGAAGGGCCAGATTGAAAATGCAAGATACTTCATCTGCCGTGAGTCTGACATTCAGAAACTGGTGATTGAGCGTTTTCGAGCCTTCATTCAAAAGCATAACCATCGACGTCCCAACGGTGGAGCCTCAAAGCAAGCAATCCTCACACTTAAAGAACTCGGTATCTATGAAAATAATTGGTCAGCGATTGCGCCTGAGAATAATGAAGCATTAAATAATGATAGAAGGGAAGCAAATGCCACATAGCGCGCAAGGTTTTAAAGCCTTTCCTCGCAATCAATGAAAGCCAAATGGAGAAGTCGGTACTTTTTTATGTAGGAATTTGGACGACCTAACGGCTTTCGCTTCTTTCAAAATCACTACGATTTGGCTTTCAGTCATGCGTTTACTCATCGTAAAACTCCTTTGTTTTAGTTTAAAAGAAATTCTACGAGTGAGCTGTATTATTTTACGGGGTAGTTACAGAAGTTCATCAGTAGGTTGTGGGCTGTCGATAGGAAAGGCCTTAACACTTATTACTTTCGGTGGTTGCTTGCGGAGTGGAGTAACTTTCTCCTGAGTATCAGTATATTCCTGATACTTCGCGTTAAACGCACCGAGGGCAAACGAAAGGCAGTTCACCAACAGTTGATTAAGGCTTACGTCTTCAATATCAGCCATACGAGAGTATGCTCGGTGCATCGTTTTAGGCATTCTTAGCGTCACACGACCACTGAAGTCGTCTGCTGGCTCAAAAGGAGCAGGCATCACTTTACCTTTTTCGGCAAAAATCTCAGCGGTTGTCTCGACCGTATCAATCGCCAACGCATAAGCCTCTTCGAATGAATCGCCGTATTCAGCAACGTCAGGCAATTCAAGCACGCGCGCTTCGTAGCATTCCTCGCCTGAAAATACACCTTTGCGTACTGTTATGTTGTACTTTGTTGCGTCCATACAAGTCTCCCGTTATTTCTCACCAAGTAGCTCTAAGAGCTCTTGTTCATACTGCTTCAATACTTTCATTATTTTCTTAATGTAGCCTGGCTTTATTTGCGGATTCTTACCGTGATCGCAGTTAAATGAGCTTGAGTAAAAATCATCCAGGCCATCATGAACATATACTTTATGCCCACCGCGTTTGCCATCTCGCACCTCGAAACCAAGCGCTTCGAGCGCTGTGATGACATCTTTGCATCGCAACGCTTTACCACTCTCAAACAAGCTTAGTGTGTCTTTAAATAAGTTTCCAGACATTATGACACCATATATAGTGTCAAAGTCTCCGAGGTGAGAATTTTACTCTGGTTTCTGTTAAATGCAAGCATGCTTCCCTTCCTCCGCTATGACGACATAGCATTCAACTGATAGGTCTTCATAAGCTAACATGCTTATCCATGTCCGAGATGGTATTTTTAGGCTTGAATCTTAAAATACGAGATTGACTACACTCGAAGTATGCGCGGGTTAGGTTGTGTAACTACCCTGAGAAAATTCGGGTTGATAACGGCAGCAAATTCACCTCCGAAGTATTCGTCAGCTGGGCAAAAGCGCATGACATTATGATTGATTACATCAAGCCCGGCTGCCCATACCAAAACGCATATATTGAGCGGTTCAACCGAACTTATCGTGATGATGTACTCGATTGTTACATCTTCAACAACCTAAACGAAGCGAAGCAAATAACCGAAGACTGGATTGAGTTATACAACAACGAACGACCGCACAACTCACTCAATGATATGACGCCGTTTGAGTACCGAAATGCGGCATAAATATTCTACGAGATGACTGTGTTATAAATGGGGTATTTACAACTATATTCCTATTAATCGGCCAAAAATAGGATAATAGCCCAAGATATATTGGCTAGCAGCCAAAGATTGACTAGGATGAATTGATATTTTTCGGAGGCGGCTATGCTTTTTATTCACGAAACACTATTGAATTTACACGTGGTACTTGGCGTATTGGCGTTGGTGCTTTTCTGGGTGCCTATACTTGCGCGAAAAGGCGGCCCCACACACGTTCGCTACGGCAAAATGTACGTATGGCTGATGTATATTGTCGCCGTTTCAGGTATTGTCATGTCGGTAATGGTGCTGGTTAGCCCCGGCTACTTTAAGCCAAACGCCTCGCTTGTCGTGATTAATCAGTTTTATACTTTGCTGCTGTTTTTGTCAGCGCTAACCTTTATTAGCGTGCGCCACGCCATGCTAGTGCTTAAACACAAAACCGATACTTCGGTATTTCGCCGCGTTGGCTTTTTATGGATGCCAGCCATATTAGTTGGTGGTGGCATTACGCTGCTTGTTATAGCCGTTAATTCTAGCTCAACGCTTATTTTGCATTACGTATTCGGCGGTTTAGGTGTGTTTATTGGCACTAGTATGGGCCATTTTGCATTTCGGAAAAACCCACCACGTAGGATCTGGTTAACCGAACACATTGGCGCGATTCTTGGCTCTGGTATAGCTGCTTACACCGCATTTCTGGCCTTCGGCGCGCGCCATTGGCTGAGTTTTTTAGGCGAATGGCAGCTGGCCGCCTGGATACTTCCGGGCGTTATTGGTACCGCGGGCATTGCTTGGGCTTCGCGGCGCTGGGGCCGTTGATTTAATTAACGGCGCGTTGCGCCACCCGGCGTACCTTACGGAAAGAACGCCGGGCTACGGTATGGGCTACTCGATGTTTTGGATCTGAATGGATGATGTTGGTATTTAATATTTATTAAACAAGTAGTTATAAATAATTCTCGCTGAATATTTGGCTTTTAGGATCCATTTTTGGATCCACTCAGCAAATAAAATCATTTTTTTTTACGCTCAATCTTTAAAGTGTCTCTGCTTTCCTTCTCAAAAATAGATAGGAATAGATCTAGAGCATTAGTTAACAACTCATCACAGTTATCATAATCGAAGCTATACCTGCCTGACCGACTGTTTAGTATCCAGTGATTATTTTGGCGTATCAGCTCTCCTGCAATCCGTGCTAATTTAAATCCAGTAAGAGTAGGGTGGCCAAGGTCAGGATTATCTTCCCCTATCAAAAGCTCACCATTGACACCCACTGCCCATATCAATTTTTTACCTGAACTAGAGAAACCTGGGAAATCACAGACAATTGATTTATTTACTCGCCCAAAATAAATCTGTCTTTTACCTATTGGCTGTGTATGCAAACGACCACCCTCTGTTTCTGGTGATTTAAAGCGCAAAGGTGCTCGCAGCTCTCCTAATGTTTCGTCAAGGTGTACTTCATAACTTTTTGGTTCACTAACAAACAGATAGTTGAGTAGCGGTCCGATATAACTTTCCGCATTATCTTTGGATTTTTCCGCTTCATCGAAAAGGTTCTTAAGTGGTCGCTTAACCACTTCAAATGATTCTTCATCATGCACAACGACGTGTGTGACCGACTTTCCATGCGGAATATCTGTCGCGTCAAAAGCAATAGAAAAAATGAGTTCATCACTTTCAAAGATTTGAGCGATCCACATATATTTTGCAGAGTTTTGAGTTAACGCTTGGTAACGTGCTCCGGCGTTTATCCCCAGATCCGAAATTATCGATGTTCTGAAAGAACGCAAATCCCTGAGTGTAATTTTGAAACTACATTCCACTTTGTGTTGCTGCGTTTCCCGAAAGTAAAACTCCACTTCCTCGCGAATCACATCACATGTATTAATGACTTTTTCTATCGGAATACGCACCTTTGGATGGGTTGGTACTATCATGCTGTCAGGTACCAGTACTTCATTAGTTTCCTTCCACTCTCCGTCATCTTTTTTATCGAATAGTTGAATAGCCCAGGAGAGGGGTTCGCCATCTGTTGCATCGATGGTTAATCCTAATTCATTACATTGTTTCAATAAAACCCTAGCGAAAGGACCAAATCGGTCATCGTGCACATATAAAGCATACTCCCCATTTGTGCCATTTTTATACCCAAGTACGGTTACTGCATGACTTCCTTTCTTCTCATATCCACCCTCGGTTTTTCTGTATACATCGCAACCAAGAATAAGCGGTGTGTCGCTGTCAATAAAATATTGAATAATAGGAAAAATATCGGAAATATTTGTGGCAGACTTTAATTCAACTTTGTGGTTTCGAAAACCTTGGATATCGAGCGCTCGAAGTATCTGCTTGTTTGTTAATCCATTATTAGGAAAGCTATTCACAGAATCTGAAACGTGATTTATCGCTGAGATGGTAATTTCGCTACTTGAGGGAATCTTCTCAATTTGGCTAAACTTTTGAGCATGTAACGCAGACCAAATAGCCGTTGTTGCGCAGGCTGAAACAACTTTGTCCTGTTCCTGAAACGCAATGCTTCGGACGTTTAGCATCAAGCCAAACAAGTTAACGTCGTAGTTTCGGGTAATAATTTTCTTGTGAGGATTATCCATTACCTCTGGGTATACTAGCAGGCAGGTTTTACCAATAAACGTTTTAGGTAAGGGTTTGACGACGATAAAACCAAGGTATTGACTACCTAGTTCTTTTTGAAAACCTTCCGGATTTTCAGTCAATCCCTTCTTGAAAGAGCTATAATCGAATACATGACTGAAAAAATGAATTCTGGCACAACGCTCACCATAGCGGTTAAAACACTTTACATAATACCGAGAGTAATCCTCGAGGTAATCCCTATCCACATAATCTGACTCTAAAAGGATAGTTTGAGCGCCAAGATCCTTTAAATAATTAAAAATAAATTTAATTTGATTCTTCTGAACAATATCGGGAAAGTCATCACCAAAGCGTTCTTTTACTAAATTACTTAAAGTGTCTCGTGCAAACTCACAAATCAGAAATGGTGTCATATGAAAAGCGCCCTGACTAATACAGAAAAGGCAGCCTTAGCTGCCTTTTCAAATCCCTTATGGATATGAATTCTACATATTGTAACTTTTGAGATAAAATTTCTCGGTTGGAGCAAGTTTATCTTCTCGGCGTTCAAAGCGCTCGTTGTAGCTCTTTAACCGTTCAGAGAAGCCTCTAGCTACTCTCTCCATATCTTCAGGAGTCTCTTTCCGGTCTCTCAATTCTTTGAGGCTCATAGCTAACAGTCCTTGAGTAAAATTTAGCGCGCAAATTATACGCACATTAAAAGGGATTTCAAGCATATCAGCCGAATCCCTTTTGCTCTTGACAAACTTCTTGTTGTCAAGTACGTACTCAACTTAGCACCAAGATCTCTCAAAAACAACAAAATCTCTCATTTTATACTGGGACTGCTTCACTGGTCGGAGGAGAAAGATCTATTCACCCTCTCGAGCGATCGAGTAGTTTCCATAACTCAATCAGTTCACTATTGTTGGTTACTAAATCACAATTTAAGCCGAGCCTAATGTTGATAAATGGGCTTTAGTGAATTCCTTGATGTCGCGCATTACTTCATTTATTCGAGATTCGAGCTCATTGTCAGCTTCATCTTCGCCTGCATAGCTAATGTCCTTTGTAACTCTCTCTCGCAATTCTGGGCTCGCCATAAAATTTTTGCCATCTGAAGCAATATTTCTAATCTCAGCCTGAACTGACGTATTCAATCTCGTTACGCATCCTTTCAGTGAAGTCGTTAAAGAAGACACCTGCTGCCCCCACAAAACCTCGGCATCTAAGGATGCTGTCTCAAAGTTTAGAAAAGCATCAGCAATATAGCTCCATCTCTTGTTGTAAGCATGCGCAAACGCGTCAGAACGTTGCTGAGAATCAGCCCTTAGAGGGCTGTAACCATCAGGAAATTCACTCGCTAAGATCATAGGGCTGCGAAATGCATCTAATTCTTTCTTGACACGATAGGCAGCACACAAATAATTTTTAGCAGCTTCAAACTCAGTTCTTCCTCGAATTTCACTCTTCCACTGGTTAACACCTTTTATTGCTGCGACGCCAAGTAGCAAGGTTCCGAAGGCGGTTGCAAAACCACTCAACGTAGGCAAAAAGTGCTCTTTGCCTTCAATTAACAGTCCTAAACATATGCCACAGAATAGAACGCCAATGATGACGATGGTCCAGATGACGCCATTTCTTTCGAAAAAAAACATACCTCGCTCACTTACCTAATATTCTCAATATTAAGTCTCTTTTCATCGCGTTAATTACTTTGTGTTTCAGCTTTTGCCGTCAATATTGCTAAGAATAATCAACAGCCGCATCACTACTATACAATGCTGCTATCGATGTCGCTGATGCAACCGCAGCGCGAACTCGAGGCTCTTTTAAATCTATAACCCTATAGACGTCGTCAACTTTCGCAATTGCATCAATACGGCGGTAATGAGCTCCAAAATTCTCCGCATATTGCGCTAGCCCTTTCAACTTTGGAATTGAGTCACTAAATTGTGTTCCATGCGGGTCAACAATGTCCGCTGCAATGGTGCCATCTGCCAACTCTGCAAAGAAAATGAAATCTGGACGCATCAATTTGATGTTGTCAGCGTCTTCATAAATTACGCCCAAAGAGTCTTGACTCGCACGAGATGGATTCCTATACCAAGCGATAACTTCACTCCGGTTTAATTCACAATTAAGAATATCTACTTCCCACGAATTGAAATCCTCAGGAAACAAGCCTTGAGAGTCACACAGAATATGTTTTTCATATCTTGGCAGAGATTTTTCTGTCCCGTCTGCCTCGCGGATAGTAGTTTTCTGCATCCATGAATTCGGCTTTGCTAAATCAACGTCCATTGGCTCCGTACTCATTTCCCTGATCTCGCGATATACGTCTTGCCGCTCATCCGATAGAGTTTTAATTTCGACTCTGTATTGTATTAACCAATTTCTAGCTAGCTTTTCAGCCTCACCTTCCAGATATAACCGAATTTCCGGAATTAATCCAAGTGCGGCAACTGTTGCATGAGCATCCATAAGCGCTTCTTCATAGTCTTCTTGATCACCTTCTGAGCTAGCTATGAATTCACTGTAAGAATTCGCCAAATCTGGACTAATAACTCTGCTCGCTCTTCGATATGCATCATCAATAACTACATAATCAGCTGTCTCTAAAAAGGCATCAAACGACAATTTCTTGTCTTCTAAATCGGCATTTAACGTTCTGCCCTCGACAGTGAGTACAGCTTTTCTTGCATCGGTAAGTTGATCCGCATAACGCTGTCTTGCTGCATTTAATGCTTTGTGCATTTCAGTATGTGCAAGTGCTCCTGCATCCGGCAAAATCCCATCAAAGGCAAGTTCATGTGCCAAAGATGTCAACCGTTTAATCGGTTTTGACTGCTTTTTGGGCAAGGTTTGGCTAGGAAGAGACCCTAACTTATCCCAAACCACCGCCGGAACTTTAGGGTTCACTAACATCTCTTCTGGATTTATTAAAATTCTTCTGCCTTCTAGCTGCTCGCCTCCCTCGCTACCACTCATTAACAAGTCAGCAACCTCAGTAACCGACTTCTCGTCAAAAAATGGTAGTAAACAGTCAACTGAGTTGAGCCGTTCATTACCCGAAATACGTCGAGCTAGTGGAGTCCTTACCATTCTGCCAAGCAATTGAGTAATGCGCGTTTTATCTTTTGCTGGGCGAAAAGAAACCATAACTTCCGCTCTTGGGCAATCCCACCCCGTGCTTATTGCGTCTTTAGCAATGAGCACACGAACCCAAGTAGACTCCTGAACACGCTCTGGAGAAATATAGGGAACTTCGTAGCCTCCAAATGTTTGAATTGTATGCTCACCAAACACATGCGCTATAGCATCATCAGGTAGATTGGGCCAACGCTCGTAGATAGTATCTAAGGCTCTGCCAATCTCATTATGATCTGGGGTATTTGGAACTTGTAGAACCATAAGCGGAGTGACCTGATCTACATCACCTTGCTGTTTACAATACGCTAACCAAGCCTCAGAGATTTCTTTTAGCTTGTCGATTCCTCTTCGTACCAAAATAGTATCAAACTGACCAACTTCACTCGGAACATCGAGAATGATCGTATCTTTCAGTAGACCAGAGGCTTGGACCTTTGAGGAGTCAACGACAACATTCGGCAAGGTACCACGCCCCTGCATATATGCTATAGCATTGTTAAACCGCTCAACTGTCGCAGATATTCCCCAAACAACCGGAATGCCTGGGACGGAGGCAGTTCCGTTTATCAAGCGCTTTACAATAGTTGTTTTCTCGTCTTGCTTCGAATTTGAGCCCATTCCTCTATGAGCCTCATCCAATACCAGCGTTAGAGTCAGCGACGGATCATTAATAGTATTTTGGATCGTATCCCAAATAGTAAAAGAGCGCAGATCTGGCATTACACGCTGCCCAGACTTGTTATAGCCATCATCATCAACGTCCGCACCTCGAACTAACAAACTATTTTTACTTAGTTTTTGAGTATTAAGAAAATAGATTTTTCCGGGTTCAAACTGTTCTCGACTAAAAGTATTCTGAACAACAACGAGATCATTTGGTGACATCCTGTCTGAAGCTTCAAGAAGACGATATTTAGATTGCTCATTTAACGACGGGTCATCACTAAACCAAATTACAACAGCACCCGGATCGGGTTCAAAATCAAAGTTATCATCACCATGAAATAATGCCTCAAATACCGCCGCGGCCATAACAGTCTTACCTGCCCCTGTGGTTGCGGTCAGTGAAAATGCATGTCGATCCCCATCTTCCAGCCAGCGTCTAGATGCCTTCTTTAAATTTATGAGAACGTCTCGAACCGCGTCTTCCTGATAATCCTTTAAAGTAAATTTCATTGTTATCGACCCATCGAAAAGCGAAAGTTTGACAAATATGACTCATACAAGCGCACTACCTCGATCGATTCAGGAATGTGTCGAACAACAGCCTGAAAACGACGATCGTCATCTGTTACGATATAGACGAGCCGCATATTTGAACTATTTTTTACGGCATTACAAAACTCTGTTGCTCGATCAAGGTTTACAA
>AZIJ01023209.1_pt1 | contig 19183 bp, 17 predicted proteins | sample 359151 | NCBI WGS metagenome assembly AZIJ01 (sample SAMN02429718, study PRJNA222666) | marine sediment metagenome | biome: Sediment sample; isolation source: enrichment culture of sample MGS-ElMAX(UA) from oil contaminated site at the... | place: Egypt: El Max | collected 2013-01-23 | depth 9.22 m m | reverse complement strand
CCTCTTGTTACGGTGGTGACTGTACCACCTTAAATGGTGTCCGAGAGCATTAGATCACTACACTTATGACTATATGATGTGCTTTTTATTCAATGAAGCCACAATATGTAGTGATGCGCAAAAATTATCCTGTATGTTGAACTTATTATGTGCCATACCATCCTAAAATGTGTATATTTAGCTGTATAATTGAGTGTCAAATTAGGGTGTAACATGACTAAATTCGTGCTTCAGAAGTCACCTTTGGCAATGGTTTTGATCGATCTAAGATTCACAACTCTGCCGCAGCAAACTGTTGACCAAGGTCTCGAGGCATTCAAACGTGTGCTCTTCGAGCAAGGATTTTCTGACTCGAAGGAGTCAGAGATAAGTCAATTTGAGTTAGCTCCTAAAAGCCACAACGAATTCTCTGTAAATCAACACTCTATAAAGCGTTTTGATTGCATTAATATCCTTAGGAATCAAGGCGTTACATTAACCAGGCAATCTCTGACTCTAAGATCTACCGTATATGATTGCTTTGAGGAGTTTAAGCTAACTTGGGATATCGTTCTAGAGGCCTTCTTTTCATCATTTCCTAATGTGGAGAATGCTGGTATGCAGAGACTTGGCCTAAGGCATATGGATACATTTATCCCATTAGATGGTGAAAGCGTGATCCAGTATATCCACAGGGATTGGCTAACTAATCATCAGATAAATTCAGATAATAATTCAGTTTTTTTCAACCGACGGTTTATGAAAACAAATTATGGAATACTGCGTGTTGAGATTGAAGAGAGAATAGCAGAAGGTAAAATGATTAATCTCTTGCCTAAAGATATTTCAGATCCTGAGCCTGTGAGTTTAGATATTAATATACGACCACACTGGCAGGAAATAAATGATGGAAAGTACGCTATTGTAGACATTGATCATGCTTGGCAGGCCGAGAGAAGGCTAGAACCACTAAAAGTTAGCAATATTGAAAATAAGCTTCAGGGACTGTATCAGAGCAACTCAGACACTTTCTGGAGCTTATTATCAGAGCACGCTGAGGAAAAGTGGGGCAAGGCTATCCAATAGGATGTGAGGTATACAATATGATTGAATATCAAAGTCGAACCACGGCTAGAGCAGCAAGTTTAGCAGGTGCCATGTTGTTCTCAACAAGTGCTGCATATTCAGGTGTCGATAATCAACACTTACGGGTTAGTGTTGATAACCGTGAACTGATAACTCGCTTTTGGGAAGGGCGCTCTGGCGACTTACAATGGCAACAACATGGCATTGATTATGTTGAACGAGGTCATGAGAAAAAAGTTGAAGTTATTGAACCAGCATTAATGGTGAATACAATTCTGAGCTCGCTTGGCCTTGGTATGACTGACCTTGAGAAGGTGCTAGGCGTAAAACGTGCGACCATTTACAATTGGCGTAATGGTGGGGAAGTTAGAGCAGATGACAGCATAGTCCGGTTAAGGGAGGTATACCAAGTGGCAAAAAAAATAGCTGCTTTCAATACAAAACCATTTGGTAAGCGGGTTAAGTCACACACTATAAAAGGTAAGTCATATTTGGATTTACTTAGTGCTAAGTCTTTAAATATAAACGCAATCGTTGAACATGCACAAGTACTCTCTAGCCAAGAAAGTGCTCGTATCAAGGCTAGCCAGAAGTCAAAATCTACTAATAATGATATCGACAATATTTTAGGTGGGTGGCATCAAGTATGAGTAGTGTCGAAATGCGTCAGGCAATCATAAATAATGGATGGCGACAAGGAAGCTTGATCGCATTAGACAAGATTAAAACCCATATTGAATCCAAAAAAGATTTGGAGGAAGCCACTTTTTTACCGATTAGTGGTGAAATAGATAAGCAAGAATCAATATTTCTCGTAGCTATCAATATGAGTTGCGATGTTATTTTTGGTAATGTAGAAGCATTACCAGAAGTAAAGTTCTTAGTCTGTCGTGTAAAGCGTGGGCGAGCCCAAAATAAGAAAATTGCTGATCCTAGAAAGATGGTTCTGCAGTATGGTGATAATACTCTTTCATTTGAGATGAAAGATCGTGCTTTTATCCATAGGTCTGTACTATCAACCATTGAGCCAGACGGAGCGCTTTCTGAAGAGCAAGTTAACTCTTTAGTAAGGTGGAAGATCGCACAATTTAATCGATTAGGTCTTCCAGAAGATCTTGTGGAGTTCGTTGGAGATGCCCTTCGAGATAAGGATTTTCTTGGCTGGGTTCGTGAAATCGCACCAAGAATAGAAGGTATTTTTCTTGAGGTTAGGCGTGTAACCGAAGTAGAATTACCAGAGGAATATGAATTTGGAGTACTTGTAGTTGCGGACTCATGTAAAGTCGAGTCGCTGGATATTTACGATATGGATGAGAAGCTTCAGAAACTTCTGCTTGAACCACTCAGAGTTAAAAATAATATTAGACTTTTGAATGACTACGATTATCAACAAGAAGGACTAGAGTCCGTAATAAGTTCGAGCGAGTTCACTTACGATATGCTCAAGCGCTTCCGCAGGTACTATTTAGATCAGTATTCGTTAGATCCAGGCACAAATAGCTCTCCTATTGGTGTTTAAGCGATTTCTCGATCCAGGATGCTGTTATTTTTAGTGTGTTTTTTACAAGTATATCAATTTGACTAAATTTGAACGAAAATCATGTAAAATCTGGTGGTGTTTCTGTATTTCCTGCATGTAAGTTTGTTTGCAGTTTACAGAGAGTTTTCCAGAATTAAAATTTAGTAGTTATTTGTACGAGCTTTGTAGATCACTCCAGCCCAGCGTTTGAGTAATCTGGCATAGCTCTTCTACGGTCATGTTAATCATTAATTGTTCAAAAAGATCTCACTAAAAATACCTATAAACCATTTCATCAAGTTTCGACTTCACCTTCTCCCACTTGGGCATCACCTGGCCCATCAGCCGGTAGAAGCGCTCGCTGTGGTTGTGCTCTGCCAGGTGGCAAAGCTCATGCAAAATCACGTAATCAACGCACTCGCGCGGAGCCTTGACCAGGTGCGGGTTCAGGGTAATTCGACCTTGGGGCGAGCAGCTGCCCCACTGGGTCTGCATGGTGAGAATACGCAGGGGCGGGCGCTCGGTTACCCACAGCGCCTGGGGCAGCAGGGCATCGAGCCGGCGGTTAAACACTTCCCTGGCTCGGGTCTTGTACCAGGCATTCAGCACCGCCTTTACCCTGTCAGGCTCAGAAGCACGCACCGAGGCCTCCAGCCGGCCCCGCAGCAGCTTTACGCCCTGAGGCTGGTCAGGGTCGACCATCACCTTCAGCAGGTGCTGCTTGCCCAGATAGTAATGGCTTTCACCACTGATATAGCGGCGCGGCGTGATGTGCTCCTGCTGCTGGCGAAAGTCCTGCAGTTGCTCATGAATCCACCGGCCTCGTTGCTTTACCGCCGCCGTCACGGCGTCATCCTGGGTGGCTTCTGGTGCCGAAACCACCACCCGGCAATCCGGGTGCACCTTAATCAGTACCTTGTCACTGCCTTGCGGCCGTTTCACCCGCTCAAAGGTAATGCGTTCGTCACCGTACCAGAAGCCAAGGGTGCGGCCCTGTTCATAAATGGGCACATTCATACTCAGCTCAGTCCCACCCGGGTGATCTGCACCACCATTTCAACCATATTGCGGGCCTGATCCATACCACCGCCCACCGCCTTGCACTCTTTAAACAAACGCGGTAACAGCTGTTTGCGGATCTCCGCCTCAATGTTTTGCGGATTGATGGAGTGTTCGGCCACAGCGGCGGTAACGATGTCATCCAGCTCAAAGGCCAGCTTTACCCACTTATCCTGCACCTGTTCATCCGTCATGGCGAAGACGGCAGGCAGGGTCTTTTTGAACACGCCGAAATAGGCCTGGGCATGGTGATTGCCGGCAAAGGCATCGGGCAGCTCATCCAGCCGGCGATCCTGCACCTGCTGCTCAAATTCCTGAAACAGCAGATATTGCTTCAGCGGGTGCTCAAAGAGCTTTTCCGCCTCTTCAATGGCCTGACGCAGTAGCCAGGAAAACGCCTCCTGCGCATAAGGATCATCCCTCAGCTCTTGCTCAATCATCCGGGTAACCCGAGTTTTGATGATGTCGGTCTCGTTACGGGTTTTCTCTTCGGTCCAGTCCTGGGGCTGCTGTTGTTTGCCCATTTTGCCCACGTCATAGACGCCATCAGGCTCTTTAACGTCCACGCCCACCACATGCTTGTCGAGCAGCTTTTTTACTTGCTCGGCGTATTCGTCAAAGTCGATGCGTTCACCCGCGTCCTGCTGCACCAGTTGGCGCAGACTGCTGAACTGTTTGACGGTTTCCTTGTAGAGGCGGCGGTCGTCTTCAGTGAAACTTTTATCTTCAAAGAAGGTGGCCGATTGCAGTGCAATCTTCAGGCAACTGGCAAAGGCCGAGAGTGCGGCATAGAAGTCTTCACGCACCTTGAGGTGCACATCCACCAGTTCCCCGTCTCGCTCCTGCATGTTGGGCACCAGCACCCGGCGCAGCTGCTCAATATCATTTTTGTTTTTCACGCCATCAAAAATGGCCCATAGCTGTTTATAAAGCTGTGGCAGTCGCTTGTATTCCGTGCTCATGGACTGATACAAACCATCAATGTCGTTAATGTCGTAACCGCCCTGAGTGCGAGACGCCAGATCCTGATATTTGGCAATGGTTGTGTCCAGCTCAGCCAGAATGCCGCGATAGTCGATAAGCAGGCCGAACTTCTTTTTAGGGTGCAGCCGGTTAACCCGGGCAATGGCCTGGATCAGGTTGTGCTGCTTCAGCGGTTTGTCGATATAGAGCACGGTATTTTTGGGCTCGTCAAAACCGGTGAGCAGCTTGTCTACCACAATCAGCAGCTTGAGCTTGTCGTCCTTGTCGAACCGCTCCACCACATCCTTGGTGTAGGCCTGTTCGTCCTGGCTGCCCACGTTGTCCTTCCACCACTGGGCCACTTCCGGCATGGCCGACTCATCCACGGCGGTGTTGCCTTCCCGGGTGTCGGGCGGGCTCATCACTACCGCCGACTCGAACAGTCTGGCTTCATCCAGATACTTTTTGTACTTGATGGCCGAGGCCTTGCTGTCGCAGGCCAGCTGGCCTTTCAGGCCTTCGTCGATGTTTTTGACAAAGTGATTGGCAATATCCAGCGCAATCAGCCGAATGCGGTCATCGGCACCGTATACCTGGCCTTTTTTACCAAACTTGCGCTTGAGATCGGCCTTCTGCTGATCGCTCAGACCTTCGGTAATGCGGTCAAACCAGCTGTCGATGGCCCGCTCGTTCACATCCAGATCGGGAATACGCTCTTCATAGAGCAGCGGTGTTACCGTCTCGTCTTCCACCGCCCGTTGCATGGTGTAGGCATGCACAATGGGGCCGAACTTGTTGGTGGTCTTGTCATCCTGCAGCAGCGGGGTGCCGGTAAAGGCCACAAAGGCCGCCCTGGGCAGGGCCTGACGCATTTTGATGTGGTTTTCGCCGCCCTGGCTGCGATGCCCTTCGTCAATCAGCACAATGATATTGGGGCTGTCGTTATGGCATTCCGGACGCTTGGTGGCGCTGTTGAACTTCTGAATAAGCGAAAAGATGATGCGCTCGGTGCCCTGGCCAATCTGCTCGGCCAGGCGCTTGCCCGAGGTGGCCATGGCGGCGGCCTTATCCTTTTTACCTTCCAGCTCACCGCTCATCATAAAGGTTCTGCTCAGCTGGCTTTCCAGATCCACCCTGTCGGTAACCACCAGTAGCCTGCATTGCTTCAGCGCCTCGTGCAATATCAGCGCTCGGCTTAAAAACACCATGGTGAACGACTTGCCGGAGCCGGTGGTATGCCAGACAACACCGCCTTCCCGGCCCCCATCGGCCCGCCGGGTCTGAATGCGGTCTATCAGCCGCTTGATGCCAAAGACCTGCTGATAGCGGGCCACAATTTTGCCGGCTTTTTTATCAAACAGAATGAAGTAACGGATCATCTCCAGCAGGCGATTCGGACTGAGCAGGCTGATCAGTAATTTGTCCTGCCCGGTAATAGCCAGCTCCCCACCGGCAATCAGGCTCTGATACCAGTCCAGATCCTTGGCCGGGCGATGACTGAACAGCGTTTGTAGCTGAGTGGCAGAAAGAGGACGGTTCTTTGCCGCCAGCATGGCGGCATCGGTGAGGTCTTCTTCCCGCCAGGCGGCCCAGAATTTTTTTGGTGTGCCACAGGTGCCGTAACGGCCTTCGTTACCGTTAATCGACAGCAACAGCTGGCTGTAGGCAAACAACAGAGGAATTTCATCGGGCCGCTGATTACGCAGGCTTTGGGAAATGCCCTCCTCCACGGTAGGGCCCTTGTTGCCATGGCCATCGGGCCGCTTGGCCTCAATCACTACCAGCGGAATGCCGTTCACAAAGCACACCAGATCGGGACGGCGACTCTCTACACCACCGGCACGGGTAACGGTGAATTCTTCGGTAAACACAAAGCTGTTGTTGGCCGGATTGTGCCAGTCAATCAGCGGTATGGTGGGGCTGACCTTTTTACCATCCACAAACTCGGTCACGGCAATGCCGTACAGCAGATGGTTATAGAGCCTTTCATTGGCGGTGAGCAGGCCCTCGTTCAGGGCTGGGCTGCATACCTCGGCTACCAGGTTGTCGATGGCCTTGGCCGACAGCGCCCGCTCTGTTCCCGCCTGGGTATAGGTGCGCTTAGCCAACTCTGCCCGCAGCAGGCTGCGTAGCACTACTTCATCGGCCTTGCCGCCCCGGGCCGCCAGCGCCTCCTCCGGGTTAAGGAACGACCAGCCCAGATTGGCAAGCAGCGCCATGGCCGGAAGCTTGGCGCTGTATTCTTCCTGAAATTTGGGTTCAAATTGTCTCATTTGTTACTTCTCTTCAAGGTCTGATACATCAGATACTATGTAAGGTTATGGCTTGGATACACCGCAAATAAATGCCGCAATGTCAGAACCTGAGAGAATTAGCCCAATGGATATAGTAAATATAGTTACCCACAGGGATAAGGGAACCTTGTCGCGAAAAAAATTGAAGTCGAGCTGTTCATCTACCCAAGAAATTTGGTGCTCCCAATAAAATTTATAGTGTGCATACCAGTTGCTGAATAAAATCTGTTTGCTGATACATTCTGGATAGTAACGTTTTTCAATGTCTGAAAGTTCTTTTTGGAAACTACAAAGGTCAGCATCTTCATCAACGCCTTTAACTCTAAAATAAAGCGATTTTAGCTCATTGTAGAGTTGAGTCAGGACAACACCTGACTTCTCATAAGAGGACTTCTTATGATCATACAAACTGATATAAAGGCCTACAATGCCTAATATAATAAATATAGCAGAGGTCAACTCAGTTGAAAGCCCTTTAACGACAAGAGAAAAGATACCAAAGGCCATTGATGAAAAACTAATTAGTCCGGGAGCCTTCTCTATGATGTCGTAGGTGGCGAAATGTTTCTTTGCCCCAAAACCAACATCATACCCTTTCTCTGCAATACTTTTCAGCAAATCCGACTTTTTCATGAAACCGTCCTATTGAATGGGAACATCTATGGATGCACGTGCAACAACCACTTCATTTTGAAGTGCATAACACTCTACGAAATGCTCACCCTTAAATGTTGTTGATTCACTTCTCCTTTGGTGACCGTCATCATTTATTATTTGGCCTCTGACCTGGTCTCTTTCTTCGGCCTCTGTTCCTCTATTAAGAACTTTCCACTTCAAGGTGAATTCCCCAGGAACATTACAATCTATCACTTTAAACAGTAGCTTTTTATTTGCCAAAAGTGGCATCTTGTTCATCAACATGAAGCCTAGGGTATTCTCACGAAATCCGTTTTGAGAAACGTCACAATCCATTTGCATATCATACTTAACATCTACAGGATAAAGATCCTCGATGAATTCTTCGGTATCTCTCCATGTCGAAGATGCTTTTGATACAGACTCGTGCATAACCTTTGCTGTAGGAAAGCTCCGTCCATAAACTTTCTTCCATTTATCATTAACATTACTGTTATTTTCAGCATCAATTGCTTGCAAACACAACTCATATGCTTTTTTGGCTTTTCTTTTAAAGCACTTCTTAACTTTTACTTTTTGATTACTGCCAGGGGCTCTAAAATGATCTTGACTTGGTAGCTCTGAGAGGTACTTGAAAAAATCACGACTGAGCCAGTCAAAATACACGAAGCCTTTATCATCAAAGAATGATGTCGATTTCATGAAGTTATACGCTAGAGTGTCTATTAATAATCCACCCATGCCAATGCCATGCCTGTTCTTCCAAGCTCGGACCATTTTACATAGCAATCTAAGATTTTTGTTCTTTTCCTCATTCAGGTTTTTTATTTCCTGCATCTCTTGTCGAGGCTTGGTAACCTTCCAACTTCCACCATTGTATGTATCCGGATACTTAAAGAAACAGCTTCCATCTTCCTCCTCTTCCTCAAACACCGGTTGAACTTCGACATGGAAGTTTGTATATGTTACTGTAACAACCAAGCGATCAACTCTAACATTAGATGTTGGATACCGTGCTTTTATAGCATCTTTAACATCTGCTAGTAGTTGATATTGCTTTCCATTTTTGTATGTGTCCCACTTTGACTTCGGCATAATATAGAGCATATCTAGATCAGATATGCCTTTTATGCCTGTGTATCTGCCGTAAGATCCAACCTGTAATGAATTGGCAGTAGTTGATTCAGAGTTCCTGAACTTGCGATTCAAACTCTTTGTAATTTCTCCATAACGCGATGAAACTTGTGATGCGTTATCCACTTTAAGATTATTCAGAAAATCTTTAAACATATCTGCCACTGACATTGTAATCGCTCCTCTCTCCTAGGTGAATTAAGCTTATTGCCGCTGCTATTACTGGCTTTAAACTTAAAAATTTTGAATGTAATTAAAGCCAACTTAGAGCCATCTATTCAGCTACTACAACTGCCACCTATTCAAGGCAATTAGCTATACATCTACTTATCTAAACATCATCAAGCAGAACTCGTTTCCTCCCCGTCAGCAACTGCTGCATTAGTGCCTTCTTCTCCTGCCTGAGTGTGTCCAGCTTGTGTTGCAGGGTGTTGATCTCTCTATCGGCAGTGGAGAGCACGTCAGCGATTTTTTTTTGTTCTTCATAGTTAGGTAAATTCAGCCTAAGTGTTTTGATATCGTCGCTATTAATTGACTCAAATGTACTACCTTGGGAGAGGGATGCCCACCGAGGCTCAAACCATAACATCCATTGGTAAAGGAAGTCTTGGCTCTCACATTTAAGTGCTTTAATAGCTGAAATTCCCCGACCTATACATGCTTGATGATAAGACAGGGCAACAGTTCCTACCGGAGCTCTTACGCTCAGAAGAATGTCACCAGGGCTACATTCTTTGGTTATTTCTGATGTAAATATACGAGGGGCTGAACGCCTGTTTTTAATGTCCGCATTACCCTGTAGTAATGGTAACCCATCACCTGTTTCATTATAGGCGTGCGACTTTGGTGACGAACCCATAATGATTTTTGCCACATCAGACAAGTTACAATGGCGCCAATCCCTACTAAACCTCACCCCACCCTTATCCAGTAAGCGCTGCTTGCCGGTCAGCAGTTGCTGCATCAGGGATTTTTTCTGCTGGCGGCTGTTGGCCAGCAGTTGCTCCGTGGTGGTGATCGCCTTATCCCAGGTGGACAGAATCTGGGCAATTTTCTTTTGTTCAGGGAGTGGAGGGACGGGAGCAGGAAGCTCCTGAACCTGCTTTGCAGACAAATTTGCCTGCTTAGTTCCCCCCGGAAATGAGTACAGGCGAGATAAAACGATCTCACTCCGTAAAAGGTTTAATAAGAAGCCAGAACTCGTTTCATTTCTTGGGACAAATTTCATTACCCGCTGGTTTAGTAGAGAGTCAGGAGCATCATTGGGGATCTCAACTGTAAATCCATAATCTCGTTTTCCCATTGTTCCTGTCATAGACATTACAAGATCACCCGGCGTGACGAGGAAGCGCTGGAAGTCTTTCTTAAACGACTCAGGAAGAAATACAGGGTTACGTTCAAAATCCAGCGTGTTCTGGTACAAATTCCCCATTCTCAATAAGGGAACTCCAGATTGAGTGAAGTCAGTGCTTTTAAAAGCGAACCCCATGACGGTATCAGCTAAATCACCCAGTACGCCAAGCTTCCATCCTTCAGGCACCATAACCCAGCTCCTTCAGATACTTAGCCATCTCGCCTTCCAGCTCGATTAGCCGGGCCTTAAGCTGCTCACGCTCGGCGCGTACTGCCAGCAGATCGATCTCTTCCTCTTCTTCAAAAGTGTCTACATAGCGGGGAATATTGAGGTTGTAATCGTTGTCGCGGATCTCTTCCAGGCTGGCGAGGTAAGCGTACTTATCCACGTTATCGCCGTTCTGGTAAGTGGCCACGATTTTGGTGATGTTTTCTTCGGTCAACTGGTTCTGGTTCTTGCCGGCCTTGAACTCGTGGCTGGCGTCGATAAACAGCACCTTATCGTCCACTTTCTTCTTCTTGAAGAGCAGAATGGCGGCGGGAATGCCGGTGCCGTAAAACAGCTTTTCCGGCAGGCCGATCACCGCATCCAGCAGGTTTTCTTCAATCAGCTGCTTACGGATTTTGCCCTCTGAAGAGCCACGGAACAGCACACCATGGGGCACCACCACGGCCATACAGCCAGAGCCGGGCTTGAGGGTTTCTATCATGTGCAAAATAAAGGCGTAGTCACCCTTGGTTTTGGGCGGTACACCGCGACGGAAGCGGCCGAATGTATCGTTCTCAGCTTCGTCGTGACCCCATTTGTCGAGGGAAAACGGCGGGTTAGCGATCACCTTATCAAACAGCATAAGATCGCCATTTTTGTCCAGCAGCTTGGGGTTGCGAATGGTATCGCCCCACTCAATCTTGTGGTTGTCTTCGCCATGCAGAAACATGTTCATCTTGGCCAGCGACCAGGTGGAGCCAATGGCTTCCTGCCCATACAGGGCATAGTGGCGGCTGTTGTGGTTGGCCACGATTTTGCGGCCACACTTCATCAGCAGTGAGCCGGAGCCACAGGCCGGGTCGCAGATAGTGTCGCCAGGCTGCGGGTCGAGCAGGGCGGCGATCAGGTCACTCACCTCGGGCGGAGTGTAGAATTCACCCGCCTTCTGACCGCCGCTGGCGGCAAAGTTCTTGATCAGGTATTCATAGGCATTGCCGATCACATCCAGGCCACCCACACGGCTGGGTTTGAGGTTCAGCTCGGGCTTGGCAAAGTCTTCCAGAAGGTGGCGCAGAATGCTGTTCTTCTGCTTTTCTTCACCCAGCCGGTCGGTGTTAAAGGAAATATCCTGGAACACACTCTTGCCGGCGTCTTTCAGCTTGGTGCCGTTGGCTTCTTCAATGGCATGCAGGGCCTGATCAATGCGCTCGCCGTTGCCAGGCTCATGGCGGTGCTCATACAGAGCATAAAAACTGGCGTCGCGGGGCAGCACAAAGCGCTCGCTTTTCATCATTTCTTCAATGAGTTCAGGCTCGTCGCCATACTCAGCCTTGTAGCCATCGTAGTGATCCTGCCATACATCCGAGATGTACTTGAGGAACAGCATGGTCAGGATGAAATCCTTGTAGGTGTCGGCGCTGATGGTGCCACGAAAGGTATCGCAGGCGTTCCACAGCGCCTTGTTGATTTGTTCCTGGTTGATTTTGTCGTTCATGCTTGGGTTCCTGATAGCGCTTTACTGTTAAATGGGTTGAATGCAGAAGTTTGGTATTTCTCAGTGCTCTGGGGTTTTAGCTACTGCTCGCGTGCCGCTTAACGCTGTTCCGGCTTACAAGTCATTCTCTTGGGTATTGAATAAGTCGTGAGCAATTGTGTTCATCAGTCGCTCACCATTGCGTATCAATTTTTTGATAGCTCTCTGCTCCTGTTGCAAGGTGTTGGCTATTGCCACAATTTTTTCTTGTTTTTGCAGGGGAGGAATAACTATGTGTGTATCTTCCAGCACAGAGCGGCGAATGCTCTTGGTGAGTGTGCCTTCTGAATTTTGCTCAAAATAACGCTGTATCTGAGACTGGTTCAACAGCCAGGTTATGTACTCAGGTAACACTTCGCGGCTTGTCAGGCTTACTACAAAAAAGTGGGGTGCAGCGACAGCCTGCCAGCCTGAGTCAATCAAGCCATCATCAATCAAAATTGCGTAGTTGTGGGCACCACGGGCTGCCACCAGGATATCTCCCTTGGTAAGAAAGCCGGGCTCTCGCTTGCCTGTTAGTTCTGTTTCAGTACAGTGAATCCAGTCAATCCCTTCGTTCAGCGATACATCCCTCATCTGAACCGCGACAACAGACGAGCCGGGTACCTCAGGGATTTTTCCTCGAAATGGATAACCAGCTTTGATGTTTGCAATCTGTTTGAGTCTCACGATGGTGTCAGTTCATAGCCGATGATGCAGTAATTCTCTCTTGAACTTCACTCCTAGTCAAGCTATCGTTGCATCATCAGTGTTGATGCGAAAAGTCGGATTTTTTGTGAATTGATTGAAGAAGGTTTAAATATGATCTGCTATCCCAAGAACGCAACTGAAGCTGAATGTTATGCGCTGAATGACTATTGGTTGTTATCAGGAGGCTCTCGGACTGAATTTGTTTACAAGGTCGTTGAAGTTGATAGGGCTCATGATCGTACAAATACTAGCTTGTTAGCTAGAAATGGTGGGTTTTTACCTTATCACCCTGCATTTAGCTGTGTTTCTTGTGAAGAAAAGTATCCGGCTAAAAGTCGAACTGACTATATTAGAGGTGTTAGTAGGCGAGGTGAATTTACGTGTGTTAAGTGTCTTCACTTAAAAAAGCAGCAGGAAGAAGATTATGCATGTAAAGTTATAGATGATTACAAAATTAAGCTTATAAATGTGAGTTTTAATGTTAACTTATTAAGTTTTGAAGATGCTTTCTCTCTGCTTTCAATTATGTCGGAGAGGAAGGCGGAGAGTGATTCTTTTTTGTGTGAGTCTTCAGATGATTTCTTAGTAACTGGTGTTGAAAGTATTGACAAGAGTATCCTGCTATCTCTTGAGAAAAAAAGAGCAATAACCTATATAGACTCACTGCCGCTGGAAGTGGAAAAGGCAAATAAAGTGCTATGTGGAGATTATAACCGTATAACTTATGACAGGTATTACAATAAAAAAAGCACCTATAGAAATCCAAATTGTATTTATGCAGGGGTTTATATTAACCAACCATACTTGGATGAGTCTTCTGGTTTTTCAGATCTTATCACGCTTCTGTATCAGAGGTTGCAGGGTTCAAGTTTGTCGGTCGTTGAAGTAACAGCTATAAGTCATATTATTAAAGAAATCCAGCGGAGTAAGTTGTACCACCTTGTGCAAGAGATTAGTAAGGAATACAGGATTGAGATAGATAACTCTGCTCCTCTTGGTGCACTCCTGAACCACTTGGCAGGGAATTACGCACCACAAAAGTTGTATTTTACTTTTAGATATATGGCAGATAAGGTGATTTCTTATATGCACAGAAACCCTACGTCAGAATATATTAGTAGACACTATTTCTCTAAGTTTGTAGGTGATTACATTCAGTTCATTGAAAATAAGGGGTTTTCACTAGAGAAAAGCTGGTCTTTACCTCCAACCATACACACATCTTCATTTGAGGCTATATTTTCGCAGATATATCTTAACGGCCATTTTAACTGGGATATGCTTTCTGCCAGCGAAGTGGTTGCCATGTGGTTGAAAAATATCCAACTTGACGATGGTGCGCAAGATTTGCTCATTGCTGAGAGTGAAAATTAGTAAAGTTAAAAAATAGTATTCTTGTTTTGTTGTTATACTATTTTTTAATCCATGAAAAACAATGAGTTATATGAAATAGTATGAATTTAGGGGTTGCTTGATGTATTCGGCATTTTCGCTGCGATCGCCAAGGGCGGCTGCTTCCGACACCGCCTGTGTCACGGCGGGACGCTCCACCTTCCACAGGTGCTTGAGCTCGTCGTCCAGCTTGTGCCAGCCGGCACGGGTGATCAAATTGGTTTTCATTGAACGGACTCAATGGCTCGACAATGGCGGGTATTGTGCGCCAGCGGGGTCCGTGCCGTCTACTCCCAGGCCGGGAAGGGATCGGGCAGCCGTTGCCAGGAGCAAACGCCTTGCTCCATCTCTTCGTCGGTGAGCAGGCAGGTGTCGAGCTCGCGGCACAGCCCGGTCTGGTCCAGGCCCTGGCCGATAAACACCAGCTCCTGGCGGCGGTCGCCGTAGGGTTCGGCCCAGCTAGCCATAATGTGCTCCCGGCTTTCTTCGTCCTCGGGCCAGTCTTGTTCGGGCACCGCCTGCCAGAACCGGCCGGCGCCGCCGTGGTAGGCGATGCCGCCGGCCTGGTTCCACTGGCCGGCAACATTCATTCGGCTGGCCAGCCAGAAAAAGCCCTTGGAGCGCAGCAGTCGGCCCTGCTCTTTAGGCCGGTGCAGAAAATCAAAGAACCGCTGAGGGTGAAACGGGCGGCGGGCGCGATACACAAAGCTGCCAATGCCGTATTCCTCGGTTTCGGGCTGATGTTCGCCGCGCAGCTCCTGCAGCCAGCCGGGGGCGCGGGCGGCGCGCTCGAAATCGAAACGCTGTGTGCCCAGCACCTTGTTCAGCGGCACCTCGCCCCGGCGAATGGGCAGGATCTCGGCCTCGGGGTTAAGCCGGGTCAGGATGGCGGTGAGCTCCGCCAGGTGCGCGTCGGTCACCAGATCGGTCTTGCTTATCAGCAGCAGATCGCAGAATTCTACCTGCTCGATCAGCAGGTCGGTGACGCTGCGTTCATCGTCTTCACCCAGGTGCTCGCCCCGCTCGGCCAGGGCCTCGGCGGCCTGAAAGTCGGCCAGAAAGTTGACCGCGTCCACCACCGTCACCAGGGTGTCGAGCCGGGCGATGTCGTTGAGACGCTGGCCGTCTTCGCCTTCAAAGGTAAAGGTTTCCGCCACCGGCATGGGCTCGGAAATGCCGGTGGACTCGATCACCAGGCAGTCGAAACGACCCTCGTCGGCCAGCCGGCGCACCTCCAGCAGCAGATCTTCGCGCAGGGTACAGCAGATGCAGCCGTTGCTCATTTCCACCAGCCGCTCCTCGCTCCGGTGCAGGCTCACCTGTTGCTGCACGGTGGCGGCATCGATGTTCACCTCGCTCATGTCGTTGACGATCACCGCCACCCGCAAACCCTCACGGTTATTGAGAATGTGGTTCAGCACCGTGGTTTTGCCGGCGCCGAGAAAGCCGGACAGCACGGTAACGGGTAGGGGGGAAGGGCTGGACATGGTGTTTGCTCCGCTTGCTTGCCATGGTTTATGATGAATGTGGTTGTTATAACGTAACATAAGTTATCCCATGTATCAGCAAGGAATTCCGGTCATGAGTACTCCCGAAGCGCTGTTGTCCCCTGGTGCCCCTGTCGATATGCAGGGCAGCGAACCTGGGATCTTTTCCCGTATCTACCAGCCCGACTGTAATCTGGCGGTATGGCGGCGGCCTTTGCCGGCCGATGTGGAGGGTTATGTTCAGCAGCTGCTGCAGGCGGGCAGCCGCATCAGTGTGCGAGAGCTGCTGCCGCCGGACACGGTTGCCGAGGCGCTGAGCAAACAGCTGCCGGACTTCTCCGGCCGCCAGGCCCTGGCCGAGGACGTGCAGCAACTGGCGGAAATGTTTGCCTGCCTGTTTGAACTGCAGCGGGTGGGGGTGCGCCTGGCCAGCCTGCAAACTGCCATGTGCCCGCGCTTTCACGTGGACCGGTTGCCCTGCCGGCTGGTGAGCACCTATTCCGGACCGGGCACCCACTGGCTGAACACGCCGCAGCGGGATCAGTTGCTGGCAGAAGGGGGCAAGGAGCCGGAGCAATGGCAGCAACTGGCGGTGGGCGAGGTGGCCCTGATGAAGGGTGACGGCTGGGAAGGAGAGGAAGGCCGGGGTTTGTGGCATCGCTCACCCCCGGTGCCCACCGGTTACCGCCGACTGTTTCTGTCGATGGATTTTGGGGAGTGAGGGGGCATAATAATTATGCTGATGTGCTACTGTCCAAAGCATTGCTTACCTATTGCTATCGCCCTTCCTTTGGGGTGTTGACAAAATTTGTCGCACCTTCATAATTGTCGTCCTCAAATGGAAATCAATAAGCACGGAAATCCCCCATGAGCAAAATGAAGCTTGCTATTGCTGCCGGTGTTGTTATCTCTCTGTCTGGCTGTGCCAGTATTCTAACCGACAAGACCCAGCGTATTAACGTTGTTTCTTCCTCTTCTCAGAAGCTGCAGGTACAGATTGACGGACGTACTCAGAATGCGCCTGGCATCATCACCGTTCAAAAAGAAAACAAGGACAAGACTCTTTCTGTTGTAACTCAAGGTTGTGAGCAGCAGATTGCGCTGAACAAGGAAGTTGAGCCGACATTCTTTGTCAACATTCTTTCTGGTGGCGCGTTCGGTTCTACTACCGACTATGCAACCGAAAAGATGTGGCGTTATCAGGACTCCGTCGAGATCAAGTGTCCTCAGTAATGGCATTTACCAGCTGGATAAAAAGAAGCCTCTGGGCTTCTTTTTTTTTGATTTTCCAAGGAGCTGTAGCCGAAGAAAGCGAGTTCCTGAAGCTTTCTGCTGATGAGAAGGCTCAACTGGCTTCACTATTTCATTTTCAGAGTGGAAAGCCGAAGATCATTGATCCAGCGTTTTTGTTGTCCGGTAGCAAGGGAGACCTGAAAGCAGAGTTCGAGAGTAATCTGAGAGCATATGTGAGCATGGAGCAAAGGCCGCATTACTTGTGCCGTTTTCCGGCCAGGTCACTGTGGATGTCCAGATTCCTGAGTGAGGAGGCTCCGAACTTTGAACATTGTGAGGAACTGTATGAGTATACTCTTCAGGTTCCTGCGGATGACATTAGCCTGGTTTATGCATCAGAGAACCTTCTCAGCCCCAGCAGCTTTATGGGGCACTCATTCATTAAGATGAAAGACAAGGAAGATCACCGAGCCCATGCAGTTTCCTACTTCACTGATGTAGAGGGATTCAATCTTCCAGTGATCCTATTTGAGGCGCTTGTAACCGGCAAGGACGGTTATTTTATTGTATCGCCCTATGAAGAAGCCAAGCGTTATTATAAGGATATTGAGGGCAGGAACGTTTACGAGTACAGCTTGGTAATGAGCGACTTCAACCGTGAACTCATCCGTCTGCATCTGTGGGAGCTGAAAGGCAAGAAGATTGATTACTATTTCCATACCAATAATTGCGCAACACTGACACTAGATATTCTGGCCATTGTCGAACCTGCATTGCTGAAGCATAGTGAAGAGTGGCTAAGTCCACTTGATGTAATTAAATACGTCAATGAAAGTGAGTTGGCTGGTCCTGTGAGTATATCGCCATCTTTGGGCTGGAAAGTCCGGGCATTTGGTGAAAACCTTGGTTTTTCAGAAAAGCAGAGGTTGTTGCAGAGCCTTACCGACAAAGCTAACAATAGCTTGCCGCCAGTCAAGGTAGGCGATAGTACTAGTGCCATGTTGGAGCATGAATACAGAAAAGCTCTTAATGAGTGGCTTTATTCTGAAGGGAAAATAAATAAAAGGCAGTATGATAGTAACCGTTCCAGCATGATGAGAAGCGGAGCAGACTTCGAGCATTTCGTAGTTGATCTTTCCGATTACAAGAATCCGGTGCAACGAGCTGCCGATTCGCAGTTAATGATGGGAGTCAGGTCTCGTGAGCATGATGCCAATGTGTTGTTGTCTTGGCTACCAGCCTCACACTTGCAGCTTGATGACAACAGAAATGCATTCAGCGAATCGACGTTGCAGGTGCTCAAAAGCACAGTAGGCATAGACAAGGATCGCGCTTACCTAGACGAAGTGGTGCTGTATGGCATTGAAAGTTATCTTCCCCACGATGAGGTGATTGGCGGACTGTCTGGTCGTTTTCGGCTGCTCTGGGAGCGAGGCGGCTACGAAAGCTACAGTACCAATCGTCGGTTTCATGTAGATGGGGCTCTGGGCATGGCCGGTCACAGCAGGCCAAGTGTATTGAACTATGTGACACTGGGCTCGGGCCTGTCTGCCAGTGGTCATGGCGTATGGCTGAACCCGCAACTCGAGATGGGCTCGTTTCTGTACCTTGCCAATGACTCCAAGTTGAACCTGAAGTATCGCCTCATTTTCAATGAATTCAATCGTAGTGATTTCATCCATAATATTGAGATTCTCAATACCTATCGAGTTGCAGACTACGCACTGGATATCGGTTTCTCATACGCGGGCAATCAGCATTTTTCCGAGCCACAGGCATTATTTAATGTAAGAAGGTTTTACTGACTCCATCCCGCTAGGCCATGTCTTTACTTTCCTGCCCCTCGCCTTACAATGGCTCGCTTTGTGTCGAAAATGGAGACAAAGCCTATGCGGTTTGCTCATTGTATGGAGCCGGGTGGTATCAGCCTGGCGGCGTGGCCCCTGTTGTGTGTGGCCACCGGTGAATACAGCGAGAAGGGGTGGTTTACCTGATGCCTGCCCAACGCCGGCGGGTGGCCGCCCAAACCTATCCCCTGTTCAAACACCTTAAACACGCCTTTGTCCGTGAGGTCACTCACCTTAAACGCGGGCACCGGACCCTCAATCACCTGCTGGACTACACCCGGCTGCGTGACGAATTTTCCGATTACCTCTGGTTGCTGCCGGAATGGCTCGACCGGCTCTCCCTCGAGCTGATGGACTGGCACCATCCCGCACACCGGCCATTGTTTGAAGGCTTTCGCCATCATGCCCTGAATGAGCACGAGGATGTCTACGCGCCCCGCCCGTTGTTCTGGGGCGAAACCCAGCCCAGCAAGCAGTGGGCCGATGCGGCGCCGCGTATTCATGACTTCGGCATGGACTATCGCTGTAATGTGGCGCTGCTGGACCACGACACCGGCACGCCCCGCATGGTGGGCAACTGGGTGCTGAGCTTTGCCGTTGATATTCCCGAAGCGCGACCGGCACCGGCGCTGGAAATGACCCTGAACAGCCTCTATCTGCTGCCGGAATGGCAGGGCTACGGCGTGGGCTCGGCGGTTAACCGGGTGGTGAGCGAGCTGGTGTGCCGAGTGCTGTCGCCACCGCTGGCCAAGGCGCTGCCCGAGGCCCT
>AZIJ01019086.1_pt1 | contig 19269 bp, 17 predicted proteins | sample 359151 | NCBI WGS metagenome assembly AZIJ01 (sample SAMN02429718, study PRJNA222666) | marine sediment metagenome | biome: Sediment sample; isolation source: enrichment culture of sample MGS-ElMAX(UA) from oil contaminated site at the... | place: Egypt: El Max | collected 2013-01-23 | depth 9.22 m m | reverse complement strand
TGTCGACTACCAGCTGAAGCGCTACTCCGAAGCGGCGTGAGCCCGAAGGATTGGTGGACTGACATAAAAAAGGGCCGCATCTGAGATGCGGCCCTTCGCATGTCCGGATTGTCCGTCAAAGTCCCAGAACGGCCTTTGCGATGACATTGCGCTGGATTTCGTTCGAACCGCCATAAATCGAAGCGGCGCGGCCGAAATTATAGGCACTTGTCACGCTCACCGCATAAGCAGGTCCGACGGGTGTTTCATTGGTGGCTCCAGTCAAATGCTCCTTCTGGAACGGCATGGCATAGAAGGCAGCGGCTTCGACGGCAAGCTCCGACAACGCCTGCTGAACTTCGGTCCCTATAATCTTCAAGGTTGAGGAAGAGGGGCCAGCGGGACGGCCCGCCACTTCCTCCGCAACGATCCTGAGATTGGTATATTCGAGACCCGTGAGCTTCACCTCGATTTCGCAGAGTTTCGTCATGAACGCCGGTTCGTCCGCGAGCGTCGCGCCATCACCAAGCCTTTCCTGTTTCGCGATTTTTCTGAGGTGCGCGATCTTGCGCTTGGACTCCGGAACACCTGCAATGCCAGTGCGCTCGTTGACGAGCAAGAACTTGGCGTAGGTCCAGCCTTTGTTTTCATCGCCGATGCGGTTCGTCACCGGCACTTTGACATCAGTGAAAAAAACTTCGTTCAAGTGATGCAGGCCGTCGATCGAAATGATCGGCTTCACCTCGATGCCGGGCGTCTTCATGTCGATTAGAAGGAACGAGATGCCTTCCTGCTGTTTGACAGTCTCATCCGTTCGCACGAGACAGAATATCCAATCGGCTTCATGGGCATAGGATGTCCAGATTTTCTGACCGTTGACGATATAATGGTCGCCTTGACGCACGGCCTTGGTCTTCAGCGAAGCGAGGTCCGACCCGGATCCCGGCTCCGAATAACCCTGACACCACCAGACATCGCCGGTAAGAATGCCCTCCAGGTGCTGCTTTTTCTGCTCTTCGTTGCCGAAGGTGTAGATCACTGGTCCCACCATGGACAGGCCGAACGGAGAAAGCCGCGGCGCATTAGCCAATGCCATTTCCTCGTTGAAAAGGAACTTCTGCATCGGCGTCCATCCAGTGCCGCCATACTCCTTGGGCCAATTGACTGCTACCCAGCCTTTCTCGTAGAGATCTTTCTGCCAGCGCCTGAGCGAGCTGCGCTCACCAGCCGCGCCGACTGTGTCTCTCTCCGCGAGCTCCTTGGGCAATTTTTCCGAAATGAATCGGCGGACTTCCGCGCGGAAGGCTTCGTCCTCTTTCGTAAGCTCTATATCCATCTACTGACCTTTCGCGGTAACGATCCGGATGTTTGCATTTTCGTTATAATGAATTATCTGAGCGGGTAAAAACCTAATTGTCCACCGCGTTCAAAGATTAAGGATCACCTTGGCGATGACGTCGCGTTGAATCTCATTCGATCCACCATAGATACTCGCGGCGCGACCGTAACCATAATCCGCCCACACGTTCCTGGCATGGGCAGGGCCTATATTCCATACATTGGCGTTGCCAGGCGGAACTCCTTGCTCGAACGGCTCGATATAATAGCCGACGGCTTCGACGGCGAGTTCGCCCAACGCTTGCTGAACCTCGCTACCGACGATCTTCAGCAGGGACGATTGCGGTCCCGCCGCCTTTCCTGCCGCCTCATCGGCGAGAATCCGCAGATTCATGTATTCGAGACTGGTGAGCTTGACTTCGATCCCGGCGAGTTTGCGCTGGAACGCGGGATCGTCTATCAGCGCTTTACCATCTGCGTTCCGCTCCGCTTGGGCAATTGCCCTGATATGCGCCGCCTTCTTCTTGGACTCGGAGACGCCGCCGATACTCGTTCTTTCATGGACGAGCAGGTATTTGGCGTAGGTCCAGCCTTTGTTTTCTTCGCCTATGAGATTTTGCACCGGCACCTTGACGTCGGTAAAAAACACTTCGTTGAGATGGTGCAGACCGGCGATCGAGATGATCGGACGCACTTCGATACCGGGCGTCGTCATGTCGATGAGCAGGAAGGAAATCCCTTCCTGCCGCTTGACGCTCTGTTCGGTGCGCACCAAACAGAAAATCCAGTCGGCCTCATGCGCATAGGACGTCCATATTTTCTGGCCGTTGACGACATAATGGTCGCCGTCGCGCACCGCCGTCGTTTTAAGCGAAGCAAGATCGGAGCCGGCACCCGGTTCGGAATAGCCTTGGCACCACCAGACATCACCCGAAAGTATGCCCTGCAAGTGGCGGCTCTTCTGTTCGGCGTTGCCAAAGGTGTAGATCACCGGACCAACCATGTTCAGCCCGAAAGGCATCAAACGTGGTGCATTGGCTCTGGCCGTTTCCTCGTTGAATATAAACCGCTGCGTCGCGTTCCATCCCGTACCGCCAAACTCCTCCGGCCATCCGGGCGCGGCCCAGCCTTTTTCGTAAAGCGTCTTGTGCCAGCGCTTGACCACACTCTTGTCGGTCATCACGCCCAAGGTCGACGAATCCGCACATTCCGGCGGAAGATTCGTTGCGATAAACTCGCGAACCTCGTTGCGAAATGCCTCATCCTCCGGTGTGAAGTTGATATTCATGCGTATCTCCCCATTGCCGGGCCGGTGCAAATATCACCGCGCCGTGTGTCGCGGCAACACTCACCAACAGTAACCTGAACCCGGTTCGGAATATCCCTGGCACCAGCCCGCCTCGCCGCGAAGCGTCGGCTTCACCCATTTCTTCTTCTGCTCTTCGGTGCCAAGTTCCAGAAGTGTCGACATCACCATGGAGATGCCCTGGTTCTGCAATGCAGAAGACACACGAGCCCTGGAAAATTCCTCCGCGAGGATGCGCGATTCCAGAATGTCGGGCATGGCACCGTAGCTGCCGTAGTCTTTCGGAATCGCCCGCGTCGCATAGCCGTTCTGAATCAACTGTCGCTGCCAGGAACAGGCTTCTGGAGACGGGCGCCCGGCAACGGCAGGGCCGCCCCTCGGCGCCTGGTCCTTGTGTTTTGCCAGGAACGCCCTGACCTCTTCCCGGAAAGCCTCATATTTGGAACCGTATGCCAGATCCATTCCAGATATCCGATATGCCGATGGCGAGTGGCTCAGTCTTATTTAGTCGCAGGCTTGAAACACGGAAGCTTGAACCCGTCGCCGATGTCCTTGAAGACAAGGGTCACAGGCATGTCGAGTGTCACCGCTTCCGGGTCGCAGTCGAGCAAACGCGTTGCCATGCGGACACCTTCCTCCAATTCCACGACTGCAGCTATATAAGGTACGTCGCCTGCGAAAGCCGGATGAAAGGGCTGATAGGTCACGGTCCAGGAAAAAATGCGGCCGCGCCCGCTGCTCGCCTTCCACTCATAATCCGGCGAGCTACATTTTGCGCACATGTAACGCGGCAGAAACCGCCATGTACCGCAAGAGCTGCATTGTTGAAAACGCAAGACGCCGTCCTGGCAGAGCTTCCAGAATTCCGCATCGATCGGATCGACAGTCGCGGGCTGAGGATATTTCGGTTGTTCAATTTCCATTTCTACCTCCTCAAAATCGCGAGGCTGCCATCGCCCAGATCACCCCATCCGGTCACAAGGCCGATTTCAGCGTCCGGAATTTGCCGCTTTCCCGCATCTCCGCGCAATTGGCGTGTCGCCTCAAGTACATGATTGAGACCCCACACATGTGCCTCGCTCAAAAGACCGCCATGCGTATTGAGCGGAAACTTGCCGCCGAGTTCGATCTGTCCATCCTTGACGAAATCGAGTGCGCCGCCCGGTTCGAAATAGCCCAGCGCTTCGAGTTGCAGCAACACGACGTAGGTGAAGCAGTCATAAACCTGCAGAAAGTCCATGTCCTTCGGCGTCACACCGGCCATAGAGAAAGCGCGCGGCGCGGCATAACTCAAACCGATCTTGAAGGGGTCCGGCCGTGAGGGAATATCGTCGGCAGGATAAGGATGGCCCTCGGCTGCGCCGGAGATATAAACCGGCCTGTGAGGCAAGTCTTTCGCCCGCTCGGCGCTCGTCACCACGACGGCGCAGGCCCCATCCGTTTCGAGACAGCAATCGAATAGACGGAACGGGGAGGACACCATGCGCGACCGCATGTAGTCATCCATCGTCATCGGTTGGCCGCAGGTCAGGGCGCGGTCGTTGAGTTGGGCATGCTTGCGGCAAGCCATCGCGACCCAACCCGTCGCCTCGGGGCTGACATTGTAAAGTTTCGAGTGCCGCGTCGCGAGCCACGCATACATCTGCACCGGCAACAGGACACCATAGGGCAGATAATAACCCCGGATGGTCGAGGTCAGCGTGTTCATATTCATCGGCCGGCTTGGTGGCACCCCCGCCTTGGGACGCAGCGCCGAATAGCCGTTCCAGCCGAGTGTGACCAGCACGTTGTCGCAGACGCCGGAGGCCACGGCCATGGCAGCATTCTGCAACGCGGTCGTCGGACTCGCGCCCCCCATGTTGACCGTCGAGGCATATCGCAGCACATCGACGCCAAGGTTAGCGGCCAATTCCTCCGACGTTGTATAGATGGGCGGCGGCACCATGCCGTCAATGTCCCTGGGCTTCAGCCCTGCATCCGCGATGGCCCGCCTGGCGGCATCAAGCATCATGGCCACTGCCGTCTGGTCCGCCCCTTTTACATAATTGGTCTCGCCGATCCCGACGATCGCGGCCTTGTCGCTGAAATTCTTCACGAATCTGCCCTCATTAGCTTTGTTCCCGGCACACAGTTTTTCGATGAGCGTCCGAAAACCTTCCGTAGGAAATATTCTTTGGGCAGATCAAGTCGCCGGAATAAGACATGAATGAACGGATTCCTGTCCCTCGATTTGGCGCGCCAGCGTCTTGATCGCCAGTTCAGCTTCCTCAAGCTCGAAATCATGAGTGTGCATGAGTTCAAGGGGATATTTGCGGCGCTCAATCATCTCAATCGCCTTCTTGTACCCCGACGACGTAACGCCGATTGCGCCTTTGATGGAAATTTCCTTCATGACGATAAGGTCGGACACGAAGTCGGATACAGGCTTAAATCCCTTGACGCCGGCAAGGACGACCGTTCCGCCCATACGGACACAATCCAGCGCATCACGGACCGGCTGAGTCGCGTAGGACGTGACTTCAACAATGACGTCCGCGCCTTTTCCGTTTGTCAGCGCCCGTACACGATCGACAACATTTTCGTTCTGCACATCGATTATGTGATCGGCGCCAAGAGCAAGAGCCATCTGGAGCTTGTTTGAATCGGCCGCAAGTCCCGTAACTATGATCTTTCCCGCGCCGGCCTCACGCGCGGCAACGACGCTCGCAAGCCCGCGCTGTCCGGGCCCAAAAATCAAAACGGTATCGCCAACCTGCGTCTGCGGAATCTCTACCGCCCAACGAAAGCCTGCGCCCAGCGGATTGAACATGACCGCCAGCTCCGCCGGAAGGTTCTTGTCCATCTTGTGAACGATCGTGTTGGGCGCGAGATACATATATTGTGAATAAGCACCCCAGAGACCCGGTGCCTCCGTGAGCGGAATATACGAGTAGATCTGACGGCTGTCGCACAGATGATAATGCCCGCCGACACAGGTGTCGCAGCAATGGCATGACAGCATCGTCTCGACGGCAACCCGGTCGCCGACATCGACCCCCCAGCGCTTGGCGGCCTTGTCGCCGATCGCTTCGATGATTCCGAGAGGTTCGTGCCCCGGGATCACCGGCATCGGAGTCCGCAAAGCCCCTTCGTATTGTTCGTAATCGCTGCCGCAAATGCCGCAGGCTTCGACACGGAGGATGGCGCTGTCATCGGCGATCTGGGGGATGGGCAAATCGCGGGCTTCGAGTTTGCGCGGAGCTGTCTGCACCATCGCCATCGATTTTTCCGGCAACATCTTTCGCCTCCCCGTTTCGTGTCGGCACCAGCGATGCACCAATAACACGTATATATTTTTTAATGCTCGTATGTGTTATACAGGCTCAAAATCAAGATGCGAAGACCTAAAATGCCGGCTTCGCCGAATTGGGAGGAGGAGAAATAATGGCCGACGAAACACCCAGGGTTCCATTGCTATCCGTGGCGGAAGCGGAAGCCGCGGCAGCGAAAGCCGGCATATCGGAACAAATGGCGCCACTCAGCGTCTTCCGGGTTTTGCTCCGTCATCCCGATGTGGCGCGCGAGCTTGCTTCGACGCTCAACACTCTGCTTTTCCAGGGCAACAAGCTCGATGCAAGACTGCGCGAACTCATCATCATGCGCATAGGCTGGAAAACGAAATCGCTCTATGAATGGACGCAGCATTGGCGTGTCGCCCGTATGCTGGACATCCCGGAAGCTGATCTGGTCGCGACGAGGGACTGGAAAAATGCCTCCTGCCTGTCTGACGCCGACCGTGCCATTCTCGCGGCCACCGACGAGACGCTCGACGACGGCATGATCTCGGATGCCACTTGGGCCGCATGTGCGACGCACCTGAAAACTGCCGAAGAACGTATCGAACTGGTTGTCGCTATCGGCAACTGGACGCTTTTCTCGCAATTGCTCAAGAGCCTGCGAATCCCGCTTGAGGATGGCGTCGTCGCCTGGCCGCCGGATGGCGAGAAGCCCTGAGCAGAGGAGAGATGCCATTCAAGAACAGGACCGAGACAATGAGCGAAAAAAAGGCGATTTCAAAAGATCTGGTCGGCATGACGTTTCCGGCCGTCGACGTGGAGTGGTCTGACAAGGACACGATACTCTATGCACTTGGCGTCGGCGCTCGTCCCGCCGACGGGCTTGATTTCATTTACGAAGGCCGGGGACCGAAAGTTCTGCCGACCTATGCCGTCATCCCCGGCGGACGAGGGCTCGCCGGGCTGATGAGCGGGGTCGAGATGAAGTTGGAAATGCTGCTGCATGGCGAGCAATCCGTCGAATTGCTGCGCGCGCTGCCTTCATCGGCCAAGGTCAAGGTAACTGGGCGCGTTTCCGAGGTTTGGGACAAAGGCAAGGCGGCTGTCATCGGAGTTGAGAGCACGGGTTCCGACGAGAAGGGACCGCTCTTCAAAACTCATGCGACATTATTTGTGCGCGGCGCCGGCGGATTCGGTGGAGAGCGCGGGCCATCGGGTACGGACGCGACGCCGCCGGACCGGGCCCCTGACGCCGTCGTTGAGGACGTGACGCGTCCCGAGCAAGGGGCGATCTACCGTCTCTCGGGTGACCGCAATCCGATCCACATTGATCCGGATTTTGCCAAGTTGGGCGGCTTTGAAAAACCTTTTGTGCATGGGCTTTGCACATATGGTTTCGTCGGGCGCGCGGTTCTGAGCGAGCTTTGCGGCAATGATCCCGCCCGCTTCAAATCCCTCAGCGGACGCTTCGCCGCTCAGGTCTATTTTGGCGACACGATCATAACGAAGATGTGGAAAGCGGGCGATGGCATTGCTATCGTGCAGGCTGAAACCCAAAACGGCAATGTCGTCCTGTCTCAGGCTAAGGCGACATACAAGGTCTGACGGGCGGAAGTTGGTCAAAGAAAAAATGTCAAACCGTTTTTCTCATCTGCTTCAGCCGCTTGATCTGGGGTTTGTGACACTGAGAAATCGTGTGTTGATGGGATCGATGCACACCGGCCTCGAAGAAATGCCGGACGGCTTCGCGCGGCAGGCCAAATTCTTCGCAACACGCGCCAAGGGCGGTGTTGGAATTCTTGTCACCGGCGGCATTTCGCCGAATAGGGCAGGAAGACTCGCCGAGCACACGTCGGTAATGACTGAAGACCTTGTTGAAGGTCATCGCGCGATTACGCGTGCGGTCCACGACGAGGGCGGAAAAATCGTTCTCCAGCTTCTGCATGCTGGCCGCTACAGCCGACACGCAGAACTGGTGGCGCCCTCCGCAGTCAGATCCCGCATCAACCCGCTTACGCCTCGCGCCTTGAGCGAGGAGGAAATCCTTCAGACTATTGAGGATTTTGGCACCGCCGCGGCGCTCGCCCGCGAAGCCGGATACGACGGTGTTGAAATCATGGGTTCGGAGGGCTATTTTCTCAATCAGTTCACTGCGGCGCGTACAAATCAGCGTACAGACGATTGGGGCGGTTCAGCTGAGAACCGGCGACGCCTGCCGGTTGAGATCGTAAAGCATGTCCGCAAACATTGTGGTTTGGACTTCATCGTCGTCTACCGGATATCCGTTCTCGATCTCGTCGAGGGGGGGAATTCCTGGCCAGACGTCGCCGCCCTTGCAAAAGATGTCGAGGGGGCGGGAGCGAACATCCTCAACACCGGCATAGGCTGGCACGAATCGCGTGTGCCGACGATCGCTCATATGGTGCCGCGCGGAGCTTTCATCTGGGCGACCAAGCGCCTCAAGGCGGAAGTCGCAATACCTGTGGTCGCTTCCAACCGGATTAATACGCCGGAACAGGCGGAGCAACTGATTGCGGATGGGCAGGCTGACATGGTTTCGCTCGCGCGTCCGCTATTGGCCGACCCCGATTTTGTCACGAAAACGGCATCAGGCGCATCGTCAAGCATCAATACTTGCATCGGCTGCAATCAGGCCTGCCTCGACAATGCTTTCACCGGGCGGCTGACAACCTGCATGGTCAATCCTGCGGCATGCCGGGAAGTTGAGTTCGAGATCGCACCGGCAGCCAAAAGAAAGCGCATCGCGGTCCTTGGCGGCGGCCCGGCGGGTCTTGCCTGCGCTGTGACCGCAGCCAAGCGCGGCCACAAGGTGGCGTTATTCGAAGCCGACATCGAAATCGGCGGTCAGTTCAATCTGGCGCGACGTATTCCCGGTAAGGAGGACTATGCCGAGACCATCCGCTATTTCAAGAACCGGCTCGACGAACTGGACGTCGAGGTTCGTTACGGTCGGCCGGCCTCGCTCGCCGATCTGGAAAGCGGAGGATTTGATGAAATCGTCGTCGCAACCGGCGTTCACCCGCGCCGTCTCGACATTCCGGGTGCGGATCATCCCTCGGTCATGACCTATGTGGAGGCAATCACAAATCCCGCAGACGTCGGTGCCGAGGTTGCCATTATCGGTGCCGGCGGCATTGGCTTCGACGTGGCGGCGCTCCTCTCGCACCCGCAAGGCGCGCACGATCCGTCACAGCCTGACATCGAGAGATTTTCCTCGGAGTGGGGAATTGATTTGAGTTATACGCAACCGGGCGCGTTGCTGGCCGCCAATCATAAATGGCCGTCTGCCCGCAAGGTTCATCTTCTCCAACGTAAGGCGCGTGACAGTTTCGGCGCTGGCCTGAGCAAGACGCGAGGATGGGCAAACTTTTTGGAGGTGATGTTCCGGGGCGTTACGATGACTGGTGATGTAACCTATCTGAAAATCGACGACGCCGGGCTCCACATCGAAGCGGGCGGCAAGCCGCAGACGTTGAAAGTCGACACAATTGTCGTCTGTGCCGGACAGGAACCGGCGGACGATGCGTTGTCATTCGCACGCTCGCTAGGCAAACCCGTTCATGCTATCGGCGGGGTCGACAAGCCGCAGCAACTTGATGCGGTCAGGGCGATCGAGGACGGTACGCGCCTCGCGCTCTCTCTTTGAGGAAACAAATGAAAAACCAAGGTCGCGGCAAGAGAGACCATATGGAGTCAGAGTTGTCGCATGAACGCTAACATTCTCAAATCCGGACTACCGTCGGCGGCGACGGTAAAATCCGCAACCCGCGTTCTGGAGATTTTCGAATATTTCGACGAAGTCAGACGCCCGGTGACGATTCAAGACGTGGCGCAGGCGCTGAGTTATCCTCATTCCAGCACCGCAGCTCTTTTGAAGAGCCTCGTCAGCCTCGGTTATCTGGAGCACGATGATCGAAGCAGAACTTTCTTTCCGAGCATCAGAATATCTCTGCTGGGAAACTGGGTGGAGGCCGAGGCGTTACCGATCCGGAATGTTCAGCGCCTGATGAAACGGCTTTCGGCCGATACGGGGTGCACAATCATCCTTGCTGCGCGTCTCGGAGACCATGCGCAATATGTAAAGGTGATTCAAGGCACGTCGCCCATCCGCTTTCATGTCAAGCCAAGCACCAGGCGAATGCTTGCTTTTTCGACGATTGGCCGCGTTCTGCTCAGCGAACTTCCCTTGCCCGAAGCAAGGCGTTTGATTCAGGATGCCCTTGCCGCCATGCCGGAGCGGCGGGCATCGGCGCAGGAGATCGAAGACGAACTGCAAAAAATCAGAAAACGTGGCTTCGCGCTTTACAGCGATCTCGTAACTCCGGGGGCCACCATGTTGGCGATGCCCATTCCGATGGGGCCGTCCGGACGTCCGGTTGCCATCGGAATAGCCGCCCCCAAAGAGTATTTTCGCAATCGCAAGCAACCATTCACAGAGTTATTGAGAAACGCTATCGCCGAGCACATCTCACAAAACAATCAAAGTTTTGGGGAGGCCCTCGTCGACGTGGACCAGATCGACGTCGACGATGATATAGCGCTGTAATCATCCGAGTTTTGTATTCAGGAAGTCGGCCATCTCGCTGATCGCAGCGCGGCCCTCGCTCAAGACCGGCGCAAACCAGTGCCAGACATGAATCATGTCCGGCCAGACACGGAGATCGGCGAATACGCCGGCCTCTTTCAATCTATCGGCCAATAAATGGCTATCTGAAAGCAAAACCTCAGAACTGCCGACCTGAATCATGAATGGCGGCAACCCCTTGAGGTCGGCGTATACTGGCGATGCCAGAGGCGTCCTGCGCGGGGTTGAAGTACCCAGATAGGCCGAAGTCCACACCTCAAGATCGGCATGACGCACCATCGGGTCCACATTCGCTTTCTCGTCGTAGGATGTGCCCTTATTTTCAAGATTAGCCCATGGCGAAATGCAAACGGCAGCAGCCGGAAGCCTGAGACCGGCATCGCGCGCCGCAAGAAGAGTGGCGACCGTTAGGCCGCCGCCAGCCGAATCTCCCGCCACAGCGAGCTTCGCCGGATCTACACCGGTCTCGATTAGCCAGCGATAAGAAGCAACTGCATCATCAACCGCAGCCGGAAATGGATGCTCTGGCGACCGCCTGTAGTCGATAAGCAGAACCCGGCCATTCAGGGCAAGAGCTATATGCGCCGCAAGATGGCGATGCGAGTCGAGAGAGCCAAGCGCATAGCCACCCCCATGCAGATAAAGCAAAACCCGCTTGCCGGCATCGGCAGCCGGCGCCAGCCATTCGCCGGGAACCCCGCCGGCGGAAACCGGCGTGACTGTCACGCCTTCAGGAAGACCGAATGCTTTTCCGGCCTCATCATACGAGGTACGAAAATCCTCAAGAGAACGAGCCTCCTCGGTCACAAGGCCCGCAAGCAGTTGACGAACGACAGCAAGTTCCTCAAGACTCATTTTTGCACCCCCTCCTCAGGCTGCTGCGCCATGTCGTAACAGATGGCCTGGCAAACGACTTTCGTCGCCCAACACGTCGACGCCATTGCGCCGGACCAATGTCCCATTGACGAGGACGGCTGAAATACCCGAAGCATCGGAAATCAGTCGATCTTCGCCAGCAGGCAGGTCGTAGACCCTGCGCAGAGAACTTGCACCAACCGTTTCGGCGTCGAAGATCAGGACATCGGCGGGCATCCCCACGGCAAGACGACCGCGATCCTTGATGCCGAACACTTCGGCGGGCCGCGACGTCAGCATCCGCACCGCCTCCTCCAGCGTCAAGGCTTGCTTTTCACGAACCCATCTCCCGAGAAGATGGGTGGAAAAACATGCATCGCAGAGTTGGCTCGCATGCGCGCCTGCGTCCGAGAGGCCGAGCACCGTGCAGGAATCGCGCAGCAACGTTGCCACCTCATCTTCGTCCGCGTTCGCGACAGGCAGGCGGAACCGCGTTTGAAGGTCGCTTTGAATCGAGAGGTCCAACGCAAGATCGATCGAGTTGCATCCGAGTTCTGCGGCGACGTCGCTCACCAGCCGCTCCGCGAACTCCGGCCGATCCGGACAGTGAGCGATGACCGCTTTGTCCCATGCATTGAGTATCGGGCCACGCATCGCGTCCCGGAATTCTGCTCGGAAAGAATTGTCGGAATAAAGCCTCAGTTTTTCCGCGCGGTCGGCTTTGTTCACTGGCGCGAAGGCCGGCATGCTCTGGAACAGAAACGGCTGTTCGAATCGAAATTCAAAATTGAGCGGCCGGCAGGTGACCTGCGGAAATACTGCGTAACCAGCCGATTGAAGTTCGTTTGAGCGTGCCAACTGCTCGGCTGTTGAGCCGACATTCAGCACGCCGCCACCGCCCAGCAACGCCGTCCAACTGACATGGCGGCCTGAAACGCGGTTCAATTCCGCGAATTCGTCAAACGACAACTCCTTGCCGACGGTCGCCTGTATCACACCTTCGCCGGCCTCGCCCAGCGCCGACGCGATCTCCCGTATCTCGCTGAATTCCGCCAGCCGGCTTGGAACCGGCCGACCCTCATAGCCTACATGCGTTGGCGATTTCGAAGTTGCATAGCCGAGCGCGCCGGCCTCCAGTCCTTCACGCATGATACCCTTCATGCGCCTGATTTCGTCCGGCCGCGCCGCCCGTTCGGTAGATTCAGGTCCGAGGGCATAAAGACGTAGCGGCGTATGCCCAAGAAGAACGGCCACGTTGATCAACGTTCCCTTCTTTTCCACGACATCGAGATATTCGGGAAACGTCTCGAACCCCCAATCGTCGCCGAGGCCGGCCTCAAGCGCCTTGACGCTCATGCCCTCGACATTCTCAAGCGTCCGCAGAATAAGGCTGCGGTGTTCCTTGCGCGTCGGTGCGATGCCGAAGCCGCAATTGCCCACCACGACTGTCGTCACACCGTGCCACGGCGAGATCGACAGCTTCCTGTCCCAAAGAAGTTGCGCATCGTAATGCGTATGGATGTCAACGATGCCGGGAGCAACCACCTGTCCACCGGCATCGATAGTCGTCTTCGCATCGGCAGGGGCATGTCCCATAGCCACAACTTTGCCGTCGAGAATACCGATGTCTCCGGCATAACCCGGAGAGCCGGTACCGTCCACGATGAATCCGCCCACGATCTTCAGGTCGTAGTCCATGAAAACGCCCTTCCTATGAATCGCAAAACATCAAGCCGGTACGTCTGTACACGGAGCGTCAAACGGCAAGCTTGTAGAGCTCCGCGACGTTGTCGTGGCATATCCAGTTGCGTTCCTGCTCGCTCAGATCTTTCGTGTGTTCTTCGAGCATCGCTTGCGACCAGGGCCAGGTCGAATCCGAATGGGGGAAGTCGTTTGCCCACATCAGGCGGCGAACGTTGCACATGTCCTTCATTCTGAAGGCAACCCAGTCGTCCTGGAACGTCACATAGATGTTGTCGCTGAAATATTCGCTCGGCATGCGCTTGAGCGGCGGGGCCTTCATCCAGTAGCGGTGACGCTTATAGGCATGGTCCATGCGATACATGTAGTGCGGAACCCAGCCCGCATCGGCCTCGACGCAGACAACCTTGAGGTTGGGGAAGCGATCGAAGACGCCGCCGAATATAAAGGTGCCCATCACGTCCTGGCAGCCGCGAATGATCGACAGGAAGCCGTTGATGCGCGGTCCACGGACCTGACCCGAAAGACTGTCCGATTTGCCGGTCAGAATATGGAAGGAGAGCGGCATGTCGCACTCGACAGCGGCGGCCCAGACCTTGTCATATACAGTTGAATCATAGTCCTCGACGGCGGGGTTCCCGGGCATCATCACACCCTTGAAGCCCATCTCCTTCGCATGCCTGATTTCCGCAACGCCCTCTTCCGGCGACCGCATGGAAACCTGTGCAAGACCGTAAAGACGGTCGGGCGCCTCCGCGCAGTATTCCTGCAGCCAACGATTATAAGCGTCGAAGCAGGCTTTCTTGTAGTCGAAGTCGGGATGATTGCAGATCACCATTCCGACCGTTGGATAGATGAATTCGGCAGCAACGCCGTCCTTCTCCTGGTCCGCGACGCGGAGCTTGGCGTTCCAGCCGCTTTCCCAGAGGTCTTCGAACGCGACGCCCTCTGTCGTAATGTCTGCCGGGTCCTTTCCGGCAGCAGCTACCAGCCCCATTGGAACCGGAGAGCCCATGCCGTCGACGATGAAAGCGTCGCCAACCTTGTCGATCCGCTTGATGCGCGGCGCGCGGTCGCGAAATTTGGGATCAATGTAGTCAACATAGCAATGCGGAGGTTCGGTGATGTGCGAGTCCGCGGATATGGGCTTCTTGATCATGTCTCTCCCCGTCGCATTTGGTTTCAAGGCCAGGACTTCCAAACAAGCAACCTCTGATCATAAATCTTCACTGGTCGTGCAATCCGAGTCCAGATAAAGTTACATTTATGTTATAAACAACACATATGTGTTATCCGGAGGAGACGCGAACATGACGACCGAACCGGCCCTGCTTGAAAAAAGGGGGCATATCGCCTTGATCACTCTCAACCGCCCGGAAGCGCGCAACTCGTTCAGCCCGGAGATGCTGGTCAGACTTGCCGATCATTGGGAAGAGGTGCGCGACGATGCGAATATTCGCGTCGCCATCGTCACCGGGGCCGGAGACAAGGCATTTTGCTCGGGCGCGGACCTCGGTCAGCTCATCCCGCTCATAAATGGCGCACGCGAACCGCAAAACGAATGGGACCGGAAGATTCTGGCTGACCCGGATATCCTGGCCAAGGGCTTGTTGCGCACATTCGATGTGACCAAGCCGGTCATCGCCGCGATCAACGGCTTTGCCGTCGCGGGGGGGATGGAGCTGGCGCAAGGAACTGACATGCGTATCGCTGCGGATACCGCAAAGCTCGGTGTGCAGGAAGTCAAATGGGCGATTTTCCCGGGCGGCGGCTCAACGGTGCGACTTCCGCGCCAGATACCTTATGCAAAGGCGATGGAACTGCTGCTCACCGGTGACCTGATCAGCGCACAGGAAGCCTGCGATCTGGGATTCCTGAATCGCGTCGTTCCCCAGAACCAGGTGCTCGACGCGGCATTCGAACTCGCGGAGAAGATCGCCGCGAATGGGCCAATCGCCGTTCAGGCAATTCGTAAATCCGCCCGCGAATGCCTGGGCCGCCCTGAGCATGAGGCGATGAGTATGGAATCGCGCTTCGCAGCGCCCGTGTTCAAGACCGAGGATGCGCGCGAAGGGCCCAAGGCATTCATGGAGAAGCGCAAGCCAAACTATAAAGGCCGCTGAGACAAGAAACCGAGATCGTTACAACAGGGAGGTGTTCCGATGCAGTTCGGCATTCAGATGGTTTTTCAGAATTTCGACAAAGCCAACTCCGGGGTAACCGACGGCCAGGTCTATGACAACGAAATCCGCCTCGGAATTTTGGCGGAAAAACTCGGCTTCGACGCATTGTGGCCCGTTGAGCATCATTTCGAGGACTATTCGTTTTGTCCCGACAATACCCAGTTCCTGAGCTACATGGCGGCGCGCACTGACCGTATCAAGCTGGGCACCGGTGCCGTCATCCTCCCCTGGAATATGCCCGTTCGGATCGCGGAAAAGGTTGTCCTTCTAGATCATCTTTGCCAAGGCCGGACACTGTTCGGGATGGGGCGCGGCCTGGCGCGCAAGGAATATGCCGGTATGGGCGTGAACATGGATGAAGCGCGCCGGCGCTTCGATGAAGCAAGCCCGATGATTATCAACGCTCTCGAGACTGGATTCATCGAAGGGAATGGCCCCTTCTATCCGCAGAAGCGGATCGAAATCCGGCCCAATCCGCGCGGCTCCTTCAAGGGGCGTATTTATCAGGTCGCCATGTCGCCGGAATCCGTTCTTCAGTGTGCGAAGGCGGGGGCGCGGATGGTGATCTTTGCGCAAAAGCCATGGGAGGATCAGGCCGAGGCCGTCAAGGAATACAAGGCTGCGTACAAGGCGCAGCATGGCAACGACGCACCGCCGATCATGATATGCGATTTCACCTATTGCGACACCGATCCAGCTCGCGCCAGGGAGCTGGGACAGAAATACGTGACCAACTATCTGCTTTCGGTACTCGATCACTATGAACTGGCCGGCGAGCATTTTAAGGACGCCAAGGGCTACGAGTCCTACGCTCAGGCTGTCGGCGCCATTCGCGCACTCGGCAAGGAGGGAATGGCCAAAACCTATCTTGATGTCACGGCCTGGGGGACGCCTCAGGAAATCATAGAGAAGTTCGAATATCGCAAATCGCTTTTAGGCGAATTCGATATCAATCCCTGCTTCCTTTTCGGCGGTATGAGCTATGAAGAAGCAGCCGAAAGCATGCGTTCATTCGCCAAGCACGTCATACCTGTCCTGAAAAAGAACAGCAATCGCAAGGTGGCCTGACGTAATCGTTTCCCGAGGTCGCCCCCCCGCCTCGGGGAATTGATGAACTTGCGTGTCGGTCTCGCTATGACGCCATTGCGGCGGACATAACGGTTGGGCTGGCACCGCAATTCCCGATGCCGTGAGACAACCTCGTCCGTAGACGAACGGATTGCCTCCGCTGCATCCGTGCATATCTCCGGATCGTTGCGTCGAGCGGGGCCGCCAGGTCTTGCTCCCTTCCCCGATAGATTTCGGCCATGCCGGAATGGATGTCGGGCACGTCGGGCTGACTTCCTTCATTCGCGCGATCGGCCTTCTGGCGCTTCAGCTTGTCCATCCATGCCTTCATCGCTTGCTGATCCATGCCCTCAAAGGCGGCCATAATGCCAGCAATGCCGCGCTCGATCTCTCCAGCGCCTTGTTATCAAGTTCTCCTTGCGCCGGCGCCGACGGTCTTGCTGATTGACGGCGTTTAGCGTAACGCTAATTGGCTTGCCTATCATCATTAGCGGGACTAGGCTGATCCTTCGCGTGAGCGCCTGCCGTCACGCAGGGGAACCTGATAAACAAGAGGGATGCCCGATGAAAAAGGTCGCAGCAGTTTCGTCGAAAGCTGACTGGCGTGGGCGCGACATGCGTCAGACCGAAGATTGGATCTACCATCTTTCATCCAGCGAGATCCGCGAAATCGACGCGGCGCTGAGGCATGCCAAGAGCAAAGGGCTTTCCGGCATTCAAGTCGCCCGCCAGGATTTCCCGCTGCCGACCTTCGCCGCCACGATCGACAAGATCACGGACGAACTGGCCAATGGCCGAGGCTTCATCCTCATTCGCGGCTTTCCTGCACAAGACTATTCCAAGGAAGATGCGGGCACGATTTTCTGGGGCCTCGGCACTCATATAGGCAGACCGTGGCCACAAAATGCTCAAGGTGACGTGCTGGGCGACGTCCGCGACACGGGGCGCAGCATCCTCGATCACACCGTTCGCGGCTATCAAACGCGCGTGGCATTGCCCTTTCACACCGATGGTTCGGATTTGGTGGGGCTGTTGTGTCTGCGTAGTGCCAAGAGCGGAGGATTGAGCAGCATCGTCAGTTCCGTCGCTTGCCACAACGAGTTGGCGCGCACACGGCCTGATTTGTTGGCGCGGCACTACGAACCCTTCTATTACGATTGGCGCGGCGAGCAGGAGCCCGGCACCAAACCGTATTACGCGGCGCCGACATTCACGCTGCATCAGGGCCGGCTCTTCAATCGCTACATCCGCGGATATATCGATAGCGCACAGCGCATTGCCGAAGTGCCGCGTCTGACGGCGTTTGAACGCGAAGCGCTCGACGCCCTCGACGCGCTGACCGTCAACGAGGAGTTCCGGCTCGACATGGAACTGCGCGTGGGGGACATGCAGTTCATCAACAACTACGTCACCTTTCACTCACGCACCGACTATGTCGATCACGAGGAAGACGACAAGAAGCGTCATTTGAAACGCCTTTGGCTTGCCACTGACAAGATCGGCGAGCGGCCGGCGGCGTTCCAGGATCGCGGCTACGACATGAATTGGTGGAGCCAAAACGCACCCAAACTGCCGGCCGTCAAATAGATGCTGCGGGGCCCGGCGAACGCCGCTTTATCATCTGTTTAGCAAAACGCTAATTGCCTGAAACGCACACATATGTGCCGTATATTTTCCGCGACCTTGCCGATATTCGCATGTCCGGCATCTCGCCATAAGCCGAAACGGAGCGCAATGGAATGAACGCGGCGACCGCGATACAACGCCCCGAGGCGGCGCCAATCCTGACGGAATTGAAAGCAATCGCCGCCGATTTTGCTGCAGAGCGCCCCGCGCGCCAGGCCCGCCGCCATCTGGAGCGCGCCGATTTTGATCGGCTGGCCGAAGCGGGTTTTCTGCGCACCGGCATTCCGGCTTCGATGGGCGGGCTGTGGAGCGACACGCAAGGCTCGGTGCGCCTTTATTGCGACATGGTACGAATTATTGCGAGCGGCGATCCGTCCGTGGCGCTGGTTGCTTCGATGCACCCGACGGTGCTTGTGTTTTGGCTTGCCGCCGAAAACGCGCCGCCGTCGGACGCCGCCGCCTGGCAAGAGCAACGCAATTGGTGCTTCGGCACGGCGCGCGAGGGGCATTGGTGGGGAACCGTGACGTCGGAGCCGGGCAGCGGCGGCGACATCATGAAAACGCGAACCCTTGCCCAACCGGCGGGCGCGCCGAACTCCTTCTCCCTCACGGGCGAGAAACATTTCGGCTCCGGCTCCGGCATCACATCGTTCATGATCACGACGGCCAAAGTGGCACAAGATGCCGCTCCTTCCATGTTCTTCATGGATATGCGCGACATGCCGTGGGACGGATCGAAGGGTGTGACGCTCGCGGCCGAATGGGACGGACACGGAATGAGCGCGACGCAGAGTCATGCGTTCCACTTCAACGGCGTTGAGGCAACGCAAATGGCCTGGCCTGGAGGCGTTGCTCAAAGCTCGCCGGCTGCGGCTCAACTCGGCGCCTGCATGTTCACCTCCGTGGTCGTTGGCGTGATGGAAAGCGCGCTCGCCTATGCGCGCAGCAAACTTCAGCCGCGCAAGGATGGGCTGCGCAGCTTCGAGCGGGTCGAGTGGGCACGCGCTGTGAACGAAGTTTGGACGATCCTTCAAATTCACGAGGGCATGGTCGCCGCGGTGGAAAGCGGCGCGGGCGGCGTCGCTGCCAGCGCACGTGGCAAGGCGATTGTTGCGGAACTTGCCGAGGTGTGCCTCGCACGGATGAGCAAAGTCGTGGGCGGCAGTTCCTTCTCGCGTAGCGCGCCCTTGGGACAGTGGGGCCAGGACGTGCGCGCGCTCGGGTTCTTGCGCCCACCCTGGGGCTTGGCCTTCGACCAATTGTACGATTTATCCTGGAAGGACTAGGCCATGTCCGGCGCCGTCAAAAAGGAGCCCATTCCCGGCGCCGAAC
>AZIJ01004732.1_pt1 | contig 19391 bp, 17 predicted proteins | sample 359151 | NCBI WGS metagenome assembly AZIJ01 (sample SAMN02429718, study PRJNA222666) | marine sediment metagenome | biome: Sediment sample; isolation source: enrichment culture of sample MGS-ElMAX(UA) from oil contaminated site at the... | place: Egypt: El Max | collected 2013-01-23 | depth 9.22 m m | reverse complement strand
TGTGTATCGCCGCGTTCCTCATCGGATACACACGAACACGCGTGATGGCGGCACACGGACGAACCCGAGCCCGTCCTCGTAGAACAACTGCCCTGGATGATGAGCAGCCTCCTACCCTAGACGTCGATTAAAGGGAAAAGTCGTCTTCGATCTCTTTGGCCATGAGGTAACGCCGCAGTGGCAGTGAGACGATGTCTCTGTGGTCAATGTGGCGAACCCATTCTATAGCGACTTCCCTCTCCTCTGCGTTTGCTGCATTACCAAACACCTGAGTAGCGATGGTCATCGCCACGTCAGCCATCCCGGCATCAACCAAAATTCGGCCCAAATTTGCAATGCTTTTGGCGCGATCTTCTCTAACAGGCATCGGCATTGTGGCAAAGGCCTCCCGGAGGCCTGCTATCGCAGTAGCGACAGCTTTCTGGAGCACTCGATATGCATCTGTGCCGATAGCATCAGCAGAAGGAAGGTCGAAAACGGGAACGGCATCATCCGAATCATCCGGATCAGGACGCGAGACTGATGCAAGAGCCCCTTCCATATAGAGTCTTTGCCATATGGGCAAATACTCAGGCGTGAACATTCTGGAAAGCGGCATTGTCACAGGGACTGCGTGGGAGGCCTGGTGAATGTTTGCTATTAAAAAAGCAAGGCTATCAGCATCACAGATCTCATCCAGTCCTTTGATAATAGACCTGATGGTTCCCTGCCCAAGTAAATTCGCCATCTCCGCGACCGAGAGCAACAGCTCTCCACACTCAGATCTGTGTGATACCGTTTCGATGACTCTGGCGGCGCCAAGATCCCCATACTGCTTTTGCAGCAGAGATCGTGCATGAAAAACCAGCATGGTGAAGGTCGCATCAGCCCCTGAATCAGGCCAGGTAAAAGGCTTACCATCGATCAAGAAAAACCGATCACTGTCTTCAACGATGCGTTTTGAGCTGGAGCCCGGCATCTTCAGATAAGATTCAGCCACTGGGCTCAGCGTTGCTTCAAGCACCGGCATGATAAAAGGTACCAGGATCGCTTTCAGCGCATGTGCCTCTATACGGGTAAGACGCCAGAAAAAGTCCAAGATGCGGTCATAGTCATCCCCTCCGCTATAGACAGCACGGGGGTTTAGCCCGCATTTTTTGTGAAGGAAGAAATCAATCAGATCTGCATGCTTTGCGACCATGCCTTCATCCAGAAAGATCTTGTTCAGCTCAGGGTAGGCGTCGAAGACCCTGCTCGACCAGCATGACTCAATGAACAAGATGGCGAACAAATCATCTTGTGGCGTTTCGAGAGAAACCGAGGTCAATCCCCGCAAGGCATCCAGGATCTCCCTGAAGACGAGTGGCGAGCGAATCCCGGTATCAACCGCCCTGATGGCATGCGTCAAGCACTGAGCGACACGAGGGTCTATATGGGCATCATATTCCATGGTCACCAGCTATGCTTGTTCGAAAATGAAAAGTCAGGATAGCATGCATTGTCATTTCGCCTAGATCTCGAAATCCGAGCTAATGATTTCGCCGGATATTCTGTTTAATAGCTTCTTGCTTCTGACCTTGGAAATCAGATCCTTCCTGTTCTTGTAGACGGCGCCAATCACCTGGTCGACCTTCTTCTTCGATTCTCCTGCGCAGGATGCGGTCTTCTCTTTTGATAGCACAGACTTGCATAGGCTTTCTGCTGCTTTGTAGCCGCCGAACTCGAATAACAAATCGACTAGGGAATTTAGCCTCTCGCCGCCTAATGGGTCTAGGCTGGAAATAATCTCCTCAGAAAAATCTTCCATAGAGTTACATATTTTTTCGTAAACAAAGTTTCGGATATGCAGTGAAGTTATCTCTCCTTTCTCCTCAACTTTTTTTGGAAGATTAAAGCTGTAGCCTTCGCCCAAAAAGGCAGAAAAGCCTGTAACAAATCCGCTATAATAAATCCAACATATAGCGTCGACATTGTCTTTGGAAAAGATTTTATCAATCAGTGTGTTTTTCTGTTCTTCATTAAGATTTATTGATGAACCTGATCCAATTAGCTGAACGATTAGATCACAACTTGATCCTCCTTCGTCGGCGAGACTGCCAACAAGGTAATTGATAACATCTTGACTAAAAAAATGAGAGTATGGTTTTAAAAGTACCTGAGATCCGTTAAGCAAAGACTCTTTATTTATGACCCGTTTTGTCAATGCGGCAACAACTTTATCATAGTCTTTCTCTAGGATATTAGAGAGTACGCTATTACTATCAAGAAGATCTCCAAAGTTCGATGTGGAATCAGGAACCTCAACCAATCGCAAAAACTCTGATCTATCAAGCTCTGCAAGTAAGTTGCAGTCATCCGGACTATTATCAATAACAGCCTTAACAACTGCCAAATGATATCTACTATGGGAAGTAAAGTTCGCTTTTGCCTGAGTGTCATAGATCTGTGCTATGACAGGCAAGAGGCCTGGATTTTTGTAGAAACACCAAACCATTGCCTTAATAGCTTGTTCAAGACCCCATATCGTTTTTTCAAGTCCTTGCGTCCATTCTTTCGCTGCTTGGATCTCTTCCTCTGTCAGAGACAGGCCTACGAGTGAAGCAAGCTGCTCATAAACAAGGCCAGGAGCACCATTTGGCCCTGGGAGAAGCGGCTTAAAAACAGCAAAAAACAAATCGAGGTTATTGTTTTTCATCTATACCTTCAGATTTCAAAATCACTAATGATGCTATGCTTAGACACTCGATCTCTAAGAGCCGAATCTGAAACCTTAGCCAAGGATGCGCTGCGATCCTCAAACATACACGAGGATATGTCTTCTGCCCTTTTAAGCATCTTCTCTTTGTTGCCGTTATTGGTACAAGTGGAAGCGCTCTGATAAACCGCGTTAACAAACTTTTCAAGAGCTACGATACCGCCTTCCTGGAACAGAAGGTCGGAAAAGGTTTTCAAATTACCCCGCACAATCTCTTTTGTGCTCAGAATCAAATCATCAGCAATATCATTGGTCGATGAAATTAGCACTCTGTAAGCATGCTTTTTCAGCAGATCGAGATCAACATCTAACGCCCCGGCAGGCCAGCAGAAAGACTCGGTGGTATTTTCATCACTTCCAAGCAGAAGGTGATGCAAAGCCTTGGCGTAAATATATGCCAAATGAACCTGGTTTTCGCTTGAAAAAACACTGCCCATAAAAGCATTACGCATTGAATCTGAAATAGCGCAGTCAGACAGATATTTACGTTGCCTGATTGCAAACATTGAGCAAAGAAGATTGCTGGATTCCGGAAGCCTTGAGACCAGAGTCCTGACGCTGTTTTCATTGAGATGATGCGAGCAGTGGATAAAAGAAACGAGTTGTGGGGGAACGGATCTTCTGTTCTTCGAAATTAGGTTGTTTATTTCCTTAAAAACTCTCTCAATACAAAAATCGTCTAAGTACCCGATAAATCTAGAATCTTTGACGATGGAGTTAAAATCAATCATGTGCGGCATTGGAAAATACGTGTCCAATACGGCGGATAACTCTTTATTCAAGTCTAAGCCATGGTCACTATATTCAGCAACAGAGGACAAAATTGCTCCTATGTACCGACTATGATGAAACGCATCTTTTCTCTCAGTTTCTCCACGTAATTTTTCGAGAAGCCTATCCATACAGCGAACAAGACCTTGGTTTTTATAATGAGCCCAAACCAAGCATTTAATGGCACCACACTTATTTGGGATTGTAAATGAAATACCATCAATCAGATTGTCTATAAGAGGCACAAGGTCGGGATCAAGGGAGACGCCTTCAAGAGACGATAGGTTTTCCCTCAGGGCGTCCGCTGACGCAAGGCCATCACCCTGGAAAGATTTCAGTACTACAGCAACCTTCCTGAAAGATTCTTTTTGTGATTCTCTTAACTCATTGGTATTCAATTTAATCTGCCTTGCTCTCGCTCATTTCCGACCACCCATTACGTTAAATTAAAGCTCAAAGTCATTATTTATGGTCAGCTTCTGAACAAGCAAGTATAGCTTTCTATCTGCAATCCGCTCCTTAGGGACTTTCCTAAGAAGTGGAGGAAGTAGCTGTTCAAACCCTTTTTTATTTCTCTGCCTGCTAATATTAGAGCAAAGGTTGACCAGGGCTTGCTCGTGACCCCCTTCCTGCATTAGTCGCCCTATTGTCTCGCAGTTCTTTTCGTCGAACTCAATGTTGTTAAGAACTAACCTTTCGTACTTATGTGAATTTAACGCTATCTGTTCTGCAACTCTGCCTCTAATCTGACTGGCAACCTCATGGCTGCACTTCGAAGCCTCCGGAAAGGTCAAGGTGCAGTTATACATGGAGATGCCTTGAAGAAAGGCTGCGTCGAGGCTCCTAACATAGATACCAACAAGAGTATCTACCAAATCTGGTCGAAAAGCTTTCTGATACAAACCCGAATCCACAGACGCCTTGCTCGTGATCGCCGCAAGCAAATTAAGTGTTATCGAAGATGATTCAAACTCTAGATTAATGCCCTTCAGAACTCTGCTAACCGCAGCAGGCTCAAGATAAGGGTAAAGAGATTCAGTATTTAGTATATCAACACCAAAGCTCAGGTTCTTTAGCGATTCCGTAGGAAGTTCAGCGATTCTGTTTATTTCTCTAGCGCTTTCGCATTCCCCTTGTGATTCAATCACATCTCGCCATCCACCCCTAAGATAGGCTTCTTCATAGCTACAGGGCGCCTCTTTTACAGAGCTAAAGGTGTCGAGGTAATACAAATAGAATTTATCGAAATGCCCTTTAAGTTCCGATGGATTAACACCTAATTCAAGCGCCCTGCGCAACTGCGACGCTGCCGTCGTAATGCTTTTATATGATAGCTCTCTCGCACTGATAGCTATTTGAAATAACGGTTTTATTGATTTAATGACAGTGTAGGTGCAAAGGTATCTTAGCTTTTCTGCGCTAGTAAGGCTTGCGTCCAGGCAGTATTTTGAATAATAGGTCAAAGCAGATTTGTGTTTATCGATCATCTCCTTATCACCTAAACACTTAATAATCTCGCTGTCTTTATATTCAAAGAAGTAAAGATCATGATTAAGTGAGGCGACAAATGATGCAAGGAATAAGCAATCTTTTGCAGACAGCTGGCTTGACCTCAGAGCTTGACCATATACATCATCACTACAAAGCACTTTTAATACATTAGTGTCAATACGTCTTGTCGCAGATGCAGAATAAGCTGCTGATAGAAACTCTTTGAAGCACCCTTCTCTCCTCATCCTTTGGTAGTCATAAATTTCAATATTATTAGTCATTATTTGCTACTCAGTATTTGAATATGTCACCATGATATCTATATCAAGGCCAAAAAGCATCTACATTGAAAAATCATCTTCGATATGAACTCTTTTAATTCGACTATCGACCCCAGTTTCCTTAATAACACTAGCTTCGGCGCGCTTGCTAATCTGCTTTAGCATTTTATCTGAGACCTTGCCGCTATGATTTTTGATATCAAGAAGCAAATCTCGAATACCATTCTGCCCATGAGCCGCCTGGACAATGTCCAATGGAGCATCAAGGGAAAATGAGCGATACTTTTCTCTAGATTCAATCTTAGAGGTATATTCAGCGAAATGTTCTTTAACTGAATCAGCTATTGATATGAGAAACTTCTCATTGAAGGCATCAGAAACATACAGCTCATTTGGAAGAAAAAATCGGTCTTCATATTCCTCTGGATAAAATACAAGGTGATCAAGCGCAGATGCATACATTTCTGCGAGAAGAGGAATGTTTTTCTTGCGAAATATTTTCTTTAGGTAAAGTTTTACATCAGCTGGATCTGGCTCTTCATCTACTTCGCTAAATGATTCGAAGAATTTAAGTGAATCAATATCAGTTCCATAGTCTCTGAGAAATAATGAAACAACTTCATCATTCATTCTTGACAAAACTTCAGTGTGTTTAACAACAAATCCGTTGTAAGCTTGATTTTCTTTAACATGAGAGCTGAAAATAAGATTTAGGACATCATCAAGGCAACTTTTATGAATACCTCCAGCGCCCCTAAACTCTGAAGTAAACATCAGGAATAGTTCATAATCCAAGCTATTGCCCGTAAGCTCTTCATACACTCTTTGGACTTCAGTCAGAAGATCGCTTTCCTTTGTCCTAAAGTACGCAACAGCGTAGAGAAAATGCCTAAAAACATCAGGTTTATTATAGATTACTGTATGGTTAATGGTGTTTAGTATTTCGTATTTGTTGTGATAAAAGCAACAAACAGAAGCCATTGCAACAATAGCCTCTTCTTTCGAAGACTTAATGAACGAATTTATAGAATCTTGCTCTCTTACGAAGTCTCCGAGCGTAACCTGTAAGTCTTTAATTTCTTCGATAATCGGATAAAGATCCTTTACGCCGTACCACTCTCTTGCAGCACGATTTAATAGATCTGTTATCGGGGTTTTTGTTGTCATTTTCATCAGAATCTTTTCTTGCCCCATACTCATTGTGTTTAAATACATCTTAAATGCAAAATTCAGAATCTAACGTAACCTTCTCAATTCTACGCTTAACCGCTAGGTCTACAACTCGATTACGGTCAATGCCTTGCGAAAGGCTCTGGATGAAGCCGTCTGCCTCCTCACCTTTATATTCGATCACAGCCTTCAACAAGATTTCTACACCTGCTGAACCTTTCACGTCGTAGATAATGGAAGATAGCTGCTTTGCCCAGTTCCGACCACATTGCCTAGATTCAATCAGATCCGGAACCAAAGACACAAACCTCGAAGATAGCAATTCTGATAGGTTATTTTTAAATTCTACCGAGAAACCCTCTTCCCAATAACCTTCCCAGGGTAAGGCGAAATCAGCAGCACGATCTTCCATCGACCCCGATAGACCTCTCACCAGAACAGAAGAGTACAGTGTCGACAAAAGAGAGATGTTTTCTTTAGTAAAGAGCTTATTCTTTGCGATAGAGGCTACATCTTCGCACTTGCTTTCATCTTTGTAGTTGGCTACAAAGACAGATTGATGATATGGCTCCAGCAATTTTCCGACACAGACAGACACTGCTGTCTCACTCAAGATAGATAGCGCTTTCTCAGACGTTATTAACAACGATGAGGCGGCATCTCTTGCCCCAACGATAGAGCGGTCTATGACCTCCAATATCTCACGATAATGATCCGAAGGAATGTCGGAGAAGTCAGTGATATGGGCAATAAAATGTTTAGCGAAATCCATTGAGAGACTACCCCTCGCCAACACCTTCATCACCCTCTGGTACTCAGCGAGTAAATCCTGTTCTGGCGATTTATACGTAGCTATCGAGAAAAGAACCTCTTTTACATCCTCTTTGCTCAAAAGGCTTCCAAGATCTGATAAAGCAAGCATAATATCGCCACGCTCGGCGTAGATGCTCCAAACAGCCGCCTGGATAGCAACCTTCTCTCGGGATGTAGTGGTTATCCATTTACCAATATCTTCCTGCTCACACTGGAAGTCCACAGAAGGGCATTTTATCAGCATTTCAGATAGCGTCTTGTACGCCTTATCTGAGCCCAAAAGCAGGCGATCAGCTTCTGAAAGGATGCTCAGTAAATCTTTATGATTACCCACTATATGTCCACCATGCTATAGCTGAAAATCTCTTTTTATGGACAGCTTTTTTACCAATGAAACTAGCTTTCGATCTTCTATCTCACTCATTTTCACTGAGGTAAGAAGAGAGGGTATCAGGCTTTCGAACCCCAATTTCTTGCGGTTCTTTGCTACAGTCGAGCACAGGTCGATCAGGGTCTGCTGATGCCCTTCTTCCACCATAAGCGCCCCTATTCGCTCGCAGTTCCTTGCATCAAAGGACTTGTTATCCTTGATGAGCGTCTCGTATTTTGGGAGATTAGAGGCTATATGCGAGGCAACCTGGCTCCTAATCAAACTGGCAACACCAGGATCGCCTAGCTTACCGGTTGGTAACCTAAACTCAGATTTAAGCGGCAATCCTGATTCAGAATCTACTTTTTTCGATATAAAGGCAGCAGGAACACTATGGATATAAATCTCTGCTAGGCGTTCAGCCAACTCAGGTCTAAATGCTTTCTGGTACACCCCTGACTCAATAGCCTCCTGGCCAGTCAGGTTTGAGATCAAATCAAGCGTCGTACTACTTGACTCGCGCTCCAGTATCAGCTCATCAAAAATACGCTGGATAACACTTTCTTCCAAGAAAGGATACATCTCATACTTCCTGAGAATTTGTGGATCGAATCCACGCCCTTCAGATGAATTAGCTATCGCGTTAAGTTCAAGCGCACTGGTTTCAGGGCCAAACTTTTCAAGAAACCTCTTCCAGAAGCTACATACATAATTTGTTTCATAGGTAGCTCTAGGTTTGTAGCCTGGACTGACCGCGCTCGAATAAAACCGATAGAACTTGTTAAAGTGCTCCTTTAGATCGGAGGCCTTTATACCCAGTTCTAATGCCCTATCAGCCTCATTTATTTCATTAAACATCTTGTAAAAATCCAGCTCCCTGGAATTAGCTACAATACGAAAAAGTGGCTCTGCCGAGTTTATGACCGCATGGGTACACAGGAGGCGCAAACTTTCAGTCGCTTCCTTTGAATCACTCAGACTGTTTTGTATGTAGTGCCTCAAAGCATTTTCATGTTTACCGACCAGTCCTGGGTCACACAAAATATCGGATAGCACACGATTTTCGTATAGTAAAAAACAAGCTACATCGTTGATGGAAGCAACAAACGTGCATAGAAAAAGACAATCTCTTGCAGAAAGCAGCGAAGGCTTTACGCTCCCACCAAACACCTCCTGTCCGCACAGCATTTCTACTACAGCGCTGTCGATCTGGTTTTTGTTATTTGCAACAAAAGCAGCAGTGACAATTCCAGAAAAGTCTTGGCATCTTATAATTTCTGAATAGTTGTATATCACTATATGTATCCTTGTTGTTAAGTTAAATCTTAAATGCGTAATTCGTGATAAAACATCTTGCTTATGAGCAAAAGTCTGATTGCGCTTTCCCTCTAAAGCTCAAAGTCGCGTGTAATTCTCGCCCTCTGGAAAATCGCTTGAATTTCTTTGTCTTTTATACTTGATATATCAATTCCTGATAAAAGACTTGTCGCGTTTGCTACTGAATTCGATAGATTGCTACTTTTCCCACAAGCTTTTACAAATTTGCTGAGCAATGGCCCCAAATCACCCTCATTCCTTGATAAAATTTTCGATAAAGAACTGAGGGTCTCTTCTGAATACAGGGATTCTCCAGTGAATCCATATGCGATAGTATTAGCGCTTTCCTTAATAGACGAATAAAGAGCAGAATTTATAGTCTTCATAAATGTACTCGATGGCCCGCCTACATCAGGTGGGGAGAATTCTGAGCAACAGAGATGCTCTCCAAGCAATGATTCATACATCGCAGTTTCATAAAGACTTATTATCTGATCAATATTGTCTTCACAATATAGCTCTACTTTATTCGAATCGCACACTTTATCGCTTACGTAGTATGCAGATAGAAGCTCTGCCATAACAACAGAGTCGTCTTGTATCTCATTGGATAACGTTTCGTCTATCATCGACCTTATTAATAAAGGACTGATGCGTACAAATACGTCTTCCGAGAACAGGTTCCTGTGGTTCACTTCAAATTCGTTATCATTAAAGCAAATTCGTATGTACTCATCGATTAAAAAACTATCATCTTCAACTTCCACTGAAAGACACATCCATTGATAAGTATATGTCTTATCAAATGGGTCGATATTAATACGCTGCAAATCTTTGTGTTTTTTTACTTCTGCGGAGTACCTAGAATACGCATCTCGAACTGAAGAGATATCTTTGAAGTTAAATGCAGACAATCCTTCGTATATTCCAAAAGAAGACCATGGCAAAATGTTTTTTTCCGCCGCACCTATATCAATCATAAGACCCAGCATGTCTGTATCGTCATTCATGATAAACAGGAAAATAAGCGCGGCAATTTTTTTTGCTTTTTCTTTTTTTAGAGAAAATTCGTTCTGGACAGCGAGAAGAGAAGATAAAAACTCTTTGTTTCTAGCGTTTACCTTAGGATCGGAGAAGGCGTCATTAAGATAACCTATTATTTTTTTGTCTGCCGAGCCTTCCAAAAATGTGATGACAGCCATTTTTTGAAAGTCATCCTTGGGATCTTTTCCTGCCACAATCTCATCATCAAAAAAATACGTGTCAGAAATCATCTTAATATGCTGAATGACGTCGTCAGATCTTTTTCCTGAAAGGTAAGCATCATATGCAGCCAAAAGCATTTCCTTGTGTGATGATTCCCCGCACAAGCGACCCAGCTCGTCTTTCATGTTATTGATTTCGGTCATCTCTGTTTTTTCCAGCTTTGCATTCCTTATTTTTCAACATGATCAACGACCTCGGCAAACGAAAGGCAAAAAAAACGAGGGCTATGCCCTCGCTTCGTATCCTATTTCCAGATTGTATTCACCAGACGCCTGGCGACGGCTACGCCTTAATCACCAAGCCGTGCCATTTGCTTTGAGTGATGAGTCGTAGAGTTTCCAAGATCGCTGCACAACCCGCTTTTTGAAAACATATTACCAATAAGGTATTGACAGGTGTGGTAGCCTATACAGAAAAAGCCGACGCCATGAAAACAACTACAACTCTTCTTTGCTTAACCTCGGTGCTGCTGCTATCTGGGTGCGCCAGCAATGCACAGCCCACCAATAGATCCGATATCTGCTCGATTTTTGAAGAAAAACGCGGCTGGCACCGTGATGCCCTTAAGATGGAAAAGCGCTGGAGCGTCCCTGTGCATGTCCCAATGGCAATGATGCACCAGGAATCGAGCTTCATTCACAATGCCCGCCCCCCTCGTAAGTACATCCTTGGGTTCATACCAAATGGCCGGGTTAGCTCAGCCTTAGGCTACAGCCAAGCCCTGGACGGCACGTGGAAGCAGTACCAGCGCTCTACCGGAAACTCCGGCGCCAACAGAAAGGACTTTGGCGACTCTATCGACTTTATGGGCTGGTATATCAACCAAACCTACAAGATCAACAAGATCTCCAAGTGGGATACCAAGGCACAGTATCTGAACTACCACGAAGGCTGGGGCGGCTACAAAAATCGCTCATATCGGAAGAAACCCTGGCTGATAGGGGTCTCAAACAAGGTAGGTACGTTATCCAGTCGTTACAGCGTCCAGTATCGTCGCTGCAAAGATGACTTACCGACAGGCTGGTTCTGGTAAACGCTCAGCGAGGGCCCTCGCCTCCTCTCCTGCAAGGCGATCAGCAGCAACGTTGTGGGTCACGCCACTGTGGCCCTTAACCCATTCGATCCGCACGTGCCTATCCCGCGTCAGGTCGTAAAGCTTTGACCATAGCTTAGGGTTGGATATCGGTCGTCCACCCGGATACATCCAGTTGTTCATTTGAATCGTCGCTAACTGCTTAAAGCCGTTGCTCACATATTGCGAGTCTGTGTGCACGATAGCTCCCTGTCCATCCGGAAGCGCCTCTAAGGCCTCAATCACACCGACCAGCTCGGCAGCATTGTTGTCGACGGTCAACATCCCTCCTGACGCTTGCTTAACCTCACCATCGGTCAGGATAATTGCGCCCCATCCGCCTACTCGTGATTTAGGCAAGAATGAGCCGTCAACATAGACACTGACGTGCGCCTCCTGGGCCATGGCCACCTTGGACAGGTGTATCGCCCGCGCCAGCAAGCTCTCATCATCTACAGAGGGGTGATGGGTAACAGCGCCGTTAAATCGTCGCAGCAAGATCCACACGCGCTTCCACCAGGCAGCGTTTTCAATCGAACGACCTCGCTTGGCTTTCCAGCCTTTCGCCTTCCACTGATCGATCTTACCCGCCAGGGCATCGGCAACGATGCCATCATCAGTATGAAAACCAAGAAACGTCGACGGCTTAATATGCCCAACTGACTCCAGGGCTCTGATTAGCGCGTAAATCGCCAGCTTATGCTTAGTTTGCCCCTGCATGTACCCGCTGAACTCACGGCTTTCATCTCCGTCCCAGAGCACACAAGCCCACCCACCTTCCCGGCGTACAGGATCGTAGCTACTAGCAAGATGGATAGAGAGCTGTTTCACGCAGAATTTTCGAAATGGGAAGGAAATAACCGAATGTCAATATTCGACTATATATCAATATTTGAAACATTTCCCTAAAATTGACGTGACGAAAATCCATTCAGTTCGTCCGACGTAAAACCCTTCACCCGAGAAAGCTATGAACTTTGATTTGGCCATGATTATCGTGGCCTCAACCAGTATTGTCCTGGTTACTGCCCTACTTGCCTGTATTGACACCGCCATCATGCTGGCTGATGACGTGAAAATGACCATTCTGCTTGAGACGGAAGGCCTTAAGCCGCGTGTCGTGCGGCAGCTGCAAAAGATCCAGCAGCGCCGGGACAGACACATGACCGCCATGACGGTATTCATGACCTTCCTGGGTATCGCGAGCGGTACCTACATTGGTGCCTTTGCTTATAAAACCCTGAGCCATACCGGCATGATGTGCTACTTGATCGTGATCACCTATTCCAACCTGGTGGTCGCCAGGACATTGCCTAAGGTGATTGCCCGCCACTACTACGAATCGATCCTGACCCGGTTTTCTTGGCTCGCTCGCACGATCTATTACATCGCCATGCCGATGGTGATGATGACCCTCATTTGGGTAAAAATCTTCAAGCTGGATAAAGCTCGAAAGATGAACCTTGCCGAGCTGAGGGAAACCATTCGCTATTTCAGTGACAAGGGCCTACTGGAAACAACTGAAACCTCGATGTTGCAGCGTATTTTTACGCTTAAGCAATACTTGGTTGGCGCCCTGGTACAACCTAGCGACCTTCCCTCTCTGGATGTCGGTCAAAGCTACGAGTTCTGCAAAGAAGCGGCCATCAGCAACCCTGGGAGCCGGATACTGGCTACAGACAACGGGCTGATAGTCGGTGTTGTGTACTACCGTGATTTGGCTTCAAAGCTGATCGCTGGAGAGGAAGGCACAATCAAGGACATTACCCGATCCACCGTGGTTGTCGCGGACAATCTGTCTCTCATAGAGGTTATGGCCAAGGTACAAGAGAAAAAGGTGGGTCAGGCGGTAGTCGTCAATGCTTTGGGCGACTGCCTGGGTGTCGTTTCCGTAAAGGAGATGTACAGCCACATTCTGAGTAACAGTATTGAAGCACCATTAGGCAAGGTACGCTGAAACCACAATTGTACTACCTTCTCCCTGATTGCCAGAAGAAAAAATAAGGACTATATTCCCATTAATAATGAATTTATGGGAATACAGTCCCCAAAAGGTCGAAAGATGGCTAAACGAAATCTTCACGAAATTCTATTTCCGCGCCAGCGTAAAATTCTGCACATCTTCGGCGAAAACCTCTATCTGGCCATGAAACGTCGGGGATACAGCAAATCTCTGATTTCCGAGCGCACGGGATTCGATCCAAAAACCATCAGCAAGGTTTTGGATGGCGACCCTGGCGTTTCTATCGGCACCTATCTCAAAGTAATGGGCGTACTTGGAATGGACGAGAATTTTCTTCAGGTCGCTGCATTCGATGAGGTAGGTATGAAGCTACAAGACGCTAAGCTGCTCGGGAGCAAGGAATGAAAAGAGAGCAGAAGACGGTGGAGGTTTTTGCTGACTGGAGGCCAATGAAGGAACCTCATCTTGCGGGTACACTCACCTTCTCTCCGAGCAGCAGGGGCGGCGTTTTCAGCTTTGCGTATGCCGATGGCTTTCTTGCCTCCTCATATCGGCAGCAACTTGACCCTATGCTTCAGCTGCACAAGGGCGCGCACTACAACGACGATGCCTCCAAGAACTTCCGTGCCTTCCTTGATTCATGCCCGGATCGATGGGGGCGAATTCTGATGCAGCGCAGAGCAGCTATTGAACATCGCAAAGGGCTCCGTACCAGTAGAACCTTGGACGAGATGGACTATTTGCTTGGTGTTCACGACTCCTATCGAATGGGTGCAATTCGGTTTCGCTATCCGCTGGAGGATAGATTCCTGGACGCCAATGATGACATGGCTGCACCCCCAATGACGTCCCTGCGCGAGCTTGAGCATGCAGCGATAATGATCGAGCAAGACCCTGATATCGACAGCGAAGAGTACTACCGCTGGATCAAGTTGTTGATTGCCCCCGGATCATCGCTCGGAGGGGCCCGTCCAAAAGCCTGTGTTCAGGGACAAGATGGAGATCTCTGGATCGCCAAGTTTCCAAATGGAAACGACGACTACGATATCGGCGCATGGGAGATGGTCGCCCATCGATTGGCTGTTGCAGCTGGAATTGACATGGCGCCTTGCAATATTCAGCGCTTTAACTCCAATCATCATACCTTTCTCACCAGGCGTTTTGATCGCGACAGCGGTGCTCGTATCCACTTCTCTTCAGCAATGACTCAGCTGAAGTACTACGACGGAGCGAGTGGGGCCGATGGCGCCAGCTATCTCGAAATAGCTGAATTTTTGACCAACTGTGGCGCCAGCACAAAGCAAGATCTTGCCCAACTATGGAGAAGGATCGTCTTCAATATCGCAATTTCTAACTGCGATGACCACCTACGAAATCATGGGTTCATTCTGGAGAAAAAAGGCTGGAGGCTTTCCCCTGCCTACGACCTAAATCCTTTGACCGGGAAGCATGGCCTCAGTCTGAACATCTCAGATCAGTCAAACGACCTTGATTTTAGTCTTGCCATGGATGTTTCTGAGTTCTTTCAGCTAAAACCAGATGAAGCCCGGATGATAAAAGGTGAAGTTCTTTCTGCTACGCAAAAGTGGAACAAAATTGCGTCTGAAATAGGTATAAGTAGAGGAGATCAGTCAATGCTGGAGTCTGCGTTCATACAGGAATAGTCAAGAAAAACACAAAGCCAATCGGCCCATGCTAGAACAAACAAAAATAAATATTAAACATAATTGAAATATGCCTCTTCGTAAGTAGATATTATGCTAGATGGCGCATAAAATGACCGAAAATAATTTTTGGTCACATGAATAAGTTAATCCTAACCGCACTTATTTTCACTGTCCTCATCGCAGAAAGCGCCCATGCAGCAACAACATTACAGCAAGCTTATGACACAGGGATTTGCTGGAAATGATATCTTTCTACAATTAACCTTCTATCATGAAAATAACACATCTTTTTATCACCCTTCTTATCGCTTTTTCATCAGCTAACAGTCATGGGGCTACGTGGTCTAAAGCTTTTGGAAGTAGTGCTGTTACCAGCGAAGACGTAACAAATATGGGGTTCCCTGGATTACCCTTCGCTTTCCGCTGCGAATATGGAGCGAACAGATATCTTGTTAAATTCTACGCGTATAACGGCACAAATGTTCTATATAGGGCTCAAAATGCTGAAGTTGGCGTCAATATAAAACCAGATGGAATGGTCGTTAATGCTGGATACTGCGGAAATGTAAAAGACATGCATTACCTTGATGTAATCGCTGCGGGTCTAGCATGGTAGAAAAAATATCGAAACTAAACCTTTCTAAAAGGAAAGACAATTTCATTTAACAAAAGTGAAATGGAAACTTAACAAAACATTCTCAATACCGTCATTTCTCAGCGGCTAGAATCTAATTAAAAGGCCGAGAAATGATAAAAAGAATAATAATTTCGATAGCGCTCTCCATCTCTCCAGCAACATTACTCGCTGCTTCCTGGACTCCTGTTTTGGGCTCAGGTGGAGGATCTCAGCCAGGCTCTGGGCTTGGTCTTTCTGGCTGGCCTAACTACATAGCTTGCACCTTAAGCAGCGGAGCCGGAGCCGGAATTACTGTGGTGGCCACATTGCGAGGGAAAGACAGTTCTAAAGTCTATTATCAATACACGCTAGACACTTATGACGGGTTAATAATTGGGTCATTAGAGTTTTACTCTGGGACAAAAAAAATGGGCGGCGGCTCTGGTTGTTCAGGTATTTCATCCGGAACATCTATTAATACTCTCATATCAACAGGGAAAGCGTGGTAAATAAACCCGCCGCTTTAAAATAAAACTAAAAAACGCCAGCATTGCTGGCGTTTTTCTCAGGCAGTCTCACAACATCAAGGCAGCGTAAACAACACCTTAACGCCGTCAGTCACCGACTCCGAACTGACATAACCAATCGCGTTAGCGCTACCCGATACCTTGGCGATCATCTCACTATCGCTTTTCACAGTCGGCAACGGCTTGCCCTTGCCGGTGAACAACAATGACGACCAATAGGCCTTGATCTGGCCTTCGTTGCGCCCGACTACCTCAGCGTAAAAAGCCTCTTTTGTAGCGTCCCAGGAAGCGCTGTCGACGGCCTCCATCGATTTATCCTTACCAAGGAACAAGTTCGCTACTTGCGCCTTATCAGGGCTCACAGAGGCGCCAGGACTGACAATGACGGCGACCCCGGCCATCGCGGGTACTGATGCCAGCAAAGATGCGCTTAGCGCCAGCAACTTCAGTGTGAATCTCATAACTCTCCCATATTTAAAATAAAAGGGTTGCCCGCAGGGTTCTGCCCTGCGGGGTACCGAAAAATAACGTTAGAACACAAAGTCCATGCCGAGACTGATCACGTCCGCAGAGCGGTTTTTAGGCGCGGAGCCGCCAACACCGGCCTCATAGAGCGAGCTGTCATACGTCTCTTGCAGATCTCGGGTGAAAAGCCCTTCCGAACCACCGTGGGTATTCACGCGCTTGTATTCGCTTTTCAGGTTCACGCTTGGAGTAAGTGCGTAATTGACACCCAAAGCCCATGACTTCTGATTAAGCGATCCAGAGCGAAGGCCTCCATGCGTTACGTGCACCAGGAAGTCACCAATCCGACGACCTCCCATAACGTAATACGCATTATCTTCGCGTTGGCCATCCCCTTCCACAACCAAAGCGCTGAATTCAGCCGAGGTTAACCAGGTTCCATTGTCATAACGATGTCCGAGACCGGTGAAGCGCCCTTTCAGATCGTCATAATCGACAAATGACACAACGCCAGGCCCGCCCAGGCCTGCTGGACGATCCACAAAACCAGCCAATTGAGCTGTAATGTCCGCTTCAGTGTACGTTACCCTGAAGGTGCCATAATCATTAGTCTGAAGAGACATGCTCAGACCCAAAATTTTGTCGTAATCCATTTTTGTGCGAGTGCCCAGAGCGATGAAATCACGATCTTTCGCCTCACCGATGGCCAGCTGAGTACTCATCAATCCAAGACTGGTCGGCGTGGTGTACACCGCATCAAAACCTTCATAGTTCGACAGTTGAACTTGGCCATATAGCTCGTCAGGAAGTGACAGCCAGGGATAGGTAAAGCTCACATCCAGCGTTTCAGAGTACATGTACACCGGATTGCGCAGACGACCGGCGCGCAGCATCAGCTTGTCCGTTGGCGCCCAAGACAGATAAGCCCACTCCGGGCCAAATTCCCAACGCTCACCAGAGGCTTTTGCAGTACCCTGAATGGTCGCGCTGAGCGTTTCGGTAAGACCGTAACTTGCCTGCAAACCAAAACGCGATACTGCATCTCCACGCCAGCCATCAGTCGTCTGACCCTGGGCCCCGTAAGAGTCACCGGAGGCTGCCCCACCCATATGGGTAACACCCAAGGTACCAAAACCATTGAGAGTAAATTCGCCCTTCTCTACCGCTTGAGCGGAGACGCTTGCCAGGGCGATTGCCAGGCCAAGTGCTAACTGCTTTTTGTACATCAAACTGCTCCTAATTTTTATTGTTGTATGGAGTGGGTTACTGCACTTTGAAATCCGATGCAGCCAACGCGAGATCCTGATCTGTTTTCAGCAGGGTTTCTGTCAGGCTGGCGGTTGCTTCTGCGCTCTTGGCTGTGGCTCTGGCATCCGATTGCAGAACATGGGTTCCCTTCTGAATGGATTCGGACAGCGAGAGCTGCTCTCTTGTAAAGTCCGCAATACCGGCATTCAGGTTTTCGATCTTGTTCACCGCCGAAGAAATGGTCATCAGTAGCTCTCTTGCCTGCACTGACTGCTTAACACTCGTGGAGACTTTCTCGTTATTGGCACTCATGATGGAGAGAGCCCTATTGGAGCTGGACTGAAGACGCACGATAATCGCTTCGATCTCTTCGGTTGACGAAGCCGTCTTTTGCGCAAGCTTGCGAACCTCATCGGCAACAACTGCAAAGCCCCTGCCCTGCTCACCTGCTCGTGCTGCCTCGATAGCAGCATTTAGCGCCAGCAGATTGGTCTGCTCGGCAATACCGCGAATGACGGTGAGTACTGAGCCCACCTGCTGCGCTTCGTCTTCCAGCTCGGACATGGCCTCTACTGCACTTGAAACAGAAGCCCCCAGATCCGATATGCCTGCGGACAAGGAAGAGATCGTTTCATTGGCAACCACTGTCTGTTGAGCCACCTCCGCGACCTCAACTGAGGCGGTACGGGATCGGTCTGCAACCTCCTCGATCCGCCCCGACATCAGCTCGATGTCCCTGGTCATCGACTCGCTATAGGTTTGCTGTGAATTTGCGCTGGAAGACACTGACTGCGCCAAGTCGTGAAGGTCTTTTGAAACCTTGTTCAACGGTGCTGCTGCATCAACAACCCGACTCATCGTGGTTTGCAGCTTACCCATGAACTGATTGAATAAACGAATGAGCTGACCAACCTCATCCTGTGCATTACCAGAGATACGCTGGGTCAGATCACCCTCCCCATTCGCAATGTCTTCCAGGGACACAAGCACCCGGCGCATGCTTCTCATGATGCCACCAATTACAAACAGGGAGCCTAGCAACACCAGGAGCGCCACCCCACCGGTAATAACAACACCACTCAACGTGGTCATCGCGTTCGATTCTCTGGCTTCAGCCAGCAAAGATTGGAAGTCGGTGTAGATATCTGCTCGGAAGTCTTTTGACAGGGACTCTGAATTTCCCAGTAAATCCTCCATTTCATTCAAACTATTGGTGATCTGGGTGTAATCCACTCGTCCTTCTGCCAGCTTCTCTGATGAGGCCATAGCGACGCTATAATACTCATCCATCGCCTTCGTCCAGGCGACAAGGTTACTCAGCTCATTGGCGTCATTTTTGACTAGAGCCTCTACCTTTTCAAGACGCTCCCGAATGCCTTCGTACCGGGCTTCAATCTCATTGAGCACGTCAGGGTCTGCGGTCGCTACGGCAGACTGGAACATGGAGGGAATCAGAGAAAACTCGGATATGGCTTTATCCGTAGCCTCAAGAGAGGGGTAATGAACGTTTTCGAGCAGCGTTAACCGCTCGTCGTTCTCTTTAAGATTGATATAGCTATGCCCCACAATGGTGGCCATGCCAATGATCGCGGCCAGGGGCAACACGCCAATCTTTAGTGC
>AZIJ01016079.1_pt1 | contig 19605 bp, 17 predicted proteins | sample 359151 | NCBI WGS metagenome assembly AZIJ01 (sample SAMN02429718, study PRJNA222666) | marine sediment metagenome | biome: Sediment sample; isolation source: enrichment culture of sample MGS-ElMAX(UA) from oil contaminated site at the... | place: Egypt: El Max | collected 2013-01-23 | depth 9.22 m m | reverse complement strand
CGGGTGGTGGAACGCAGGTCACCGGCAGTGGCGCTGAGCCCGCAACAACAGCGGCTGTTGCAGGCGGCGCTGGCACCGGGCGCAGATCCGGCCCGGCTGGCAAAGGAGCTGGGCTACCCCGGACAGAAAAGTGTGATCGCAGCACTGCGCCAGGCCATGGCCTGCTACTTTTAGTTCCAGTTGAAACATGAAGTCATTATGCTATTGACCTGAATGGGGCTAATCTTCAACTGACGGTTTTCACCCACCTGCTTTTTTTCTTCAGGAGCGGCATAGATGGAACTACTTACCTCACTGTTAACTTCGATCAACGGCGTCGTCTGGGGCGTGCCCATGCTGGTGGGCATTCTCGGCCTGGGCCTGTACCTGCAACTGGGGCTGGGCCTGATGCCCATTCGCAAGCTGGGCACCGGTTTTAAGCTGCTGTTTACCCGTACAGAAGCCGGCGCCGGGGAAATTTCCCCCTTTAACGCCCTGATGACGGCCTTGTCGGCCACCATTGGTACCGGTAACATTGCCGGTGTGGCCACCGCCATCTTTTTTGGTGGCCCCGGCGCGCTGTTCTGGATGTGGATGACCGCCCTGGTGGGCATGGCCACCAAGTATGCCGAGGCGGTGTGCGCGGTGAAATACCGGGAAACCGACAAGCTGGGCAACCATGTGGGCGGCCCCATGTATTACATTCGCAACGGGCTTGGTGCCAAGTGGGCCTGGCTGGGTGTAGCCTTTGCCATTTTTGGCGGCTTTGCCGGCTTTGGCATCGGCAACACGGTGCAGGCCAACTCGGTGGCCGACGCCCTGGATGCGTCCTTTGGCATTTCCCACATCATGACCGGCGTGGTGCTGATGGTACTGGTGGGCCTGGTGCTGATCGGCGGCATTCGTTGGATTTCGGAAGTGGCAGGCAAGCTGGTACCGCTGATGACGGTGTCCTACTTTGCCGCCGGCATGGTGGTGCTGGCCATGAACCTGAATGCCATTCCCGCCGCTTTTGGCCTGATCATTGAGCACGCCTTTAGCCCCATCGCCGCCCAGGGTGGCTTTGCCGGCGCCGCCGTGTGGGCCGCCATTCGCTTTGGCGTGGCCCGGGGGGTGTTTTCCAACGAGGCCGGCCTGGGCAGTGCCCCCATCGCCCACGCCGCCGCCAAAACCGACAACCCGGTGCGTCAGGGGCTGATTGCCATGCTGGGCACCTTTATCGACACCATCATCGTCTGCTCCATTACCGGCCTGGCCATTATCGTCACCGGCAGCTGGACCAGCGGTGAGGCCGGTGCCTCGCTCACCACCCTGGCCTTCTCTCTGGCCATTCCCGGCGGTGAATACATAGTGTCGGTGGCGCTGGCGATCTTTGCCTTTACCACCATTCTGGGCTGGAGCTTTTACGGTGAAAAATGCGTGCAGTTCCTGTTCGGGGTCAAGGCGATAGTGCCCTTCCGCATCGCCTGGGTGCTGGCCCTGCCCATTGGTGCCACCCAGTCGCTGGAGTTTATCTGGTTGCTGGCCGATACCCTCAACGCCATGATGGCCATTCCCAACCTGATCGCCCTGGCGCTGCTGAGCCCGGTAGTATTCCGCCTGACCCGGGAATACTTCGCTCGGCAGCAATAACACCCGGAATGAAAAACCGGGAATGAAGATTCAGACGCCGCGATAAACCGCGGCGTCTGTTTTGTTATACTGCTGGCAGCCTATATTCAGGACATTGTTAATGCATTCACATCCCCATTATTCCCAGAGTGCCATCCATGAACTGGTTCGCGCTTATCCGCTGCTGAAGCCGCTGATGGCACTGAAACCGGTCACCTGGTTCAACCCCGAGCGCCAGCCCCTGGAGCGGGCGCTGGCGGGCGTGAACCTGACCGCCGACGACGTGGCCGACGCCGCCGAACGGCTGGGACGTTTCGCCCCCTACTTTCGTGCCGTATTTCCCGACACCCGGGCGCTTAACGGCCTGCTGGAGTCGCCGCTGCAGGCCATTCCCGCCATGCAGCGGGCCATGGATGTGCGCCATGAGCAGCCCCTGGCCGGCACCTTGCTGCTGAAGCGGGACGATCTTCTGCCGGTATCCGGCTCCATCAAGGCCCGGGGCGGCATTTACGAGGTGCTGCAGCACGCCGAAAAGCTGGCGCTCAAGGCCGGTCTGCTGCATCTGGACGACGATTACGCCAAGCTCGACAGCGACGAATTCCGCGCCTTTTTCGGCCGTTATTCGGTGGCGGTGGGCTCCACCGGCAACCTGGGGCTGTCCATCGGCATGATCAGCGCCCGGCTTGGCTTCAAGGTCAGCGTGCACATGTCGGCGGATGCCCGGGAATGGAAAAAGGCGCTGTTGCGCCACCACGGCGTCAAGGTGGTGGAATACAGGAGCGATTATTCGGTGGCGGTGGCCGAAGGCCGGGCCCAGGCCCAGAACGACCCTTATTGTCATTTTGTGGATGACGAAAACTCGGTGCAGCTGTTTCTCGGCTACGCCGTGGCCGGCCAGCGGCTCAAGGCCCAGCTGGAGCAGCAGGACATTAAAGTGGACCGCGAGCATCCGCTGTTTGTCTACCTGCCCTGTGGCGTGGGCGGCGGCCCCGGCGGTGTGGCCTTTGGCCTGAAACTGGCTTTTGGCGATGCGGTACACTGCGTGTTCGCCGAGCCCACCCACTCTCCCTGCATGTTGCTGGGAGCCTATACCGGCCTGCATGACGCCATTTCGGTGCAGGATCTGGGCATCGACAACATTACCGCCGCCGACGGCCTGGCCGTGGGCCGGCCATCCGGGTTTGTGGGCCGGGTGATGACGCCAATGCTGGACGGGTTTTATACCCTGCCCGACGAGCAGCTGTTCAGCCTGTTGGCTCTGCTGGCGCGGCAGGAAAATATTTATCTCGAGCCTTCGGCCCTGGCCGGCATGCCCGGCCCCTGGCGGGTGGAAGGCGAAGAGCAGGGTTACCGGGAGCGCATGGGGCTGACCCAGGCGCGCCTTTCCCGGGCTCATCACCTGGTGTGGGCCACCGGCGGCGGCATGGTACCGAAGGAAGAAATGGCCCACTATCTGGCGGCGGGGGCTGCCGCAGAATAAGTGTTCCGTCATACCGGCCTTCAAGCCGGTATTTTTTACCTGTCACCGAGCCACCAGCTGCGGACTCCGGGTCAAGCCCGGAGTGACAACCTCCTCCGGATTAAAACCAGCCGCTGTTCAGCTCATCCTTGCAGCGCCAGTACTGCTCGGCATAGCGTTTGGCCCGGTTTTCCACCTTGCGTGACACCCCCAGCAGCCAGCGCTTTTTCAGGTGGCTGCCGCGGCGGTAGCCGGTCCAGCCTTCGTGGTAGTTGAGGTACTGGCCATAGGCGTCCCATTTCGACACGCCATTCAGCCGGCTGGATTTGCTCATGTACCAACCCATAAAGTCGATGGCGTCGTCAAAGTCGTCCCGGTCGGCCCAGCCGCTGCCGGTTTCCCGCCGGTAATCGGCCCAGGTTTCGTCCTTGGCCTGGGCGTAGCCATAGGCACTGGACGCCCGGCCGTAGGGAATAAACAGAAACCAGCGCATGGGCGGCCGGGCATCATGGCGGAAGCTGCTCTCCTGAAACATCATGGCCATGGTCACGTGCACCGGCGCGCCCCATTTTTCCCGTGTTTCCTCCGCCGCCTCGTGCCAGTCGGGGTATTGCTCAAAAATGGCGCAGAGATTGGCAGGGTTGTTGGGTGGTGCCGTGGCACAGCCGGCCAGTACCGCCACCACCAGGGTAAGAAAAAGACATTGCCGGGCTCTGAACATGATTCGGTCCTGTTATAAGTCAGTCTCAAATAGTGCCTTCCGTGCCGGTATTTTTCCACATTCTCCAGGCGACATTATTTAATCACTGAAAATGCATAATCATACTTTGTCACTGCCCAGGCCAGGCAGTAGAATGCGGGTCGGCTATCATAGTCACGAATGATCACGCTTTCGGCACTCGGCTTTTGGCACCGGCTTTTGGCAACAAGGGACACCTGATGCGCTTTTACTTTCCCATCGTCATCATCGACGAAGACTTTCGCTCCGAGAACACCAGCGGCTCCGGCATTCGCGAGCTGGCCTCGGCCATTGAAAAGGCCGGCATGGACGTGGTGGGCTACACCAGTTATGGCGACCTGACGTCCTTCGCCCAGCAGCAAAGCCGGGCCGCGGGCTTTGTGTTGTCCATCGACGACGAGGAGCTGGCCGGCAGCCGGGAAGAAGCCCATTCGGTGCTGGAGCAACTGCGCCGTTTTGTGGAGCAGATCCGCCACCGCAACCCGGACATCCCCATTTACCTCTATGGCGAAACCCGCACCGCCCGCCATATTCCCAACGCCATACTGCGGGAGCTGCACGGCTTTATTCACATGCACGAAGACACCCCCGACTTCGTGGCCCGGCATATCATTCGCGAGGCCAAAAGCTACCTCGACTCCCTGGCACCGCCGTTTTTCCGCGCCCTGACCCACTACGCTCAGGACGGTTCCTATTCCTGGCACTGCCCCGGTCACTCCGGCGGCGTGGCCTTTCTGAAGTCGCCGGTGGGGCAGATGTTCCATCAGTTCTTTGGTGAAAACATGCTGCGCGCCGACGTGTGCAACTCGGTGGACGAGCTGGGTCAGCTGCTGGACCACACCGGCCCGGTGGCCGCCTCGGAGCGCAATGCCGCCCGTATTTTCAACGCCGATCACCTGTTCTTCGTCACCAACGGCACCTCCACCTCCAACAAGATCGTGTGGAATTCCACAGTGGCCCCCGGTGACATCGTGGTGGTGGATCGCAACTGCCACAAGTCGATTCTGCACGCCATCATGATGACCGGCGCCGTGCCGGTGTTCCTGATGCCCACCCGCAACCACTACGGCATTATCGGCCCCATTCCCCGCAGCGAGTTTGAACCAGCGCGCATTCGCCAGAAAATGGAAGCCAACCCCTTCTGCCGGGAAATTCTGGCGAACAACCCGGACATCAAGCCCCGGGTGCTGACCATTACCCAGTCCACCTACGACGGCATTCTCTACAACGTGGAAGAGATCAAGGGCCTGCTCGACGGCGAGATTGAAACCCTGCATTTCGACGAGGCCTGGCTGCCCCATGCCGCCTTTCACGACTTTTACGGCGATTACCATGCCATTGGCGAGGGCCGGCCGCGCTGCGAGGACTCCATGGTGTTTGCCACCCAGTCCACCCACAAGCTGCTGGCGGGCCTGTCCCAGGCCTCACAAATTCTTATTCAGGACGGTGAAAAAACCCGGCTGGATCGCCATGTGTTCAACGAAGCCTACCTGATGCACACCTCCACCAGCCCGCAGTATGCCATTATCGCCTCCTGCGACGTGGCGGCGGCCATGATGGAAGAGCCGGGCGGTACCGCCCTGGTGGAAGAATCCCTGGCGGAGGCCCTGGAGTTCCGCCGGGCCATGCGCAAGGTGGGTGACGAGTACGGCATCGACTGGTGGTTCAGAGTGTGGGGCCCGGACGATCTCACCGATCACGGCCTGGATGAACGTGAATCCTGGATGCTGCGCTCGGAAGACGGCTGGCACGGCTTTGGCGACATCGAGCCCGGCTTTAACCTGCTGGATCCGATCAAGGCCACCATCCTCACCCCGGGACTCAACATGAAGGGGCAGTTTGCCGACTCGGGCATTCCGGCTGTGGTGGTCACCAAGTACCTGGCCGAGCACGGCATCGTCATCGAAAAAACCGGGCTCTACTCCTTCTTTATCATGTTTACCATCGGCATCACCAAGGGCCGCTGGAACACCATGGTCACCGAGTTACAGCAGTTCAAGGACGACTACGACAACAACGTGCCGCTGTGGAAGATTCTGCCCCAGTTTGTACAGAGCCAGCCCCATTACGAGCGGGTGGGGCTGCGGGATCTGTGCGATCAAATTCACGCCGTGTACAAGGAAAACGACGTGGCCAGGCTGACCACGGAAATGTACCTGTCGGATCTGGTGCCGGCCATGAAACCGGCGGACGCCTTTGCCCGAATGGCCCACAAGGAAATCGAGCGGGTGCCGCTCGACGCGCTGGCCGGCCGCACCACGGCGGTGATGGTGGCTCCCTACCCGCCGGGCATTCCGCTGCTTATTCCGGGTGAGGTGTTCAACGACACCATCATCAGCTACCTGCGTTTTGCCCGGGAGTTCAACCAGCGCTTCCCCGGTTTTGAAACCTATATTCACGGCCTGGTGGCGGAAGAGCAGCAGGGCGAAACCCGCTACTTTGTGGATTGCGTGGCGGAGTAAAAACAGAGTGAAGTAAAAAACAGGGCCGGCAAATATGCCGGCCCTGTTTTATTTCAGTCGCTGCAGAGGAGCATTAAATATAATTGAACAAACTCATGCTCTGAAGTTTACCGAACATGGTCTGACTAGCCTGCAATGCCACCATGGTCTGACCCAGTTCACCGGTGGCCTTGGCATAATCGAGATCTTCCATGCCACTGCGTACCTTTTCCAGGGTCAGGGCCATGTCTTCATGACCATTTTTCTGGTTTTCCAGTCGCAACAGCCGGTTGCCGGTGTCGGCACGTACTCGGGTAAAGTGGGCTGAAGCCGCATCTAGCTCGTCCAGTACTTCATTAAGCTCACTCTGACCACTGGCAGAGTTATTGTCCTTCTGCAGCCAACTCAAGGCACGATTCAAACTGTCAAATACACTCAGCTGATCCTGGCCGGTACCGTTTTGTTCCGTCGAAGAGAGTGTGATTTCATCACCTACCCTGACTTCGCCACTCAGTGTTACTTCCATTCCTAAAGCCACTATCGGCTGACCTGCTACATAGGGCTGTGGCGCCGATGTTTGCATGTCGCCATTTTCATCCTGATAGGCAAGGGTCACTTCCAGGGTGCCTGCATTATCAGCGAAACCCAGAGTATATGCAGGTGCATCTGCAAATGTTGCCTTATCAGTGATTTCCGCCTTGTCTACTCGCAGGGCCTGCTCCCGTTCCCCCTGCAACTGGTAACCGGCAGTAAAGTCTCCTCTGGGATTAGGAATTTGGCCAAACACCAAGCGACCGTCGTGACTGGTGGCCACTCGCACCGAGGCTCCAATCTGTATCTCCCGCTGGCCACCATCACCCGAATAGCTCACCTGCCCGTTTGGCTGCATGGAAAATGGCGCTTTATCGGCCTGAAAGCCACCAAAAATATACTGGCCGAACTCATCCTGGCTGTTGGCCAGATCTAATAATTCGCCCATGTTGTTTTTCAGTTGCATGGCAAGAGCATCGCGTTCGGCCTGGGTGTTCGCACCGTTATTGGCCTTCAGTAACAATTCGCGACTTTGCTGCAGCAGGGTTTCCCCCGTGGTAAGAGCCGACTCTTCCCGGCGCAGGCGGTTTTCGGCCAGATCGATATTGCGGCCATACTGCGCAATATTTTTCAGCTCTTGCCGGTAATTGCCGATCCCGTTCATGGCCACTGGATCGTCTGCCGCCGTCTGCACTCGCACTCCAGAAGACAGCCTGTCCAGCTGCTCACTTATTTTGGCCGTTTTGCCGGTAATATTATTAAGTTGAGTTTGATAAAACCCGGAACTAGAGATACGCATCATTGCTCCTTAACGGATCTGCAACAGGGTATTCATGGCTTCGCTGGCAACCGTCACCACGCGGGCAGAAGCCATGTAAGCCTGCTGAAAGCGCAACAGGTTGCTTGCTTCTTCATCCAGGTTGACTCCTGTTATTGACTGCTCACGATCGAGTGACTGACTGTATACCGCAGCTGCGGTCTCGGCACGAATCCGTTGGTTATAGGTTTGCGTACCCACACTTACTACAGACTGATTGAGCCCCTGATTCAGAGTAGTGTTTCCCCCGTCCAGCCATTTGCCGGTTTGGATATTGGCCAGGGCCACCGCATTGGTATTGTTGCCTGTACCAGCGGCATACTCAATTTCAAAGCGATCAAAAGCTGTGGGAGAACCTTTCACCTTGATACTCAGGCCTTCCACTGAGATGACCGGATTGGCCGGATCGAACACAGCAGTGATACTTTGAGATGTACCGGCAGCATCTACATAATTCACGGTATAGTTGCCTGCATCGTCAAAACTAACTGCCCAGGGGCTGCCTTTTTGTGGCAAATGCGCCTGATTATCCGACACGACGTCAAGCGTTACTGCACCGCTGTTATCGCTGCCCGGTGTGACATTCACCGAGCCGGATGCTGCAATCTGTCGGCCATCAGTCAGGTTTACACTCAACTCACCAGCACCACTGCGGGTAGGCCGCAATTGTATAATGTCACCGGCCACCAATGAGCCGGCGGGATTTTCCGTCAGACTCAGGCTGATGCTATGATTACTGTCCAAGCTGGTATTGAGTTCATTAATGTCGGTATAACTTTCCGTTTTGCCGGTATTGATATTGGTTAACTCGTAACCACTTCCGGTGTACTTGAGGCTGAACTCGTCACCGCTCAACTTACCCACATCTGTGATAGAGACCTCGCCGCTAACGTTGCTGTTGGTGGTAAGAAAACGGTTGCTGCGCGCTTGCGGGCTGTTGATGTCGTTAAAAAAGTTCTGCCCGGGATTACCATCCAGATCCACTCCCTGAGACTGTACCTGATTGAACACATCGGCAATGGCTAGTGCCACCTTGCCGATTTCACTCAGGTTCTGGGGCAACACCTGGTTCCGATATTTCAATACAGCCCCCAGCTCACCGCCCAAATCGATACCGTTCACACTTGTAGCCAAGACTGGATTATCGGGGTTCACCAAATACAGCTCTCGTTCTCGTGAGTCCGGTTGCCCCGTTCGGCTTTGCAGTTGGTAGGCCTGATTACCGCTGACTAGTGGCTCCCGCCCACCCAACAGCACAGATACCATGCCGGTTTTCTCATCTTTCAGCGTAGTGATCTTAACTTCCGATGAAAGTTGATGGATTAGCTTGTCGCGCTGATCCAGCAAATCATTGGGAATACCGGTTTGCCCTGCCTGCTGAATTTCTTGATTAAGCTTGGCCAGGGCCGATGTCATCTTGTTAATCGAGTTGGTTCTGGTATCAATTTCACTGCTGGCCGTGGCCATTTCCTGAGAGAAAAAGTCATGTAAACGGTTGTACTGACCAGCCAGATCTTCCGCTCTCGACAAAGCAATATCCCGGTTACCCAAGTCACCCGGGTTATCGACCATGGCATTGAGTGCTCCATACAGTTCGTCCATCCCCCCCGTGATAGCCTTGCTCAAGTTGGTCAGACCCTGATCAAGATGAGATAAACGCTGATGGAGAGCGCTGGAACCGGCCTGCTCGGTATTATTGACCAGCAGATCCTTGAAAGCGTATTCCTGGTAAAGACGGGTAACACTGGACACCTGAGCGCCGGTGCCAATATACATACCTCCTTCGCGCATGGCATGAGCCGTGCTCTGCTCAACCCGCTGGCGGTGATAGCCTTCGGTGTTCACGTTGGCAATGTTGTGACCGGTGGTGGCCAGCTGGGCCTGGGCCGCCAGCAGCCCGCTCACCCCGGTTTGGTACATATCAACAGCCATGGTGTGTCCTTATGCTTGTGAGGCCAGCCGGTTGACGGTATCGAGCACCGCCGCGAGCTTGCTGGCATAGTTCGGATCGGTGGCGTAACCCGCCTGCTGCAGGGCCTGAAAATACTGCCGGGGGGAGCCGGTTTGCTGCAGTGCCTGGTTGTAGCGGGGGTTCTCATTCAGAAACTGCACATAGTCGTCAAAGCTGTCGTTAAAGGAGGCGTAGGATCTGAACGGCGCCTTCACCTGCACGGCAATGCCCTGCTCGTATTCCAGGGTGCTGACCCAGGTTTTCTGTGCTTTCCAGCTGTTATCGGCCTTGATGCCAAAAAGATTATGGCTGGACTCGCCATTTTTTCTGCCGATGATTTTCTTGCCCCAACCGGTTTCCAGCGCCGCCTGGGCCAGCATGGCCTTGGGATCCAGCCCCAGCCGCTCCCCCGCCGCCGTGGCCGCCGGCAACAGCCGGCGCACGAAGTCTTCCGGCGAATCAAATTTTTGTCCAGCCGCCAGGGTCACGGCGTCTTCGGGTAGGTTTTGCGCCGTCTTCAGCGGCGGTTTGGGCTTGTCACTCTCGCTCGCGCTTTCTTCCGGCGGACGCACCACCTTGCCATGAATGCGGCGCACATTATCCAGGCTGAAATGGCGCGCCTCGGGAGCCGCCTTGGCCTCTTCACCGCCGCCGAGCTGGCGCACGATAAGATCCGACAGTCCCAGGCTACCCTGACGGCTGAGCTCGCTGCTCATCTGCTGATCGTGCATGTCCTGGTAGAACTGGGTGTAGCGGCTGTTCATGGGGCTGTTGGCTTCAAACACCTTGTTGGCATCCCGCATCGACTTGAACAGCTGCTGGGTGAACAGGCTCTCGAACTGACGTGCGGCCTCATCCAGCGCCTTGCCCCTGTCCTTGGCAAAGCCCTGCTGCCGCAGCCGATCCAGCCCCTGAATGTCGTTGGCCAGCAGGCTGTTCTGCACGCTGTCGATGTTTTTCATGCCTTGCCTCCGCTCACCCTGTGCCTGTTAAATAATCACCAGTTCACCCTGAATGGCGCCCGCCTGACGCAGGGCCTCCAGTATGGCCACCAGATCCCCGGGGGCCACGCCCACCTGGTTCACCGCCCGCACCAGATCGTCCAGGGTGGTACCGGTATCCAGCTTGAACATGCGGCCGTCCTGCTGCTCCACATTGATAGTGGAGTTGGGCACCACCACCGTCTCGCCGCCGGCCAGGGCATTGGGCTGGGACACCTGGGGATTTTCATTGATGGTAATAATGAGCCCGCCATGGGTGATGGCCGCCGGCTTGAGCTGCACCTGCTGGCCAATCACCACGGTGCCGGTACGGGAGTTGACGATGATCTTCGCCGCCTCGTCGGCCACATCCACGGTCAGGTTTTCCAGGGTCGACAGAAAACTGACGCGCTGGCCGGTGTCCCGGGGGGCATAAACGGTGACCGAGGTGGCATCCAGGGCCTGGGCGCTGGCGGGACCGAGCAGATCGTTGATCACCTCCGCCATGCGTTTGGCGGTGGTAAAATCGGGCCGGTGCAGGTTAAAGGTAATGGTGTCGCCCCGGGCAAAGGAGCTGGGCACTTCCCGCTCCACCATGGCGCCGCCGGGAATGCGCCCCACGGTCGGCGTGTTGATCATGATGGAGGAGCCGTCGGCTCCTTCGGCGCCGAGGCCTCCTACCACCAGGCTGCCCTGAGCCAGGGCATACACCCGGCCGTCCACCCCTTTCAGAAAGGTTTGCAGCAGGGTGCCGCCGCGCAGGCTCTTGGCCTCGCCAATGGCCGACACGGTAATGTCGATGGTCTGGCCCGGCTTGGCAAAGGGCGGCAGCTCGGCATGCACCGCCACCGGTGCCACGTCGTTCATCTTGGGCCGCAGGTTGTCGGGCACGGTAATGCCGAAATTGGTCAGCATGGTGCGAAAGGTCTGCTGGGCAAAGGCGTTGTTGCGCTCGCCGGTACCGGGCAGGCCCACCACCAGGCCGTAGCCCACCAGTTGGTTGGCGCGCACACCGGCCACCGAGCTGATGTCCTTGATCCGCGCTGCCTCGGCCGGCAGCGCCAGCAGACACGCCAGCAACAGGCCGCTAAAGAATTTCATGCCGTTACTCCTAGAAGGGGAACCAGGGGCTGTTAAAGAACTTGGCCAGCCAGCCCCGGGACTGGGTATTGGCAAAGTCTCCGGTGCCGCCGTAGTAAATGCGGGCATTGGCCACCCGGGTAGACTCCACCCGGTTGTCGGAGCTGATGTCCTGGGGCCGGATCATACCGCTGATGCGCACGTATTCCTCGCCGGTATTGAGCATCAGCCACTTCTCGCCCTGCACCATCAGGTTGCCGTTGGGCAGCACTCGCGCCACGCTCACGGTAATGCTGCCCTGCAGGCTGTTGCTCTGGTTGGTGTTGGCCTGACCGTCGAAGTCGTTATTGCTCGACATGCTGGCGGTCACCGGGTAGCCGGCCACATTAATGGCCTGACCACCAATGTTGAGGGGGTTGATGTTCAGGCTGCTGTCCTTGGCCTGCTGGGTGGTGGCCCGTTTCTGGGCCCGGGTCGACTCGGCCAGATCCACGGTAATGATGTCCCCTACCCGGTGCGCCTTGATGTCGGAATACAGGCTGTTTGCGTAGTTGTCCTGAAAAATGGCGCCGTTGGGTTCCAGCTGCTCGTGGCCGGGGCCGGGCATCACGGGGGCATAGTCCGGATCGTCCGGTTTGGGGGTATAGGGCGTGGAGCTGCAGGCCGCCAGCAGTACGGCCGAGCTCAGGATCAGGACAAGTCGCATGGCGGCCTCCGGTTACAGCTGCTGGTTCACGTAGGCCAGCATATCGTCCACGGCGGAGATCACCTTGGAATTCATTTCATACACTCGCTGGGCCTGGATCAGGTTGACCAGCTCCTCGGTGACGTTGACGTTGGAGGTTTCCAGCATACCCTGCTTGAGGGTACCAAACCCGTCGGCGCCGGCAATGCCCTGCAAGGGCGCGCCGCTCGACTGGGTGGCCAGATAGAGGTTTTCCCCCTTGGGCTGCAGGCCGGCGGGGTTGGCAAAGTCGGTGACGATGATCTGTCCGATCACCTGCCCTTCGGCCTGCCCGGCCAGCTGCACCGAAACCTCACCGTTGGTGCCCACACTGATGCTCTGGGCGTTTTCCGGGATCTGCATTTCCGGCAGCAGCGGATAGCCGTTGCCGGGAGTGACGATAATGCCTTCTTCGTTGAGGGCAAACTGGCCGTTACGGGTGTAACCGGTGGTGCCGTCGGGCAGCAGCACCTCAAAAAAGCCACGGCCGTCGATCATCACGTCGAGGGCATTGTCGGTGGTCTGCACACTGCCCTGAGTAAAGGTTTTCTGGGTGGCCACCACCTTGCTGCCCGCCCCCAGCATCAGGCCCGAGGGCAGGTTGCTGTCGGCGGTGGCCCGGCCGCCGGGCTGGTGCACGTTCTGGTAGAGCAGGTCTTCAAAAATGGCCCGGCCCTTCTTAAAGCCCACGGTACTGGCGTTGGCCAGGTTGTTGGAGGTCACGGAAATGTTGGTCTGCTGGGCATCGAGCCCGGTTTTGCTAATCCACAATGCGGGGTTCATTCTGCTCTCCTTTAGCCAATGCGCAGCAGCTGGGCATGGGCCTTGTCGTTCTCTTCGGCGTGACTCATCATTTTCAGCTGGGTTTCAAAGCGCCGTTGCAAATCGATAAGGTGGGTCATCTCGGCAATGGGGTTGACGTTGCTGCCTTCCAGGGCGCCGGCAATCAGCTGTACCTGGGCCGAGGCGGGCTCGGCTTCACCGTCCTTGCGACGGAACAGGCCGTCATTGCCTTTTTCAATCTGGTCATGAGCGGGCAGCACGGTTTTAATGCGCTGCAGCTCGGCGCCGCCATCGGCGGGCTCGCCTTCCAGCCGGGCAAAGATGGTGCCATCCTTGTTGATCTCCAGCTTTTCCAGGGGCAGCGGCAACACGATGGGGTTACCGCCGTCATCCAGCAGGTTCTGGCCGGTGCTGGTCTGCAGCAACCCTTCCACCGACACCTGCAGGTTGCCGAAACGGGTGTAGGCCTCGGTGCCATCCGCCGCTTCCACCGCCAGCCAGCCGTCACCGGCCACCGCCACGTCAAGTTCCCGACCTGTGGTCTGAATGGGGCCGGCGGCAAAATTTTGCCCCGGCCGCTCGGTCATGGCAAACACCCGGCTGGGCAAGCCTTCACCAAAGGCCTGCATGGCTCGGGCCTGCTCCAGATCGGCACGAAAGCCGGTGGTATTGGCGTTGGCCAGGTTGTTGGCGCGCAGGGCCACGCTGTGCATGTTTTCCTTGGCGCCCGACATGGCGATATAAAGCAGGTGATCCATTTCAGCTCCGCTGTTGGCCGATGGGGTAATGGCCGGATTAATGCAAAATTGATGCCATTGAAATGTGGTGAGGGGTGAGGAGGGAAGCGTGAGTGAGTAGCCTCACGCCTTACCCCTCACGGTTTGTATTAGCGGATTTGCAGTATGGTCTGCTGCAGGGTGCTGTTTACTTCCAGTGCCCGGGAGTTGGCCTGGAAGTTGCGCTGGGCGGTAATGAGATCCACCAGTTCGCTGGTCAGGTTGGTGTTGGACTGCTCCAGGGTAGCCGATAATATTCGGCCATTAGGTCCTTCATTGGGCTTACCACCAACTGGCTCACCGGACTCCTGAGTGGGAATCCATCCAGAGCCACCAACCGAACGCAAACCCTGTTCGTTAGGAACCCGAGCCACAGCTACTCGTCCCAAATACTCTTTGCTAGCATTACTATAACTGGCTACAACCAAACCATCCTCATTGATATCAAGGGAAGTAAGATAGCCAACAGTATTACCATCTTGTTCCATTGCCAATATTTCAAAGGGGCTGGCATATTGTGTCAGCTCATCAAAAGCAAGAGTAAATTGTTGGGAAGGATCGGCACCGTCAGCAGGGATACCTGCATTGGTCAAACTTTCTGTCTGCAACGGATCGACACTAAAGGTGGGATTGCCTCCCTTGTTATCAAACGTAACAATAAATCCTTCAACCTGATGATCAAGACGCTTGGATGAATCCAACGGATTTGGATAAGTCACTGTTGTATCAACACCGCCCCCCGGTACACTTATAGGCTTGCCATCCACGGTCAAAGTTGCATTCCAGCTGTTTTCGGGCATGCTTCTCTTAGTCAGATACATGGTGGCCTGACGCGGTTGACCCAGGGAATCGTAGATGGTGATGGTGGTACTGTTGCTAAAAGTTTTACTATCGGTAATATCGAGCACTGCATCATCCCCAATCACACTACTATTATTGGCTAGACCAAGCTCAGCCAATAAACTAGCTTGTGATGGAGTGCCGGCAGTATCAGCTGATAACATCAGGCTAGACTCGCTGCCTTGACTTTGGGACGTTATTGCTAGCTGACCATTGACATCCAATGCCACTGCTACTTTTTTATCGTAAGGCGCAAGGGCATTGTTAATTTTAGTTTCAACATCTTTTAACATACCCTCAAGACCATTGGTATCATTCTGGTAATTTCTATCCAGTGTCACCGTTATATCAGGCGTACCATCAACGCTGATATTGAAAGTCAGACTATTGGTACTGTAATCCTTGGTACCATTGCTTACCCAATGGTTGCTCGCGCCACCTCCCAGCTCAACGGGCAGGCTCACGTCAATGTAAGCGCCTTCTCCCTTGGCTCGAGATGCAATTTGAAGTTTCCCATTTAAATCTGTAGCTAATACCACCTGCCCCGCCTGAGGGGCTGAATTTCTTAACTCTAGGTTGATGGCAGCTTCCACCTGCGACAGAGTACTATAGTTACCTTCCGGCAGCGTGACGGTAACTCTTGAAGGCTGACTCTCTCCCTGCCAGGGACGGTAGCTGGCTGCAGTCACTTCTAATGCGGCCCCCCCGGCAGCAATGGTAAGCGGAAAACTGGGGGCATCATTCAGGGCGACACTGGCTGAACTCTGGCGGTTGGGCGACAATATTTGTGAACCTGCCAAAATGGCAGAGGTTCCAGAGGAAGTCAGATATTGGCTGCCCTTGTCCAGGTTCATACTAGTAGTAATATTTTGGGTTGCTTCAGGAGCACCTGCTGCCTGAGGAATTCGCAGCGGCTTGGTTTCTCCCAGTCCTAAGTTGCTAACTCCCCCAGTTTGGGCATCCACATCATATACTCGAAGATACTGCCCTTGAGAATTGGTAACATAATTTTGGTTATTCAGTTTAAAAGCACCAGCTCGACTCAATGTATAACTGCTGCTATTTAACTCATCACCAACAACGAAAAAACCCTGACCACTGATACGCATATCAAGAGGGTTATTGGTATAAAGAGAAGCCCCTTCATGAAACTGTTGACTGACTGCGGCTGTTTGAACTCCATTTCCTGTTTGAGTCCGAGCGTTGGCAAAAATCGAGTTAGAGTAAACATCAGCAAATTCAGCCCTAGACTCCTTAAACCCATAAGTATTGACGTTGGCTATATTGTTAGCTGTCACATCAAGGTCTTTCTGAGCAGCATTAATTCCACTGAGAGCAATATTAAACGACATAATTCATTTTCCTCATGCAGACGTTTCGCCAGCTATTTCAAGAACCTTGTCAAGCGGTACACCGCCCATCCCAACAACATTCACCAGATTAGGGCTAGTGCCACTGCCCAGGGTCACACTGCTGACTTTGCCAAAAATCAACGCATTCAGCTCAGTGCCAGTACCATTAACCAGTCCGTTCACCTTAAATTTGTAATTTCCCGACGTGAGCGCTTCGCCGTTATTGTCTAGCCCATCCCAGGCAAAAGGAACATTGCCTTTGTGTGGACCTGGCAGGTTTAGAGTGCGTACAGTCTGCCCTATCTCATTTTCTACGGTTATGGTCAGATTACCAACTCCGGAACCGGTAACAATTACTCCATCAACCGTCGCCTTGCCATCCCAGTGGCCCGTATTCACAGGCAATAATACTCTCTGCCCCACTAGGCTGGACGCCTGCAAAGCCTGACTGGAAGTCATGACAGCATTTAGGTTTTCCACCTGTTTGGTCATAGAGGCTATGCCTTCTGAGGTAGAAAAAGCGGTCATCTGGCTGATCATCTCGGCATTGTCAGCCGGCTTGAATGGATCTTGATAAGCCAGTTGTTGAGTCAACAGCTGAAAGAAGTCTTCCTGTTTCAGCTGCTGATCTTTGGGCGTACCCAAATCAACAGGTTCTGTTTCCCGCAATCCGTTAATATAGCCGGGTATATTCATTTATCACCCCTTGCCCAGCCGCAGGGTCTGCTGCAGCATCTGCTTGGCGGCGTCGGCCACCTGCACATTGGTCTGGTAATTGCGCGAGGCGCTCAGCATGTCGGTCATTTCTTCCACCACGTTGACGTTGGGCTTGTAGATAAAGCCCTCGGCGTCGGCCAGGGGATGATCCGGGTTAAATTCCTTTTGCAGGGGTTTGTCGGTTTCGACAATGCCCATGATTTTGACGCCGACGCTTTCCTGACGATCCGACAAGGCCCGATCCAGATCGGCGGCAAACACCGGCTTGCGGGCCCGGTAGGTCTGATCGATGCTGGAGCTCACGCTGTCGGCGTTGGCCAGGTTACTGGCGGTGGTATTCAGGCGGACCGACTGGGCGCTCATGGCACTGCCGGAAATATCAAAGACCTTAAAAAGGCTCACATCGAGTCTCCTTTTATCGCTTTCAGCAGGCCGGAGATCTTGCTGTTGAGAAACTCCAGCGAAGCCTGGTACTGCAGGGCGTTTTCCATGTAGCTGGTGCGTTCGGCCTGGACGTCCACGGTATTGCCGTCGCCGGTATCGGGCTGGGTAGGCACCCGGTACTGCACCGTGCCGGGGGGCGCCAGTTCAACGGCGAAATGGCGTTCGCTGGTACGGCTGAGGGAAAAGCCCTGGGCGTCCTGGGCACGGCTGAGGGCGGCCTGAAAGTCCATGTCTTTCGCCTTGTAGCCCGGCGTGTCGGCATTGGCCAGGTTGCCGGCCAGCAGCTCGGCGCGCTCCGAGCGCGCCAGCAGTGCCTGCTGGTGAATACCGAAGGCCTTGTCGAAAGAAATCGTCACCGCCACCTCCTGCGTTGTCGTGACCCAACCATTGGGCCATAACGAAGCAAAAGGTGTGCCAGATTTACTTGAGTCGGTAAATGATCCCCGGGGTACAGCGGATCATTTCAAACCGGTCAGACAGGCCGGTGAGGGACTCGGACGCGCCGAGCAGCAGGTAGCCACCGGGATTAAGGGCACCGGCAAACTGGTTAAGAATTTTGGATTTGTTCTCGGGAGAGAAATAAATCAACACGTTACGACAGAAAATAATGTCGAACTTGCCCAGTGAGGCATAGCTGTCGAGCAGGTTATAGGAGCGAAAGCTGACCATGTTTCTGATCCCCGCCTGCAACTGCATGCGACCCTCGCTCAGGGGAGTAAAAAAACGGCTGCGCCGCTCCGGCGACAGCCCCCGGGCCAGCGACAGGCTGTCGTAAATGCCGGTTTTGCAGTGCTCGAGCATGGTGGCGGAAATATCGGTGGCAAGAATTTGCAGCCCCGGCAAGGCCCCCGGCCGCCGGGCCGAATATTCCTGGGCGGTCATGGCAATGGAGTAGGGCTCCTGGCCCGACGAGCAGGCCGCGGACCAGATACGTAACGATTTGCCGGGCTTGGCCAGCTCCGGAAACAACCGCTCGCTGAGCTGAACAAACGGATAGACATCCCGAAACCAGAGGGTTTCGTTGGTGGTCATGGCGTCGATCACCGCCGTTTTGAGCTCCCGCTCCCGCAACTGCATGGAGCGCTCCAGCAGCTCGCCCATGGACGCAATGCCAAAACGCGCCAGCAACGGTGCCAGCCGGCTCTTGACCAGGTACTGCTTGCTGTTGCCCAGCACAATGCCGGTGTTGCTTTCCAGAAACCGGCAAAACGCCAAGTACTGCTCATCGGTGAAAGTTTTCATCCGTGTTCGTTACACCTTGTTCAGAGCGCGTTATTAACGGCCGTGGCCAGCTCATCGGGCTGAAACTTGGCAATAAAATTGTCGGCCCCGACCTTTTCGACCAGGGCCTTGTTGAAGACGCCGCTGAGGGAGGTATGCAGGATCACGTGCAAATCTTTAAGTGCCGGATGATTGCGGATTTCGGCGGTGAGGGTGTAACCGTCCATTTCCGGCATTTCCACGTCGGAGATCACCAGTGACAGTTGCTCGTGAATGGGGCCCTGCCCGGCCAGCTCCAGCAGCTTGTTCAGCGCCTGTTTGCCGTTTTCGGTGACGATGCATTCCAGCCCCAGGGATTCCACCGCCTTTTGCACCTGACGGCGGGCCACGGACGAGTCGTCGGCGATCAGCACCGGCTTGTGCTGTACCGCCTGTCGGTGGGACTGCTCAATGATGGCCGCGTTCACCTCGGTGCTGGCCGGGGAAATTTCATCAAGGATCTTTTCCACGTCGAGAATTTCCACCAGCTCACCGTCGATTTCGGTCACTGCGGTCATGTAGTTGAAACGACCGGCCCCCTTGGGCGGCGGCAGTATCGACTCCCAGTTGACATTCACAATGCGCTCTACCGAGTTCACCAGAAAGCCCTGCACCGAACGGTTGTATTCGGAGATGATGGCAAAGCTGGTATCGGTCTGCTCAATGGGGCGGCCGCCCATGGCCTTGCTCAGATCGATAATGGAAATGGTCTGGCCGCGAATATTGGCCACCCCTCGAATCACCGGATGACGCTGGGGCAGGCTGCTGAGCCGGGGACACTGCAACACTTCCTTGACCTTGAAGACATTGATGCCAAATCTTTGGCGGCCATTGAGCCGGAACAACAATAATTCCAGCCGGTTCTGGCCCACCAGCTGGGTTCTCTGGTTTACCGAGTCAAGTACTCCCGCCATTATTCCGCCTCCAGAACGATTCGTGATGCCAAGCTTAAGGCGCATGGCATGTTTTATGCATTATTTGTCATCTGCTGTCACCTAGCTTAACACCGGCAATGTGCCAGCGCTACTTGAGCCCGGCAAAGAACGGGACCGGCGACAAGGGCGTTATCGGCGATGGAGTGAAGATGCTTAATGGTTTTTTTCCCCGGCGGCACGGCCGCC
>AZIJ01006421.1_pt1 | contig 19711 bp, 13 predicted proteins | sample 359151 | NCBI WGS metagenome assembly AZIJ01 (sample SAMN02429718, study PRJNA222666) | marine sediment metagenome | biome: Sediment sample; isolation source: enrichment culture of sample MGS-ElMAX(UA) from oil contaminated site at the... | place: Egypt: El Max | collected 2013-01-23 | depth 9.22 m m | reverse complement strand
AGTTCAACCAGTGCATAGCGATAGGCGAGGCCTTCGGGGGTGTTGGCAGTGGCGTGGTTGGCTAGGCTGTCGACGGATACTATTTTCAGGTTTTGATAGGCGGGTGTGTCGTCAAGTTTTTGTTCTACAAGCGCTAAACGTTCGTGAAGCGCCGTGCGCGCCGCAAACTCACCAGCCCCAGTCAAGCTAGCTTCTGTCTCTGCAATTGATGAGAAATCGTCCAATAGCAAGGCGGATAAGCTTTCGACAAGATGTTCCTGGGTCTTGCCGGCATCGGCTTGCGTCGCATCGTAGATGGCAAATAATTTTGCCGGTGTGCTAGTTGGCGACAGGCGTTCCAGCACCGCAAAAATAAATAGGTCATCCGTAATCTGCCCCACCGAATGACTATTAACTTCGGTGCGTAATTCCATTTCGGCCCCTGGCCGCACCGCACCGGTATATCCTGCGGGCACAATGGAAATATCGCTCCCGGGTTCGCTGTCTTCGCTCTCGTACTGGGTAATACTTCCTTCAATTGTCGTCCAGCTGCTTGCTGCACGCAGGGTTTCACCTGCCTCTACCAGCTCTGCATTAACCCGCTGAAAGAAGACCTCCGCTTTATGACCAAAGTTTTCGCCATTGAACGTATGGACATCTGCAAACAATGCAGGAAACAAGCGTTTTGCCACCACCGCCAGATGTCCGCCAAGGGAATGACCTACGACGTTGATGATGTCGCCTGCCTGCAATAAGCCCAGCCCAACGCCCCCGGTGTTATGTGACAAGGTGTAAGTGGCGTCTACCGGTCCCGCCCCAACTGTATATGTATAGTCAAGCTGGAATACGCTCGTCTCACCTTCCGGTGCGCGCAGGCGCTGCACGTAGTTAAACAGTGACACTGCCTGGTCAACCACCACACCAAAGTTCAAAATGTTGAAAAAGAAGTTGCTGGTGAGCCAATCCTGGATGGCTTGATCAGACGGCGGCTCACTGCCACGAGTGCCTAACACCACTTCTGAACCACGGCGAAACAGCGTGGCAGCAAAACCGGTGGTGGGGTTTTCATCGCCGTAATAGTCGGCGACAGTCCAGTTGCTATCGAACAGGTGGTCGCCAAGTTTTTCGGGGGTACGGGTTTGAACGACTGCCGCAGCTTTTACAAGGTTATTATTACCGATATCAGTAATCGACAGATCGGTATAAGTCATATCTGCAAGTGCGGCATAACCGCGTAATTCACCTAATGAAATCATTTTGGGACTCCGCTTGTATTACTTTTGGGTAATAAGACACTCACGAGGATAGGGGTGTAATAGGCAACCGGCAGTCCGCACCTAATCGGCGGCAGCGACCCCATCCAGCCAACAAAGATATGACGATCGGCCCAGCCCCAGTAATAACCGTAATTAATGGCTTCAGCCAATACTTCATCAGACTGCAGTTGGCGGACGAAAAAATACTGACGATCCAAACGCGGCGTGATCGCCTCAGTTTCGTAACCAAGTTCATATCGGCTCATCGGCTCATCAATTCGTTCAAACACGACCTTACCAGCCTCGTCTTTCCTTGCACGCAACAGCTTCCCTTTTCTAAATCCTTCGACGTAACTAAAACCGCGATCCAATATTTCTGTATTGATTGAGGAAAACTCGCTGAAGTACCCCTGCACCTCGACCGTCCGATAAATATGAATTCCCGCATCCTTACGGCACAGTGCCTGGTGCTGTGGACCGGCAACAATCACATCCGCAAAAGGTAGAACAAGCATCACGAGAAAAAAGAGTGTTGCCGCACTCACTTTCCAGCCACGGGCAAAAGGTAATTTTCGACCTAAATAAAATGACAGTACCAACAGGAACGGTGCGTAAATAAAAACCACGAAGAGCCAGGCAAGTCCGCTGATATATTGATAGAGCGGTAATGGATCAACACCATTCATCAGAGAAGTCCCGCCATCAAATATATGGGGTCAGATCGTTGATTTATGATTCGCAGCAACGTCGCTCGGGCAGCGAACTGTTTTAAATAAATAGCGCTTATAAACTCAGTGTATTTAGGAAAATACCGTTGCAACTGGCCATTGGTATTTTTATTACGGCTTCGCTTTTTCAAAGAACAGGCGATAGATAGAAAAAAGACGTGTCTTTTTTGTCCCGCTATTTGGATATTCAGAGTATTTATGTGCAAGTCCTTTGCGTTGATGGCTTTTTATTGTGATCAGGCCGCTTTCCTATAGGTCAGACTAACCTCGTTGCCGTTTCGTGGGCAAGTACTATTGACTGTTTTCTTTTCATCGTCAAAGTTTTCATTTGCGCCATCACTGCAACCATTAGCCATCAAAGACGACTTCAGTTCTATAACGATTTCTTAGCCGCTGAACACCGGGTTGATCCAATGAGAGGGGATTTAACAGTACTAATTTTCTGACTTACCCTGGCCCTTCAATTTGTTTCAGCGGGTAAAATATTCCGCAATCGATAGCCAGTACGTAAACATCATGACAAGGTTTTATGTACAGCCCTAGTGGCTAGCATTTGAGATACAGGTCATTACTGACTGCGACCTTATGCCGCATTCTACTCCTCTCAAATGCCAGTATGATATTGGAATTTTTTAGGGAGCACTTACTGCAATGAAACGCTTACTGCAGGCATCACCCTTTGTTCTTCAGACTAAAGTTCGCACAGCTTTCTTAATATGCCCATTACTCACTACAGGGTTTAGTCAGGATCTTGCCGCCCAGCAAGAAGACCAACAAGCGGTCATTGAACATATTGAAGTGACAGGTCAGTACTTAAACTTGCCAAACGGTACCGGAGATGCCTCTGATCAGCTCCGCGAAAAAGGTGTGAACTTTTCTAGTGCTGGTGGGATTTCACCGCTACCCATTCTTCGCGGGCTTAATGATGATCGGGTTAAGTTATTAATTGATGGTGCTGAAACGACTTCATCCTGCGCCAATCACATGAACCCAGCTCTCTCCTATATTGACGCTAGCCGTGTGCAATCGGTTAATGTACTCGCCGGTATCACCCCCGTCAGCATGGGCGGCGATAGTATTGCAGGTACGATTATTATCGAATCAGAGCAAGCCCGTTATGCAGACAGTCCTGATGCATTATTAAAATCGGGTGCCGTCGCTTACACCTATCGCAGCAATAACCATAACCATGGCACTGCTCTGAACGCAACTATCGCCAGTGAAAAAGTTAGCCTTAGCTATAGCGGCAGCTTTGATAAAGCAGAAAGTTATCGTGACGGCAATGGTGACAAAGTACTTGATACTTTGTACCGCAGCGAAAGCCACAACCTGACACTGGGTATGCGCGATGAACAGCAATCCATGACACTTAAGCTCAACCATCATGAAGTGCCTTATCAAGGCTTCCCTAACCAATATATGGATATGGTCGGCAATATCAGCAACAGTATTAACTTCCATTATTTACGCAATTTTAACTGGGGGCAATTAGACACACGCTTGACCTGGCAAGATGTCGATCACGAAATGGGCTTTTTTACCGGCGAAAAAACCGGCTCTATGCCAATGATGACCGAAGGCCGGGACATTGCTTATAAAATCGCCGCCGAAATACCACTCAGCGATGATCACACTCTGCGCATTGGCAATGAGTTCCACCGATTTACACTGGATGATTGGTGGCCTGCCCTTGAAGGCTCGATGATGATGGGGCCGGATGATTACGTCAATATCAACGACGGTGAGCGCAGTCGTTATGCTGTTTATATTGAATCAGAACACGCCCTCAACAATTCCTGGAAATTTTTAGCTGGTCTACGTTATGAACACGTGATCATGGATGCCGACGAAGTACAACCCTATAACAGCATGTCGATGAGCATGGGAAGCATGAATGTAGATGCCCCCGCAGCATTGGCATTTAATGCCAGTGACCGGCACCGCCGTGATGATAATTTCGATGTGACGGCCGTACTTAGCTACACTGCTACGCAAAATACCAGCGTTGATTTTGGCTACGCACGCAAGACACGCTCACCCAACTTGTATGAACGCTATACATGGGGCCGCGGAACCATGGCAATGACGATGATCGGCTGGTTTGGTGATGCTAACGGTTATGTCGGCGACATTAAACTGGAACCAGAAATAGCTCACATCTTGAGTGCAACACTGACATGGCATAACGACAACCGAACCAGTATGTTAACTGCAACCCCTTACTATACTTATGTCGATAACTATATCGATGCAAAGAAAATAGGGACCTTCAACCCTCGCATGGCGATGCAAGTCACCCGCCCTCGCCTCCAGTTCACCAACCTCGACGCAGAGCTTTACGGTATTGATATAAACGCCAGTACTCAACTATTCACGCAAAGTAAGCATAAGGTAAACCTCACCGGCAACTTGGCCTATACCCATGGAGAGCGTAAACGCGATGGGGGCGATCTGTACCATATTATGCCTATCAATATTAAACTCGCACTGGAACATCAAGTACTAAGCTGGACCAATCGTCTTGAGTTTGAGTGGGTTGATAACAAAGACAAAGTTGACGCCATCCGTTTAGAAAATAAAACGGGGAGTTACACGCTAGTCAATCTTAGCACCCATTACGATTGGCAAGCATTCTCGATAACAGTGGGGATTAGCAACCTATTTGATCGCAACTACGACCTCCCCCTTGGCGGCGTAAACTTTGCGGGCTGGTCGGCAGGAGGTAAGACAGGGCAATTCGAAAGCCTGCCAGGGCAGGGACGATCTATCAATACAGGGATTAAATATGCTTTTTAGGTGCGCAAATATCGCGGCGATGAGAACTCAAGTCGTGATAGGCTAAATCGCTCAGAAAAAGCAGTGTGCACTGGCCTGGCGAGCAACAGCCTTACAGCAGAAACCCTGCGCTGTAAGATTCCGAATCAAAAACCTGAGAAATTTTCTGGTGAGTAATGACATAGTTACTCACCATTTTTTTGTCTGCTATTTATTTGATTTTGATGTAGTAATCTTTTTTGATTCGGGAAGGCAGCAATCTATCTCGCGATCCAATAATTTCTGAATATTCAGCCTTATTTCACGCCATTGCGGTAAGTACTTAATTGAAAAACTTGCCTGAACAGCAACCTCATCGTTATAGTCCCAAAGAAATTGGCAGCCCGGAAAGGGGATCCTTAGATCTTCTGGGCACCTAATATAGACTTTTGAGTTATTCTTTTCTCGATATAAATACACGGAATCTTGGTGATTAAAATCAGAGTGGTAATACTCGAGTCCATAGCGAATTTCATCGTAATTACCCCCTTGATGCCTGCCACCCAGTACAGAGAGTTTATTTCGTGCATTGTTTTTGATGACGATTTGCGGCACCGTCATGCGCCGCCCTTGATGATAGACCTCAACAAAATCGTGATGATTGACACTCTCATCATAGCCTTCAAAATTCGGTAGTAAGGCCCATAGGCTGGCCGTTTCAAGTATATTAGCTCTTGTCCGTGATCCCCCTTGCACGTATTTTGTGGGTATATCAAATTCTGTATTGAGGATTTTAAATTCAACGCGCTCATTTTCTTCTATTCTGTTTTTGGCAACCTATCCCCCGCCTTATCGCAAGCGCTTATCACTAAAGAAAAAAGTAGCCATACGCTAAAATAAATATAGGGCTTAGTGTTTATAGCCATGAGTAGAACCTTGTTATTCCCGATGAAGTTGATTGCCACTTCTTTTTAGACATTTTTCATTACAGAATAAATCTGCAATCAATGAGGCCTTACTAAGCGAGAACCGGCAGGGCAGCGAGCCTCCCACCAGTGATAGCAACACTCGCGCGTGCTTTGGCAGATGTCACCTCCATGAGTTTTTCAGATCAGGCGCGTTCATGAGATTGCCACCTGTGTTGTGGCTTCAGCCTTCACAGCTTTTATCAGGGTTGTTTGATTTTTTTTGGTAAGACTTACCGCGCCAGAACAATAAAACGGCCCATAAAACAACCATAACCTCCAGTGCAATATAAAATTCAGCCACCATGGATCGTAGATGGCAGGCACCGTAAATAAAGCATAGGGTTGATCCACTATCGGCGACAGCCACCAAATGTCACCTACGATGCTATCGAGTAATAAATGCAGGATACCGCCAGCAGCGAAAACAAGCCCCCGAAGAGCGTTGGTTTTATTGTCCACAACGCAGTACCAAATGGCAGTGAGAGCGAGGAGGCAAAACCAAATAATAGGCCAATGCGGCCAGTAGGTATGGTGATGATGTTGTCGGTTATCGACAAGGTAGAAATACACCATATCAAAATCTGGGGTGATGCCCCCCAAAACACCGGCAGCAATAAAAAACGTGATATTTTGTCGTTGGCCGCTGGTGTATCTCACAAGCAATTTTGACAGTATGTAGCCCGATGGCAGGTGGCCGATAATCATAGTTCTGGGGCCACTGGATAAGGCTTAGGGCGCAATGCTGGCGAAGACGAAGTGGGATGAGTGTTCAGAATGTTCATGCGCAAGTCCTTTGCGTTGATGGCTTTATTATCGTTATCAGGCCTTTTTCCTATAGGCCAGACTAACATGAGACACGAGATCTTTAATTTATGATTCTTGACAAGGTCGCTCTCCGTCGAATAGCGCCAACCGAAAGAGTCACCAACTTCTTTGAGGCTATACTCCCCACTTCGATAGCGCTCAACGATGGCTTCATTTCGGCTGCTGGTTTTCTATTTATACAACGCGAGCGCTTTAGGTAGGAGCCAGCGTTGCGATAAAGGTATCTCATCGCGTTCCTTATCAGCATCGATCAAAGCATTCATCTGTGCCATAACTTCATCATCGCCCAGATAAACCTGATTGTTTAGCTGCAACCAAGGCGAAGACTGCCGCTGGCCTTCCACAACAATAAGGCTTTGTAGCACGTAACGGCCTGACCCTTGCGCTTGCTTAGACTGGACAATAGCCAATCTGTATTCAACCAGACGGCTTTAAGTAGCTGTCTAGTAGTGACCCGATAACTACTCCAGCGCCATTAGTTTGCTGAGCGCAGCCTACTTGCCCGAATGGGATTTAAAACAATATAACGCGACAATTCTAATAAATAACCCTGCTTATCAACCATAATGGCTTTGTAACGTCCTTGAAAGACACGCCAGCCCAGTATTTTATAAAATGCTCTCGATCAGCATCGAAGACGTAGTTATCCTTCCGGCGGTCACCGCGAGAAGTAACGTGAAAAATTGCCCCCGTAAGCTCAAGTCGCATTAGCCTGGCTATAAGCACCCGCTCCGCATAGTAATAAACTACACGCTAACTGCCTCTCAGGCATAAATCATAGACTTAACCCTATTCCCACAAATGAATTGATTACTTACGATCTATCAGTAATTTGTAGCCTAACTGCTCAAGCAAGCTACAAATACCAGGACCGAGGTCATACTGAAGATATGATTATGGGGGCTGTCCTAACACCGCTAGGCATTACCCCACCAAAAAATACAACTTGAAATTAATGCACTGAATACAGTTTTTAAAAACTGTATTCAGTGCATTATGGAGGGTATTACTGGATTTAATTATTCTCGGATTTATTGACTTTTGCGTGACGGATAGGGGCCTCGCCAGGATCTATCCAGCGAGCGCTTATTCCAGCACTATAACCTCCATCTACAATTATATCTCGTCCATTGACCCAGGTAGAAGGGCCAGTGGCCAAGAAGCACAGCACTTCTGCTATATCCTTTGGTTGTGCTGCGCGGCCTATTTTGTTGATGACCCACTGAAGTTGTTCTTCTCCCATTTGACGCTTGAAATCAGGCAGCAAAGAGGTTTCAACAGGACCTGGGCTGACGCTGTTTGCTCGGGCACCGCGACCAAGTGTCAATCCTGCTTGACGCATGGTGAGGACGACAACACATTCTTTAGAAAAGCTATAAGGATCTATTTTAAGCTCGTTTTTATGAGCTTCCCACCAGGCCAAACCCGAACTGAAATCGGGAGTATCAAGAAAATCGTTGATTTCAGCTATTCGCCGTTGCCAGCTAAAGCCTGCAATGGAAGCGATATTGGCTACTGCTCCACCGTTATTTAAACGAGGAATCAATAAATCGCTGAGATATCGTAGTCCTAAAATATTCACACCGATCACTACTTCTCCCGGTAGAGTGCCCGGTACGCCTGCAACATTGAGTAGTGCGTCAATATCTCCATCGATTTGAGCAACGGCTTGTTCGATCTCTTTAGGATTATTTAAATCACATTTTATATGCTGACTAGATCCTGGTGGTGGTCCTTGAAGATCAAGAGTGATCAGTTTGTGCCCCTCATCTATCATTATTTTTGCGGCAGCCTCACCGATGCCCGAGGAGGCTCCAGTTAGGACGATAGTTTTCCTGTTCATATTGAGTCTTTCCTTAGTGAAGTGTTAGGTGAGATAGTATTGATTTTTACTACGATCACGCAATGCGCGACTTTTTGTAATCAAGAATCGCTGAGTTCAGATAATAATTGCAACGCTTGAATGATAGCGGAGTTAACTGCCAGTAGAATTAGCAGATATAGCGTCAGGCCTTTGATTTATGATGCTTAACAATGCCGCTCGTGTACAACCTGCATTAAATAAATAGTGGCTATAAACTCAGTGCATTGAGGAAAATACCATTGCAATTGGTCATTGGCTTTTTTATCACTGTTTCGTTTCTTAAAGAAACAGGCGATAAATAGAAAAAAGGCGTGTTTTTTTGTTCCGGTATTTGGATATTTAGAGTATTCATGTGCAAGTCCTTTGCGTTAATGGCTTTTTATTCTGATCAGGCCCCTTTCCTAGAAACTAGACTAACGCCGTTGCCGTTTCGCAGGCAAGGACTATTGATTGTTTTCTTTTCATCATCAAGTTCCTTACCGGTACTCCCACTAGGCCACCAAAGACAGCGTCACCCTCTATAACGTTTTCGAAGACGATGTCCGCTACACCAAGGATCAGTCACTGGCTCGGTCACTGTACAGGCATGAGGTCCAGGCGCAGCCCTATGCGGTCAGCTCTTTGATTTATGATTTCTAACAATGCCGCTCACCGCCGAATAAAAACAGCCTAAAATAGGCAACGATTTCTGTGCTGTTATCGTCTCCACTGAGATAGGCTTTAACGATGGCCCATTTCGACTACTGGCATTCTTTTTATATAAGGTGAGTGCTTTAGGCATGGGTTAGCGCTACTTGGGGCATCCTCTCAAATACCCCTGTAGCGTCACATCAGCCAACTTTGATTTTTAAGCTGGGCTCAGATTCTATTTTCTTTTAATCCACGGAAGTGCCGCTTAATAAAGCTTGGCTGGAGAAGCAACAAAGGATTCATATACAGGAACAGACACTTAACGGCGGAAACCGCCGGGTGGCATACCACCGCCCTGAGTACCGTTTTGCGCCATCATGCTTTCCATGCCGCGCATCATTTTGTTCATGCCTTTACCCTTCATTTTCTTCATCATCTTGCTCATTTGTTTGTATTGCTTGAGCAGGCGATTAAGATCTTGAATACTAGTACCTGAGCCCTGGGTAATACGCCGCTTGCGCGAACCATTGAGAATATCCGGGTTAGATCTCTCGGCCAGTGTCATCGAGTCAATAATGATGGTCATACGACCCAACTGCGAGCTCAGGTTTGCTTGTTCGGCCATCTGCGCCATATTGCCCATACCCGGCAATTTATCGAGCATACCGCCCATGCCGCCCATATTTTGCATTTGCTGTAACTGGTCACGCAGGTCATTAAGGTCAAAGCGCTTGCCCTTTTGTACTTTTTTGACCAGCTTATCAGCTTTCTTTTTATCGACCTTGCGTTCAACTTCCTCGATCAACGAGAGCATGTCACCCATGCCGAGGATACGTGAGGCGACGCGCTCGGGATGAAAAGGCTCCAGTGCATCAGTTTTTTCGCCAACACCCAAAAATTTGATGGGCTTGCCGGTGACCTGTCGAACAGATAGCGCCGCGCCACCACGGGCATCGCCATCGACCTTGGTCAGAATAACGCCGGTTAGAGGCAGCGCTTCATTAAAAGCACTGGCCGTATTGACGGCATCCTGACCAATCATGGCGTCAACCACGAAAAGGGTTTCGACCGGCTTAACGGCAGCATGAAGGCCCTTAATTTCAGTCATCAAGGCTTCGTCAATATGTAAGCGCCCCGCCGTATCGACAATCAATACATCGGCAAAACTTTTGCGCGCTGCGGCCAGTGCCGCCTCGGCAATGTCAATCGGGCTTTGCTCGGCAGCACTGGGGAAGAACTCAGCACCAACCTCTGTGGCCAGCACTTCAAGTTGCTTAATCGCCGCTGGACGATAAACATCGGCACTCACGACCATGACTTTTTTCTTTTCTCGCTCGCTGAGGTACCGGGCTAACTTGGCAACAGAGGTGGTTTTACCCGCCCCCTGCAAACCCGCCATTAAAATCACAGCTGGCGGCGCGGCAGCGAGGTCGAGGCTCTCGTTACTAGCGCCCATTACCAATTCGAGCTGGTCTTGTACAATCTTTAAAAACTGTTGGCCCGGGTTGAGGCTGAGATTAACTTCCTGGCCCACCGCTCTATCGCGCACCTGGTCAATAAACGCCTTCACCACTGGCAGCGCGACATCGGCCTCTAGTAGCGCCATGCGCACTTCTCGTAAAGTGTCCTTAATGTTTTCTTCGCTTAGGGTCGATTTTCCAGAGATGGCTTTCAGGCTATGTGAAAGGCGATCACTAAGATTTTCAAATAGAGCCATGGTCTTGTTCTCCCCGCTTAAAAAGGTTATTTACGCTTCAGGTACGGCGTTCAAATTGGCGATATCAGTCACGCAGTATAACCGATCAAAACCCTTACCGGCAGCCACCTGGCGAGACTGGGAGTGAATCATTTAGCGAACAGCTCCACTCAACGAAAGCCTTAAGCGCAGGCTTTGCGCGACTGCTTTTCTGTGCCAAACTCAACGAATCTGATCAACACGAACAGCTCTTATGTCCGTACAAATTACTGCCGCGTTTGCTATTGTCTGCTACCTGTCTGCTTTCGGGCTGCAGGTCCGCACCAGTCTACAAACATCTAACGGCACAAGTTCTGCTTCAAAAGGCGCGATACTTGGACTTAGCGTCCTCGGTTTAGGCGCCCATTTAGCCACCAGCACACAACAGATCTTTACCAGCTCGGGCACCGATTTTAGCTTGCTGCCCTTATCGGTTGCCGTTTTCCTGATTATCAACTTTATGGTGATTTGTGGCAGTCTGCGTCAGCCCTTTCAGAGCCTATTTCTCTTATTATTTCCCTTTAGTGCATTAGCCCTAGCGCTATCTTTATTGCCTGTATGGCAAAGCCCTCCCCGCAACAACCTGCCTTTGGGCCTAAGCCTACATATTTTATTATCGATTATTGCCTACAGCCTGTTGAGCATTGCTGCGCTTGAAGCCCTCTTTCTCGCCTACCAGAACCGTCAACTCCACCAGCACCACAGCAGTGCTTTGATGCGTATATTGCCACCCTTGCAAACCATGGAAACGCTGTTGTTTGGTCTGGTTATCACCGGTTTTACCCTACTGACACTGGCTCTGATTAGCGGACTACTCTTCGTCGACAATTTTTTTGCCCAGCACCTGGTGCACAAGACGACTTTTTCCATTGTCGCCTGGCTGGTTTACGCTATTTTATTGTGGGGGCATTTCCGCTGGGGTTGGCGTGGAAAAACAGCAACACTATGGACACTTGGCGGGTTTATCTTATTAGTGCTGGCTTTCTGGGGCACCAAATTTGTCCTCGAGGTTATTTTGGCTTAGAGCCAGTCATTAAAGCCAGTTGCCTTACTATGCAAACTCCGTCAACATGACGCATCCTTAGCCACGAGAGCTTAGCCCTCTTTGAACGACGCCCCGATATGGTTGCTAACCAGTGTACTGGCTGGCTTGCTAATGATTTCTGCTTTTTTCTCTGGTTCTGAAACGGGCATGATGTCTCTCAACCGTTACCGACTAAAGCATCTCGCTAAAAAAAGCCGTGGAGCCCGCCGGGCCCAAAAGCTTCTCGAACGCCCCGACCGGCTGATTGGCATCATTCTTATCGGCAACAATGCCGTTAATATTCTTGCCTCCATCATTGCCTCCATCATTAGTATTCGTCTTTTTGGTCCTGACATCGGCATTTTTGTGGCTACTTTAGGCTTAACTCTTGCCATTTTGATCTTTTCGGAGGTCACTCCGAAAACCATCGCCGCACTGCACCCTGAGGCGGTTGCTTTCAAGGCCAGCCATATCCTCAAACCTCTATTAAAAGTAGCCTATCCACTGGTATGGATAGTCAACCATCTATCCAACACCCTGGTGCGTATCCTGGGTTTTAACCCTTTGAAAAAAGTTGACGACAGTCTGAGTAAAGAAGAACTGCGCACTGTCGTTGATGAGAGCAAGGAAGAAAACCTTTCCTCACGTCATCAGGACATGCTGATCAGCGTTCTCGATCTGGAAAAAATTAGCGTCAACGATATTATGGTGCCGCGCAGTGAGATCCTCGGCCTGAATCTTGACGATGACATCGATACACTAGTCGAGCACATTATTAATACCCAGCACACTCGCCTGCCCGTCTATAAGGGCGATATAAATCAGATAGTCGGCATTCTGCATATCCGCAAAATGAGTCGTATTTTGCGGGGCGGCGAGGGCGAATTAACCAAGGAAGCCATCCAGCGCTTCACTAATCCGACCTACTTCATTCCGGCAGAAACACCTCTGCATATACAGCTAATTAACTTTCAAAAGAACAAGTATCGTCTGGGACTAGTGGTCGATGAATATGGAGAGATTGAGGGTCTGGCTACTCTCGACGACATTCTCGAAGAGATCGTCGGCGACTTCACAACCAATATTTTCGAGCACGAAGATGAAATAGCCCTGCAGGATGACGGCGCTTACTTGATCGACGGTGCCGCCAGTATTCGCGACATCAACAAAACCACACACTGGGATTTGCCGGTGGATGGGCCAAAAACCTTGAACGGCCTGGCCCTTGAGCATCTTGAAAGTTTCCCCGATGCCAGAGTCAGTTTCACTATTGACAGCTATCGCATGGAAGTACTCGCACTCTCAGAAAAAAGAATCAGCAAATTAAAGGTTTGGCAGATAACAGCCCCTAAAGAAGAAACACTTTAGCAAGCCATTGTAAATCAACCAAAGGGATTGCCAATCTTGCTTCGAGCGTGAGCCTTTATTAGCACTGCTCGTCGTGCAGCATTGTCTAGTGAGCCCCACTCTCGAATTTCCCCGCCGCTGCGGTGGCAACCGGTACAGATATCGTCCCTGTTGAGGAGGCAAATGGCGACACAAGGTGACATCAGCGGTGTGTCTTCTCCGCCCTCACCCTTGCCGCGTAAGTTTCGCCATTTATTAGCCACGTTCACTAAGCCCTTCTATACAACATGCAAAGGCTTGAGCGATGTGCGGAAACTCGCCGCTTTTTCAATATATGTCGCCGCAGAACCCTGCAAAACGGCGATGGTTTTTTCGTCCAGTTGACGGACGACTTTTGCCGGCGTACCCAGTACCATCGAGTTGTCAGGGATCACCATGCCTTCAGGCACCAACGCATTGGCACCAATTAAACAATTTTTACCAATGACAGCGCCATTGAGAATCACCGCATTAATACCTATTAGCGAGTTATCGCCAATGGTACACCCATGAATCATAGCGCAATGGCCGATGGTGATATTGCAGCCGATGTTTGCCTGTATCCCCGGGTCGGTGTGAATCACGGCTGTGTCCTGCACATTGGTGCCAGCCCCGATATTGATAATATCGGTATCGCCACGAATCACGGCGCCAAACCAGACGCTGGCCTGGTCGCCCAAATTAACGGAGCCAATAACGTCGGCACTGGGAGCGACAAAGACATCCTTACCCAGAGTCGGTACCCGGTCTTCGTATTGATAAATCATCTATTCACCTATTTTATTAATCACTAGTTGATTGGCCCCGCCCACCTCTCCGCTTACTGCCGGGGCCCTTATTGTCTTTCAGAGCTCTTGCACTCAGGGCTTACCTTCAAAACTTACTTTCAGGAAAGTTCGGAAATTGTTGGCGTATTTCCGCTGGCAAATCCGCTCGGTCGACCTCGGCACTCAAGCCGACATCAAAGACACGATTAAGCATATCTATCAGCACCGTTAGCGTAAAACCCCAAATGGTGTAGCCTGCGTAATGATAGCAGGGCATCCAGCACCAGGTGCCCAGTACGTCCACACGTTTTTTTATTAAGTGCTGCGGCTCCAGCAGGTACGACAGAGGTACGTGAAAAATGGCTTCCAGTTCAGTAAAGTCAGGTAAGAGGGGCAGATCGGGACGAATGAAGCCCAAATAGGGCGTCACTTTCACCCCCAGACGCGTACGTCGCTGGGGTAATGCGGCGATCAGCTCAACTTCTGACGGAGCCAGCGCAACTTCTTCTTCGCTTTCACGCAAGGCTGTAAACAGCAGGCTGCTGTCGCTCTGCTCCCACTTGCCGCCGGGAAAGGCAACCTGCCCAGGGTGATTCTTCAGGTGTTGAGCACGCTGAGTAAAGACTAGTCTGGGGTCAATTTCTCGTGTTAAGGCAAGCAGCACAGCAGCCTCTCGCTGCCCTTCTTCGGGCTGCAAAGGTGCGGGAGGAAGGCTATAGAGCTGTTCAGTAATTGTCTTTAACACCAATAAAACCTGCTTCTTTAATTGCCAAGCCCTGTAGGGGCAAGGTTATACTCAGGAAAACCCATTGTCATAAACTATTCAGGATAAACCAGTCCCTTGAAATACTGCAGTAGTTGCGGCGGAACTATCACCCGTCGTATCCCCGAAGGGGACGATCGTCACCGCCACATTTGTGATGGTTGTGAAACCATACATTATCAAAACCCGTGCATTATCGCTGGTTGCATTCCCGTTTTTCAAAATCAGGTACTGCTCTGCCGGCGTGCCATTGAACCCGCTTACGGCTATTGGACTTTGCCGGCAGGCTTCATGGAGAACGGCGAAACCATGCTCGAAGGCGCCATGCGCGAATGTGTGGAAGAGGCCAACGCCCACCTGCACTCGCTGGAACTCTATAGCATGATAGACATTCCCCATATCAATCAGGTTTATGTATTTTTCCGTGGCGAGCTGGCGAAACCCGAATTTTCAGCAGGCATTGAATCCCTCGAAGTCCAGCTTTTTGACGAAGAACAAATACCCTGGCAAGACATCGCTTTCCCCTCAGTGAAAAGAACGCTTAAGCATTTTTTCAAGGATAGGGAAAGCGGTATTTTCCCGGTGAGAACAGACGCGATTCGCCGTAAATAAGGGTACAAAAGCCAGGATATAGCGACAATCTTCACACAGTCAAAACCGGGCTTATTACGCCAAAATGCTGTAAAAACTACTGTTTTGTCTTATTTGGCACCCTCAAAGACAGTTAACGCCCTCCTGCCACTTAAGCCTTTTACGTAAAGTCTTTGCTTTGTAAACTAGACAGTACCTTCAATAATAAAACACAGAATAAAACTCACTCTACATCGCTATCCAAGACAGGGAACCACTGGGAATGATACTGACCTCTAAAAGCCTATCCGTGAGTCTGCGCTTCGCCACACAAGCAATGGCTGTTTTCATGCTATTGGGCCCCAGCGCCAACGCCAACCCTAGCTCTTACTCGGTGGAACAGCAAACAGTTTATGACCTAAAGTCCGTTTTTGCCTCGGTACAATCGATGGATATCACTCAGGGTAGAGCCCGTATCGGGGGCACTCTGGTCGAACTACTCGTTGATGAAGGTGATATTGTCGAAGCCGGGCAAAAACTGGCTCTGGTGCGCGACGCTAAACAGAAACTACAAATCGAAGCTTTCGCTTCAAAGTTGCACTCTCTGCAAGCGCAGTTACAGCTCGCCCAAACAACCTTACAGCGCGTGTCGACCCTGCAAAAAAGCGGTAAAGCCAGCCAGTCTGAGCTCGACAAAGCACAGACGCAGGTCGATGTGGTCACTGCCGATATCGCCGCACTTAAACTTGATCAGGCCGTCGTCCGCGAAGCCCAGTCGCAGGGCGATGTTTTCGCCCCCGCCGGTGGACGAGTCCTGAGTGTTAAAGTCATTCAAGGCGCGGTGGTAATGCCAGGCGAGGTGATTGCCGATATCGCCGCTGATCGCTATATCTTGCGCCTGCTACTGCCCGAGCGTCATGCCCGTTTTATCAAAAAAAGCGACACGGTCTTGGTGGCAGAGCGAGGCATGCTCGATGTCAGTGATGAGACGTCGCAATCAGTACGCCGCGAGGGCATCGTGTCACAGGTTTACCCAGAGCTCGACAATGGTCGTGTGGTGGCCGATGTTAACGTCGAGGGTCTCGGTGATTTCTTTGTTGGCGAGAGAGTTCGAGTTTGGGTTTCCACCGATCAGCGCCAGACCTATGTCATTCCCGAATCTTATATCCACCGCCGCTACGGTTTAAGTTTTGTCTATCTCAGCGACGGTACTGAAATCGTCATCCAACCCGGCAGTAAACTCGATGGTGGTATAGAAGTGCTATCCGGTCTACACACCGGCGACACATTGGTGCAGCGACCGACACCAAACGCAGCCCACGCCAATAGCGCGGGGCAATAATTATGTCCATGGGTATCGCAGGGCGCACTGCCCAGTCCTTTATTCAGTCAGCGTTAACGCCAGTGATTCTGATTGTTTCGGTGATTCTCGGCGGCATGGCTCTCATCAGTATGCCTCAGGAAGAAGACCCCCAGATCACCGTACCCTTCGTTGATATTTTCATCACTACCCCCGGTCTAAAGGCGGAAGATGTCGCCGAGCTAGTCACCAAGCCCTTTGAAGATATTTTAAAGGGCATCGACAATGTCGAGCACATCTACTCCATGACCCGCGATGACGGCATCGCTCTTACCGTACGTTTCGATACTGGCTTCGATGACGACACTGCTGTGGCTCGGGTTAACGATGCGATTGATGCCAACCGCTATCGTATGCCAGCTCATTTGCCGCCACCCTTAGTGATCGGCCGCAGCATCGACGATGCCGCCGTCGTAGTCCTGACGCTGTCACCCAAACCCGGCAATAAAGGTCGCTGGAGTGCCGACACTCTTTACGACCTTACTGAAGAACTAAAGCACGAAATCATCAAGGTCGACGATGTCGGCCTGACCTATATTATTGGCGGCCACCCCAAAGAACTGCGCATCGAACCCGATCCCGAACTGCTCGCGCTCTATGGCATAACGCTCAATCAGGTAGTCGAAAAAATTCGTAATGCCAACTCGTCATTTTCCGCCGGCAGCCTGCGTAATAACAACCAACTCACCCCGATAATTGTCGGCCAAACCCTGCATAACACCACAGAGATTGGCCTGTTAGTCATCACGACAGTCGATGGCCGTCCTGTCTATTTACGCGATGTTGCCAAGGTTGTTATCGACGCCAGCCTGGGAGAGCATCGTGTCTCACAGCTCCTACCGGTCAGCGCAGATGGCAAAAGCTACGAGCGTCTACCAGCGGTCAGCTTATCCATCGGCAAGCGTAATGGTGCCAACGGCGTGGCCATTAGCGAAGACATCTTAAAGCGTCTTGAGCTGGTGCGTGGCGGTTTGATTCCCGATGATATCAACGTCGAAATCACCCGTGATTTCGGAGAAACTGCGGGCCACAAATCCAACGAAATGATGCTCCACCTCATTCTGGCCACCGCCGCCATCGTTGTTATTATGGCTGCTTTTTTGGGCTGGAGAGAAGGCATCGTCGTGCTGCTGGTGGTACCAGCGACCATTCTCCTCACCTTTTTTACCTGTTGGATGTTAGACGTCACGCTCAACCGGCTGACCATGTACGGTATTATTTTTTCCATTGCGATTCTCGCCGACGATGCCATTGTGGTGATAGAAAATGTCTCACGGCACTGGAAAATGTTTGACGAGCGTAGCCTGTTACAAAAAACCATTGACGGGGTTTCCGAAGTTGGTAATCCGACGATTATCGCCACCTTTACCGTTGTGATGGCAATGCTGCCAATGCTTTTTATTCACGGCTTTATTGCCCCCTTTCTCGAACCCATTCCTATCGCTGCCATTGCCGCAATGATTTTCTCCCTCTTCCTCGCCTTTAGTGTTGTGCCCTGGGCCATGCTGAAATTGCACCCCGGGGCTAACGACGACAGTACAAAAAGCGAATCAAGAGCAGATATGCTGGAGGACGAAAAGGAGGTTCAGGGCGGTATTTTTGGCCAGGCTGTTCGCGCCACGCTAAGTCGCATGATCAGCACCCCCAAGCGGGCCAAATACACCGTATTTGCCATTGTCGGCTTCACCCTACTGACCTTTTTACTCCCGTATTACAAACTTGTCCTGTTTAAAATCATGCCTTTTGACGACAAACAAGACATTCAAATACAGTTTGATTTACCCGAGGGTGCCACTCTTGAAATGACAGACCGCACCTTAGTCGAAGCGGCCAATTTAATTGGCGATATTGAAGAAATACAAAACATACAACTCTACGCCGGTATCGCCGGGCCCTTTAACTTTTACGGGCTAGTGCGCCAGGATTATCTACGCAATTCGCCTGAATTAGGGGAGATTCGCATTCGCTTGTCGTCTACCTGGGAGCGCGACCGCGAAAGCCACGATATCGCCATGGAAATAAGGCAGCGCTTAAAAGCCTTAGTACTACCCGAAAATACCACGGTAGAGTTAGTCGAATCACCCCCAGGACCACCGGCACCTTACATAGTGCTGGCCGAGGTCTATGGGCCCGACGCCGAAACCCGACGCCAGAACGCGCGCAAAATTCAGCAAGCCATTGACCAGGTGCCGGCCCTCGCTGAAACAGACAACTCTCTTGGCAATCCAACCCTGCGTATGCGCATCGCCATTGACCAGGAAAATCTCGAGTTCCATCAGGTTGATGAAGGCGTCGTTTACAGCACCCTCGCCGCTCTGCTGCAGGGCGTAGACCTCGGTTACTCCCACCGTGGCGATGGCCGCAACCCTATTCCCATTGTCCTACACCTCCCCAAAGAGTCACTCACCTTGGGTGAGCGCTTGCTATCCACGCCTATTCCCACGATGACCGGTGAAACAAGAGAGCTGGGCGATGTGGTCAGCATTAGTAACGAGCCTGCCTCCTACCCCATCTATCGTCGCGATGGACGCTTTGCCGACATGGTAACGGCCAGTATTCGTGGCCGGCACGAAGATGCCCCCATGTATGCCCTGTATGACGTTGAACAGGTTATCAATGACATGGACTGGCCGGAAGGGATGAAGCCCGATGTTCGCTACTTCGGCCAACCCGAAGATGAGAGCAAACCCACCTTACTGTGGATGGGTGAGTGGGATGTCACCCGTGAGACCTTCACCGAGCTTGGCTCCGCCTTTAACTACGCCATACTCGGTATTTATATTCTCGTCGTTGGCCAATTCAGCAGCTTTAAAACACCACTGGTTGTCCTACTGCCCGTGCCTCTGGGTTTTTCGGGGATCATTCTCGGTCACTGGATCATGGACGCCACCTATTCCATGCCCTCCACTATTGGTCTGATTGCCCTCTCGGGTATCGTGGTGCGCAACTCGATTTTATTAATCGAGTTTATCCACATGAAAAGCCGTGAGGGCGTGCCAATGCGCACGGCAGCCCTGGAAGCAGCCGCTATTCGCGCCAAACCCATTTTTCTCACCGCCCTGGCTGGCATTGCTGGTGCCGCTTTTATCTTGCCCGACGCCA
>AZIJ01004072.1_pt1 | contig 19777 bp, 18 predicted proteins | sample 359151 | NCBI WGS metagenome assembly AZIJ01 (sample SAMN02429718, study PRJNA222666) | marine sediment metagenome | biome: Sediment sample; isolation source: enrichment culture of sample MGS-ElMAX(UA) from oil contaminated site at the... | place: Egypt: El Max | collected 2013-01-23 | depth 9.22 m m | reverse complement strand
CAGAACGTCGATCCCGTCTTCGGATGCCTGCCCAAGACGGGCGATCAGGTTTTTGCGGCCACCATGTCGGATCAACACCCGCTGGATCAGATCATATGGGCGCAAAAAATCCGCAGCGTCCCGAAGATCTCTTAGTATTTCATGCGTGCTCTGAAATGCGTCTGATCTGCTTTCCAGTTCGCGCCATAGCGGATCATGTGCCCGGTTGTTGGCCAAACTGAAGAGCTGTTGTTCAGACCATCCGAACAACGGGGATTTGAGAGCGCAAGCCAACGACAGATTGTCGTCTGGCAGCGCAAGGAAACGTAGCAATGCGCTCAGATCCTTGACCGCCATTTCCGCTTCCAACTTGAGCCGATCAGCGCCAGCGACATCGACACCTGCCGCCTTGCAAGCTGCAATAATGTGCGAATAGACCCCGGATCTATTTTGCACCAAAATCATGAAGTCTCCCGGGGTGATGCGCCGAAGCGTCCCGTTTTCCCCAGGAATAGAGCCTGTTTCACACTGACGCTTGATTTCGTTCGCAATCTTTTGTGCCAATTGGACGGTGTGGTGGGTCTGCCCAACAACGTCCGACGTGTCAGTCCAGTCATCCGCAAGGTTGTCATCTTGTTTGTCGATAGCGGGCCAAAGATCAACGCGCCCGGCAAGGTCTTTGAAAAAGGGAATGTGGAAGGACTTGTCGTATAGCCCGTGTGCCCCTGTGAGATCAAAGACCTGATCCACCGTAGACAAAATTGCCGTGCTCGAGCGAAATGAATGATCTAGCGACGTTGCGAACAACTGCGCACCAATAGCGTCAAACCGCTGATCGAATTCGTCCCGCATCCGGGCAAATTCGGCAGGGTCTGCACCCTGAAAAGAATAGATCGACTGTTTCGGATCACCGACGGCAAAAATCGTACGGTGTACATCTACACGCGCGCCCTCGCCTGCTGTAAACTCCTCGGCCAAAAGCTGAATGACGCGCCATTGTTCTGGGCTGGTGTCTTGCGCTTCATCTACCAGAATATGATCCAACCCGCCGTCCAGACGGAAAAGAACCCACTGCGCGACAGCGGTATCTGACAAAAGTGCTTCAGTCTTCTGGATCAGATCATCAAAATCCAAAATCCCCAGCTCCAGCTTTCTTTTTTCGAAAGCTGGCAGAAACACCCGTGCGAAATTGTAGAGCGCTTCGTTCTTTCTTGCAGCGAAAACCGAATAACGCCTCTCGCGTGCCAACTCGACACGTCTCATGAGGTCGTTGACGTCATCCTGCACCGGGCCAAGATAGTCCCTTGCGCCTTTGCTCGGAAACTTGTCGATTTTTGGGGTGCCGTCTTTGGCACCAGATTGGTAAATAAACGCCTTTTCCAGTAGGTTTAGCGCCTGCTCGTCCAGCGCTGATGCTTGTTTGAACGCCGCTGCCCCCGAATTGTCGGTCTTGGACCCGTAGAGCATCGCGTCAGCAATTTTTTCGATAAGGGCGGCATCATTTTCGACAAAGAAATCGCGCAGGAGATTGTCGTGATCGTAGCCTTCCTCAAGACCAAAAAGGTGCCAAGCATTGACCGGTTCCAACAGGTCCTTTCGGTGTTTCGACACTTCAAGACACAACGACAGAAGATCGTCGCTTGAATGGTGCTGGGCTAAGCCATTGATCACATGCCCTTCCGGGCCATCGGCGATTTGATCGATCACGTCCAAGATTAACGCCTCGGACGTGCGTTCGTCGATTTCCTTGAATTGTGGAGACACCCCTGCCTCAAGCGGGAAGCGCCGCAGAACTGAGGCGCAGAAGGAATGAATTGTCTGTATTTTCAACCCGCCCGGCGTTTCGATCGCACGCGCAAACAAAGTGCGTGCGCGGGCCAGTGCCGCCGCCGTCACAGTGTCTTCGCCCAGGGCTTCCAGTTCACTGCGTAGGCTGCTGTCGTCTTTCATTGACCATGAACCGAGCCTTTTGAACAAACGATTCTGCATCTCGGACGCTGCAGCTTTGGTGTAGGTCAGGCACAGAATGCGCTGCGGAAGCACTCCCTGCAGCAATAAACGGGCAACGCGGTCGGTCAGAACCCTAGTTTTTCCTGACCCCGCATTTGCTGACAGCCAGGTCGCGGCGTTCGGGTTCGCAGCTTTGATCTGGCGCAGCGTTGCCTCGTTGTGTTGGATCATGACAAGTCCTCACCTTGGGGCAGATCCGACATTTCCCATTCGCCATACCGGGCGAGGTGATCGAAGGGGTTGGAAAACGGCAGCTGCTTGCCAGTTCTAAGCGAGGTAAAGCCCTTGCGGGCGTCTTTGTATTCGCTGATCAACGCACAAAATTCGACGGTCACCTTTTTGATTTCTTCGGGCCCGATCTCGTAAGTTCTGTCTTCGTTTTGTGGACCTAGGCCGATGTACGTTGCCTGGGTCACAATACCTGGATGTATGTTTTCGAAAGCGCCAGCTTGCAGCATCATGGCTTCCAGCATTAACTGCCGATCACTGGTTTTGACGGTTTTTTGCGATGGAATAGAGCCTGTTTTGTAGTCGTAGAGTACCAAGGTTCCATTTGACGACCGGTCCACCCGATCCGCAGTTCCAACCAGCATAAAATCAAGGTCTTGGAACGCCATTGATCCACGAACCTCAAGCTTCAATGGTGTGCTGGAGATCCTTCTTTCCCGTTCAGACTGAATGAACCGACTAGCGGTTTTTTCGACGCGGACTTGCCACAGCCTGCGCGCGGCAGGCCAAGGTACATCGTCATCCAGTGTCTGTCTTGCAATAGACAGAAAAAGATCGGTCGTGATCAAGGTTGGATCATCGCGGGTCGCATCAACGAACCGTTCAAGAATTTTGTGAATGATCGTGCCCCGCAGCGCTGCATCAGCGGATCGTCGCAAAGGGTCCACCGGGCTCAACCTGAGGATATTCTCCGCGTAGATCGAATAGGGATCCAGGATAAGTTTCTGAATACGAGTTACCGAAAGCTTGCGCGGTCGCGCGCGAACCGGAGGCCGCGGCGAAGGCCGTTTTGCCAAGGGAACGGTCTGATCAGGCCGGTCCAGAAGTTCGGCGTACCTTAGCCACATGGAACCACGCGCGCGGGCATCCGACAAAGCATCCGCACCATCTTTGGACATGCCGCTAAGCAAATTGAACAGGCGGTTGAGCCACCGGGACGCAACGGTTTGCGCATCTCCATCACGCACGGCGCGCGTCAGAATGACACGCGGTGCACCTAGTCCGATTTGAAAATCATGGGCAGACAAGCCGATCCTTTGTTCAGGACTGGTCAGACCGATTTTTCGCCGCATATCCCTGCTGAACCATTGATCAGGCGCGGGCTGCGCAGGCCACACCCCTTCGTTCAGACCTGCCAAAATGACAACGTCCGACGATTGAACGCGTGCTTCCAAGGTACCGAAAATCCTGACGTCAGGTCGCGGGCTTCCGATTTCATTGACCGGAGCACGCGACAGCACGGCCCGCAAAAGGTTCTCAAAATCTCTCGGCCCCATCGTGCCGCCGTGCACCGCTTCGCGTTCCAGCTCCGCCAGACTGATCTTGGCCTGTTTCCCTGCTGCGCGCGCCCAAAGACCATCCGCCACGCCATCGGGTCCTGCCACAAGTTGGCAAGCCAAAACTTTGGCTTTTTCGACAAGGCTGGCCAAAGGTTGGTCGCCGGGAACATCCAGATCCTGAATCCACCCGCATACCCAATCCATCCAAGCCCTTCGGCCATCATCCTTGGTACGGTCACTGGCCCAGGTGCGAAGGCTGCTTTCGTCAGGAAAGGCAGGTCCCTTTTTCCGGGCCCAAAGTTCCAACTCACGCGTCCAAAGAAGATGCATACCCCGTAGATCCGACCCGGAAAGAACCAGCGGGTGTTTCAAGAGCACTATCAATTCTTCGAGCGCAAGTTTGCGCCCCAACATGGCCGCAACCTGGCGCAGAAGGCGCCCTGGCGCTGTTTGCGACAAAGGCTCACCCGCAGAATCGTCCGGTTCGATACCCCAGCGATCCAACGACGCAGTCACCTGGCGCGTTAGAACCCTGTCCGGCGTTATCAAAGCGACGGTTTGCCCCTCTTCGATCGCACCGCGAATGGCCAAAGAAATCGCAGTTGCTTCGGATTGTGGTGACGGCGTTTCGATCACATCGACATCTTGCATGGCGCTGCGCACCCGCTCGAAACCTGGGCCTTCGGCGAGCCATTGGTCGGTGACTGGGGCCGGCCGAAGCGCCAATGAAACCAGCGCATTGCGCGAAGGGCAGGGCGCTGGCATATCTTTCCATGGCTCGACACTCAGAGCGCCCACATTCAATCGATTCAGCAAATGCGCATAGCGGTATTGAGGATGATCATCGTTGGGCGTGTCGCTGTGGATCAATTCGTGCCAAACATGTTCGGGCTGATGAAAGTCGAATCCAGGCAAAATTACCGCACCCTGCGGGAGCACGGCAACTGCCTCCATCAAAAGAGCGGTTGTTCCGCGGGACCCGGTTGAACCAACGATCAAAATAGGGTGGTCGGGGGGTGACGCAGCCCACTGGTCGACAAGCCGTTCCACCACGGTTCTTTGCCGAGCTTCGGCCAATGGGCTGAGCGCATCACCGAAGTAGCGTTCAATCAACTGAATGAACTTCAGGTTCCGTTTCCAGTGGCCCGACGAATCCTGCACCGTCAGGTTCATCAAAGCCGAGGGCGGTATGCCTTCGTCGTGCAACTCCGACAACAACAGGGCCAAGCTGTCTGCCAGATCATAAATCGCCTTACGCGGCGCAAGATCCGGTTCAGCGTCGAGAAGGGCCGAAACGAACTGGCTCAGTTCCAATCTGGTGCGGAGCGACGAAACGGCCGGCGGCACATCGCGCATCGCGAAATCGTGCCCTATTGATGTAATCGGGCGTAGGCGCGGCAACAGCATCGCCTGATTTTGCGACAGCGCCGCGTTGACTTCGCGGCCCATACGACCTGAATTCACCAGGATCTCTACCCGCGCGATGTCTTCGGGCGGCAATTCAGAACAACGTTCAACGATACCTTCGGCCACGTCTTTGGCGAACGGGCGCCCTGGTGCAATTCCGAAAACCCGGGGTGTTGATCTGGGTTCAAACATCTGCACTGGCCAAAATTGACTCGGCCAAATCTATACCGGCCGGGTGACCGACGTCACACCATTTGCCGTCGTGGATCATGCCGTGCATCCGGCCGGTTTTGTCTGCTTTATCCCAAAGTTCGCGCAGGGAAAAAACGTCTCGGTCGATGCCTTCCAACAGCCGCAATGATATGATCTGCGCACCGGTATAGACAAGTTCCCTCCCACGGGTGATCTGCCCGGTGGGCAACAGGTCGAAATCCCCGTGACCCTTGTGCCCGACCGCCAGATCCCGGGGGACACAAAGCAAGAGCGCATCCATCACTTGCGGATCCCAAGCGCCCGCTAGCTGGTCGATCGCGCGCGACCCGGTCCAGACAGCGTCCGAGTTCATTGTCACAACGGTATCACCGTCCAGGTATCGTTGTGCATTCTTTAGCCCGCCCCCCGTATCCAGCAACGCCGGCTCGTGCAAAAGGGTGATTTCCCTGCCGGACAAATGGCTTGCTATTTGATCGGGCAAATAGTGGGTATTGATCACGATGCTTCGCGCACCCTCGACTTGATCCAGCGCGTGATCGATCAACGCTCGACCTGCAACACGGATCAACGGCTTTGGGCAGGTGTCCGTCAGCGGTGCCATCCGTGTCCCAAAACCGGCGGCAAAGATCATGGCGGGATAGCTCACACGCGCTCCAATTTGGCCATGGCACGCTGCGTCGGCCTTGGCAGATCTGACACTACAACGCTTTTTAATGCCCCAAGATCCGGGTGTGACAGGTCATCCATCAAGTGGCGCCAAACACGTGACATCCATTTCAGGTAACCGGGTTTCCCATCGCGAAGGCTCAGGCGCGCAAAAACCCCAAGAATCCGGAGATTGCGCTGTGCAGAACAAACAGCCATCTCGTACTCGAAGGCGGCGGGATCCAATCCTGTGGCGCATTGATAACGATCAGCGCAATCACTTGCGACCGACGGGGATACGTCTCGCCTGGCGTCCTTGATCAACGATACCAGGTCGTAAGCTCGCGGGCCCGACATTGCGTCTTGATAGTCCAAAAGGCCGACGCGAGCGGTCCCCATTCGCGAAGGAAGCCACAAGAGGTTCTCAGCATGGTAATCGCGCAAGATCAGGACTCTGCTGGTCTTTGAGATTCTGTCGAGCGCGGCCTGCATTTCACTTTCGAAGGCTTCCTGTTGTGGTTTCTGACCGGATATACCGCGCGCATACCACTCGTACGCCAGAGTCGCCAACGGGCACATTTGTGGAAGATAATCCTGAACAAACGTTGGTGGTGTGGATTGGTGCAGTTCGATCAGCACATCGGTCGCCGCAATGTAGAGCAGCCTTTCGTCGGCTAGGTCGACTTTGACGTGCCGGGCAAACAGATCGTCACCCAGATCTTCAATCAACAACAGGCCATGTTCCTGCTGCGCTGCGAAAATTTTGGGCGCGGAAAAACCCAGTGCACGTAAGTGGTTCGTCATGTCGATGAAGGCACCAACACTTTCACCTTTTGCGGGGTCCGCGTCCATCAAAACGGCTTGGCCTGCTTCGGAGGAGAGCCTTTCGTATCTGCGGGCAGAGGCATCGCCGGCCAAGGGTTGACGCTCGGCGTCCAACCAGCCTGCTGAAGCCAGGAAATCTGATATGTCGCCAGCGCGCTTTGTCACCTGTGTCCCCCCTCAAGCAACGATTGCCACTTCGGCGAGCGCGTCTCAAGCTTTGCGATCCTTGCGGTGTCCATTTCCGTGGCCTCAAGGGTAATGGATAATGCGTCGTTGGGTTTCATGTCGCCCATACGATCAGGCCATTCGATGAGGCAAATGGCGCGGCCGAGTGCATCTTCCAAGCCCAGTTCGACCAAGTCCCATGAATCCGCCAAACGATAAAGATCTGCGTGCCAGATCTCTCCGATCGGCACAGAATACGTTTGGACTAACGTGAAAGTCGGGGATGGAACATCTTCGACATGGTTGCCCATAAGGTGTTGGATTAGCGCCCTGGCCAAAAAGGTCTTTCCAGACCCGATTTCACCCGACAAGAGTACTGTGTCGCCAGGGGTTAGGCTTTCGCCAAGGCGGTGCGCAAAAGCGATCATCGCCGCTTCCGACGCCAGTTCCAAATTCGCCTTGTAAGGTGCAGTCATTTGCCAAGTTTTAGCTTCGGCGAAAACCGCTGCAAGCCCATTCAGGCGTCAAGTGCCGGCCTTTCGGTGATCTCTAGACGCTGACCCAAGTACGAAGGATGGTTTTTCTGGATTTTGAATTTGACCATGGTCGAGCCACCCGGCAATGGCACGAACTGGCATGACATGCGCCTACCATCCCATAGTCGCGTGTCTGCTGTCCATTCTGCGCGATCACCTCGCTGTGAGGCGAAGTCGCGAAATTCGCCCCAGATCGGGGACGGAGCACATCGGGAATGCCAGATTTTTGTCGCATCCAGAACCGACATGTCCTTTGTACGCGTGTTCGCGATACCCCACATCTTGTCGTAAGCTGAATTCGCGATGGCGATTTTTCCTTCAGCCGAAACTACAGCGATGGCCTGATCCATGGAATTCGCTACCGCCTGGCCGACTTGCAGCTGCGTATGAAACTCGCGCGCCGAGGCGATTGAAGTGCTGACGTCTTCGACAAAAAACGTCACCGACCCATCTGTGTAAGGACGCCCTTTTACCCGCAAGACCTGACCGGAGGGCAGATGCCAGTCTTCTTCGTAAATTTCCGCAGATTCGGACCGCACGAGCGCAGCAATTTTTTCACGCCACGCGGCATAGTCCTTGGGTTCGGGAATGGCGTTGCTGTTGCGCAGTTGGTCCAGAAATTCACCAAAGGTTGGGCGGTTGGAAAGTAGCGAAAAGGGCAGTTTGGTCAGGTCCAAAAAGGCCGGGTTGAAAATGGCCAATCGTTGATGCCTGTCAAAAACCGCCAGTCCGATAGGAATTTGCGCAAAGGTTCTGGACAGGGTTTGTCGAAATTCTTGAAGCTCGACCTCGGCCTTGACAGCGGCATCCACCGACACAGCATGAAAAAGGTATTCATCGCCCAACTTCGCGCATCCGCAATTGTACCATTTCTTGTTGGATGCTCCGTCGGCAATGACCGATCTGCGACGTCCTTCTTTAACACCCCTGAGCGTGTCGGTTTCAAAAATCTTCCGAGGCGGCCACGTGCCTTGAGAGCTTGGATCAACTTGATCGGCCAGATCCAGAAACGCCGCATTCGCCCATGTGATTGTCCCGTCGCTGGTTTCACGCCAAACAGGGTAGGGCGTGTGCTCGACTGCGCCGCGAAGAGAAGTGAGTTCGTGCTCCATTGCGGCGAGGCTATGTTGGTCTATGCTTGCAGGGATATCCGTGGACTTTTGATCAACCAGGGAAAGACGCGCCAAACCCTTACGCCATTTCGCATTCAGAACAGCGGATCCGTCTGCTGAATCGAACGACATTTCCCCCAATTTTGCCAGACTTGAGATATTGGATTTCAGGTCCGGAAACCGCGGAAGAAATACCGATACGAACTGCGCCCAGTCGGTGCTAGAACGTGAACCCATCGACAGAATACGCTTTGCCTGAGGTGTCGCATCCAACAACTTTTCATCGTCGAACAGGAAAGCAACCTCAGAATCCGGTGCCTCGGCGAATAACGAATGTTTGCGATCATGTGACCGACCCAATCGCGCGAAAAAAGCCAAGGCACTCAGCGCGATGGCGAAACTTGCGCCCACCAGAAAGAGCAGCATCAACAAGTCATTCACGTCCATTGCGTCACCTTTGGGAACAGAGAGATCTGGTGGTGAGACGCTATTGGGAAACTGGTTAAGGCGCCCTTAAATCGCTACGTGTTTGGAAAACATCAGTTGTAAATCGGTTTGTTGGTGCCCATTTCCGTGCGGCTGGGTTTCGCGGCTGGAGCTAACCTGCTGCGTGGCCAGATAACTTCAACGATTGCGCCGCTACGCTCGCCCGGGTGCGGGCGACCATCCATCGGGTCGGATCCGTTGGCAAAGCTCAGCTCGGCGCCAGTTCGTTCTAGCAATGTCTTGGCAATGAAAAGGCCAAGCCCCATTCCCTCATATCCGGGCCTGCGCGACGTTTCGGGGCGCCGGCGCCGCACAAACGGGTCGCCAATTCTGCCAATAACAGAATTCGAAAACCCCCTTCCATCGTCAATGATCCGCACGATGATCCGGTCTTGATCCAAAGTTGCTTCGACCCAGACCGTGCTTTCTGCAAAATCCACAGCGTTTTGAATGAGATTGCGCAACCCATGAATGATCTCTGGTCGTCTTAGAACCTCGGGGTGATCTTCGTCGTCGAACTGCGCGTCGATCAAGACCGTCTTGCCACGACCTTTGTGGGGGTCGGCGGCCTCGTGCAAGACCGAATCCAGCGGGGCGGACTGCACATACAGGTCGTCTTTTCCCGCATGCCCCATAGACCGAAGAATGTCCCGGCACCGGTCGGCCTGTTCGCCGATGAGTTTCGCATCCGCCTGCAGGTCCTTTTGGCCATCCAGGTCGGACGAAAGTTCAGCCGCGGCCAGTTTGATCGTCGCTAACGGCGTTCCAAGTTCGTGGGCGGCCGCTGCAACTACCCCCCCAAGATCAGTCAATTTCTGTTCCCGGGCCAAGGCCATTTGCGTCGCAAGAAACGCTTCGGACATGGAATGGATTTCGCTGGTGACCTTCCAGGCATACACGCCCAGAAACGTGACACCGATAACGATGGCAACCCAACTGCCAAACACGAAAATTCGGGGTACGCGCAAGACAATCCCCTGATCGGTGCGCAAAGGGTAGTGCCAGTTCGCAACCAACGTAATCAGGACAATGGCGACCAACCCGATCAGGACAGTGGACTGCGGGCGCAAAGCTGTCGCGGAAATGACGACAGGTACAAGGATGAAGAGAGCGAACGGGTTATGCAGGCCCCCGGAAAGGAACAGCAAAGCACTGAGCTGCGCGACATCAAACAGCAGCATTCCGACTACTTCATGTTCGCTCAGGCGCTTGTTTCGCGGATAAATGAAAATCGCGACAAGGTTCGCGATCACCGAAAGTCCGACCACAACAGCAAACAGCCCGATTTCGACACTGACGCCAAAGAAGAAATGCGCAACGGTCAGCGCAATCGTTTGCCCCGCGATTGCGATCCAGCGTAGCCAGATCAAGGTGCGCAGCCGAACCCAATTGCTGCGACGGTCTTCGTCAAGGATCAGGTCCGTGTCAGCCATGCGTTGCCTGCGACTTTATCTGCTCTTGTATCTGCGAAAGATATACCTGAACTAGATAGGATCAAAACGGGAGAGTCGCCATGACCCGAACTATCTCTATCATTGCGGCGGCCTTGGCTGCCTTGGTTGTTGCAGGATCGGCATTTTTTGCATTTCGCCCCTCTGATGATATCGAATGCGGTGGCGGCGTGGTCGCTGGCGGCGATATTGGCGGACCCTTTGAATTGGTTCGCGAAGACGGCGTCACCGTTACGGACCAGGATGTGTTCACCAAACCGACCATCCTTTACTTTGGCTATACATTTTGTCCCGATGTGTGCCCGCTCGACAGTGCACGCAACACTGAAGCGCTCGAGATCCTTCTAGAGAACGGGTACGATGTGCAAGCGGCGTTCATTTCCATTGATCCGGAACGTGACACGCCTGAAGTTGTGGGCGAGTTCACGGACATTTTCCACGATCGAATGATCGGTTTGACCGGAACCCCCGAGCAGGTTGCAGTCGCATCGAAAGCCTACAAGACGTATTACAATGCGCATGATGAGGAAGACCCAGAGTACTACCTGGTGGATCATTCGACTTTTACCTACCTGGTGATGCCGGACACCGGATTTGCAACGTTTTTCAAACGTGAAGCCACACCAGAACACATCGCGGAAACGACTGCCTGCCTGATCGATCAATCCAAGTGAGCGTTTGACCCGTATTCCCTTAAGGAATAAGTATTCCCGAACGGGAAAATGGAACCGAGAAACGCACATGGCAGATGAAGATCGGCTCGAATTGGGTCCGGATCCCTCTTTGTTGCTGATGGACGACGATGAGCCGTTCTTGAAGCGACTTGCGCGAGCCATGGAAAAACGCGGATTCAGTGTTGAGACAGCTGGTTCTGTCGCAGCAGGGAAAGCGATCGCGACGGCGCGGCCTCCGGCGTACGCTGTCGTCGATTTGCGACTGGGCGATGGAAATGGTCTGGATGTCGTTGAGGTGATCAGAGAAAAGCGCCCCGATAGCCGGGTTGTGGTCTTGACCGGCTATGGCGCCATCGCAACCGCCGTAGCGGCTGTAAAAATTGGCGCTACGGACTATTTGTCAAAACCCGCAGACGCCAACGACATCACAAACGCACTTTTGGCCCGCGGTGATGAACTCCCCCCGCCGCCCGAGAACCCGATGAGTGCTGATCGCGTTCGCTGGGAGCATATCCAGCGCGTGTACGAATTATGTGATCGCAATGTCTCTGAAACCGCACGGCGGTTGAACATGCACCGCCGGACCCTCCAGCGTATCTTGGCGAAACGTTCGCCCAAATAGGCTCTAATTCACCGCAACTCGTATCTTTTGAAGATTTTGTCGACGACCGAGCCGTCATCAAGAGAAATCTGAACTTTCTTGCCCCAGTCTTCAAAGCCCCGGCTTTGATAATAGATTAGGCCACTTCTGTTGTCCGCGCGGATTTCGGCGTTGATCCACGCGTAGCCCAAGTCGCGCGCGGCCCGTTCTGTCCGCTCAAACAGGGCCGAGCCAACCCGAAGACCAGTACGACCCATCTTTGTAACGGTAGCAATACTGGCGACTCTGGGACCCAGTTCGGAATGTGGGATGATCCATTGGATCCCAAGAACGTCTCCACGGCCATTCTCGGCCTGGTGCCAGACTGAACGGTCCAAGCGAATTTGACGCTGGATCTCTTCGGCTGGTAACGGGTCTACGATGGCCTCCGTGCCACAAGCTGCTCTGATTTCGTTGACCAGGCGAAACATCGCAGCGGCGTCGATTGGACCAGCGCGTCTCACCACAAGTTGTTCCACAAAGCGACGCCTTTTAGATTTCTTCCATCAGTTCAGCGTGGCGCGCAGTAAACGCGTTGCGAACGATTACCGGCGGGCGAAGATCAATCTCAAGGTTTTTGACGATTTCGGAATCTGGTCGCCCGAAAAACTTGTCGCTTTCTGCTTCGCTGAACCCCGCGATTCGCGTTGCTTCAAGCCACGCAGAAATCTTGTCGGCCTTCTTGATACGCTTTTTGACGGCGGCCGGCAGTTTTGCAGGCAAACCGAACCTGATGTGAATGGCAGCCGTCAAGCGATCATCCAGTTCCTCATATCCGGGACCAACGGCGGATTTCACGGGCGAAATCATATCTCCGATCACGTATTCGGGGGCGTCGTGCAGCAATGCTGCCAGTCGCCATTTGACCGGGTCGTGCGGGAACAGTCGGCAAAAGATCTCTTCGACCAGAAGGGAATGCTCGGCCACGGAATAGGCGTAGTCGCCATAGGTCTGCCCGTTCCAGCGCGCCACAAAAGCGAGACCATGCGCTATGTCTTCAATTTCAATATCAACGGGCGTTGGATCCAAAAGATCCAATCTTCGCCCGGACAACATCCGCTGCCATGCACGTGGTTTTCTCAAATCGCTCTCCTGATGGCCCATGACTATTCAGGAGTATCAAAAAAGAAAAGGGGCGGTGACCCGCCCCTTTTCCATGTTCATCAGACCAAATGCCTTTAGGCGGCTTTGCGCTTGCGACGAAGCGCGAGTGCACCAACACCTGCAAGAAGCAGGGGCGCAGTGGCCGGAAGCGGCACGGCCGAAATTGTATCGACAGACAGTGACAGGCTGAAATCGTTGTCATACGAGAAACCATCACCAAACGGTCCGGTGTCGTCCTCATAATCGACGAAGAAATTCCCTTCGACCGACGTGTCACTGAAACCGGACAAGGATGCACCGCCATCAGTGATTTCGCCGTCAAATTCGCCACCCAAACCAAGGAGCGAATCGATCATGGCCAACACATCATCACCGGTCGAGGATGACAAAACGCTGCCGATGAACGATTCGATTTCGACGATGTTGGCCGAAAGGGCTTCGGACCAGGACATCGATCCGATGTTCAGGTCTGCCGTGAACAACAACTCGGTTGAGCTATCGACGCCGGCCAGCACGTCTTCGAAGTATTCGACGTCAAAGACACCGCTGGCGTTGGCTTCCAGAGCGCTGCCAGTTTGATAGATCGCAATCGATCCCGACGCGTCAAAAGTAGCAAGTGTCGCAGCACTTGCTGCGCCACCGATGGTCATAAAAGCAATAGTTGCCAAGCCAATCTTGGCATTACGTGTATAGGTCAATTTAATAATCCCCCGATTATCTGCCCTAAGATGTAGCCCTTCGCAGGTGCAGAATCAAATACTATTGGCCGTTAAGATTGGTTAACGATAGGGAAACAAACCGTTTTCTCAGTTTGATATGCCCTGACAAGAGTGCTATCTGGCCACAACAGTTTCGCGTAGGAGCCTTAAAAATATGGCAATCGACTATATCGTGAGAGATATTTCTCTTGCAGAATTCGGCCGCAAAGAGATCGAAATCGCGGAAACAGAAATGCCTGGTTTGATGGCGCTCCGCGAAGAGTATGGTTCACAAAAACCCCTCAATGGTGCCAGAATCGCCGGATCGTTGCACATGACGATACAGACCGCGGTTCTCATCGAGACCTTGGTTGAGCTGGGCGCCGAAGTTCGTTGGGCCTCGTGCAACATTTTTTCTACTCAGGATCATGCCGCAGCAGCCATCGCGCAGGCCGGTGTTCCAGTCTTTGCGATCAAGGGAGAGACGCTGGAAGAATATTGGGAGTACGCCGACAAGATCTTTGATTTCGAGGATGGAGCAAATTTGATTCTGGATGATGGCGGCGATGCCACGCTCTATATTTTGCTGGGCGCGCGCGTTGAGGCCGGCGAAGATGATTTGATCGCAGTCCCGCAGTCGGAAGAAGAAGTTGCGCTGTTCGCGCAGATTCGTAAGCGAATGGCAGCAAACCCAGGTTGGTTCACCAAGCAGCGCGACCTGCTACAGGGGGTTTCAGAAGAAACCACAACTGGCGTTCACCGGCTATATGAATTGAAGAAAGACGGCCAGTTGCCGTTCCCGGCCATCAATGTCAACGACAGTGTCACCAAGTCGAAGTTCGATAACAAGTATGGCTGCAAAGAGTCGTTGGTTGATGGGATCCGCCGTGCAACGGACACGATGATGGCCGGAAAGGTAGCGGTTGTCTGTGGATACGGCGATGTCGGCAAAGGATCAGCGGCGTCGTTGCGCGGGGCAGGGGCCCGGGTCAAAGTGACTGAAGTAGATCCGATATGTGCGCTTCAGGCTGCGATGGACGGGTTCGAAGTTGTCCTGCTCGAAGATGTCGTGAGTGATGCAGATATTTTCATCACCACCACGGGCAACAAGGATGTCATTCGGATCGAGCATATGCGCGAAATGAAGAACATGGCTATTGTCGGCAACATCGGCCACTTCGACAATGAGATCCAGGTTGCCGCTCTCAAAAACCACAAATGGACCAACATCAAAGATCAAGTAGACATGATCGAGATGCCCTCTGGGAACAAGATCATCCTGTTGTCCGAAGGACGCCTGCTAAACCTTGGCAACGCAACCGGACACCCGAGTTTCGTGATGTCTGCAAGTTTTGCCAATCAGGTCCTGGCTCAGATCGAACTTTGGACAAAAGGCGATCAGTACGGAAATGACGTCTATATCCTGCCCAAGCATCTGGATGAAAAGGTCGCCATGCTGCATCTTGCCAAAGTCGGCGCCAAGCTGACGAAATTGGATGCCGATCAAGCAAGTTACATAGGGGTCAATCCAGAAGGCCCATTCAAGCCGGACCACTATCGTTACTGAATTTCCACGGGCGCTCTCACGCTGGACGGGGACCTCACTTTGGAAAAAACCCTTTGTTTCGCCTTGACTAGCCCCTAGGCTGACGGCGAACCAGAGACAAGGTTCGTGTCTTGCGGTGCTACGCCGCCCCAATAACGGTGGGAGTGAACTTATGGGAAAACGTGACGAACTGATCGCAAAGTATGCGGACGACCTCAAAACCAAGTGCGGCATGACGCCGGATATGGACCTTTTGACCAAAGTAACGATCGGGTGTGGCCCATCGATATACAATGCCGACGCGTCGACCGTGGCTGCCAGCCAGCCTGACGAATTGGAAACCGTCAAAAACAACTTCCTGATCAAGAAGTTGGGCCTTGCTGACGGTGCTGAATTGATGGATGCGATCAACAGCGTGTTGGATACTTATGGGCGATCGGAACGGAACAAGTACCGTGCGGTCGTCTACTACATGCTGACCAAGCATTTTGGAAAAGAATCTGTGTATGGCTAACAGCCATTCGAATGGATGTGTGGGCCGTGCGATTGCGCGGCCCATTTTCTTTACGTATGGCTAATTTGCATTACCCAATCATGCCAAATTTTGATCGGTTTTCTAATCACTTGGGAATTGCTTGGAATCGCGCGGCCCGCTAGGTTGAATTTATCGGACCAGGACGGACCGGACCTTTCAAATTCGAACACGTGTGGTGCAATGGGAGCACGTGGGGTGGTGGAGGGTCCCGGGGGGTCGGGGCCCTCCTTCTTTTTCAAATGAACCCGTAGCAGCGCTTTCACAGCGGAACCGGCGTTCGCGTAGCGTCATAAAATCAAGGCCAAGTATATCGGCCGGATGGACAAACCGTATTTGACGCGACGACAGCACCGTGGATACGGCCGCGTTGGTCAAGATCGCACCAACTGCCATTCCCAAACAACGATCAAACCCATTTCTGGGCCGGGGTGACCGGCGAGCCGCGAAAAGATGACATCGACACCCCGATCTGACCTAGGGCTTTGTGTCACCCAACGCGCACACAACTTTCCATTCTTCTTCTGAGACCGGTTGAACAGACAAGCGTGGGTTATTCACCAAGACCATGTCAGACAGACGCGGATCCTGTTTGCATTGGGCCAGCGTGACCGGCTTTGTGAATGGGCGCACAGCCTTGATGTCCACACACTCCCACCGGGGATCATCTGTCGTACTATCCGGATGCGCTTCGGCGATAACCTCTACAATTCCAACGATCTCTTTTTCAGCGCGCGAGTGATAGAAGAATCCCAGGTCACCCTTTTTCATCTCGCGCATATTGTTGCGGGCTTGGTAGTTGCGAACGCCATCCCATTCTTCGCCGCGATCGCCCTTGGCAACCTGCTGGTCCCAGCTCCAGACGTCTGCTTCAGATTTGAACAACCAGTACCGCATCAGCCGACTACCTTCTTCCAGGCCTTTATCTCAACGCTCTCAAAAAGCCCGGCTTTCGCATAGGGATCGGATGCGGCCCAGGCTTCTGCGGATGATTTGTCATCCACATCCAAGACCACGAGCGATCCGCACATAGATCCGTTTTCGTCCAGAAACGGGCCCGCTTGTAAAACGCATTTGGTGTCCGCGATGTATTTCAGATGAGCGTCGCGATTGTCCAAACGGGTTTGTAGCGCACCCGGTTTATCACGACAAATGAGCGCGAAAAACATGCCTATTCCTCCTTCAATGGGCGTGACAGCAAAGACGTCATCGCGTCCGGAATTGAGAGTTCGCCGTCCAGAACATCCGATACGGCACAAGAAATCGGCATATCAATTCCCTTCTTTTGCGCAAGGTTGGCGACTGCTTTGGCCGTTGCGATACCTTCGGTCGTTGTGTCCGGTAATTCCCCCCCAGACCCCAGCGCGACACCGTAACTGAAGTTGCGCGATTTTTGGGACGTACAACTCAGAACCAGATCGCCAAAGCCTGACAGGCCAGCCAGTGTCGCAGCGTCTGCACCCAAATTCGTGGCCAACCGCACCAATTCGGCGTAGCCACGGGTCACCAAGGCTGCGCGCGCGCTTTCCCCAAATTGGGCCCCGATCGTCATTCCTGCGGCCAATGCAACGACGTTTTTTAGCGCTCCACCCAATGCAACACCAATGCGGTCTTGGGTTCGGTAAAGGCGCAATGTTTCCGTAGCCAGAAGCCGTTGCAATCGCCGCCCACTGATGTCGTCTGGTGATGCAAGCGACAAGGCGGTGGGCAAGCCAACGGCAATATCGGCGGCAAAACTGGGCCCTGAAAGAACCGACGCATTGGCGCCAATGTCATCAATGATCTGCACTGCGGTCTTGTTCGTTTCCAGATCAATCCCCTTGCACGCCGCGATGAGATCTCGGCCGACGAACAGATCAGCGTTTTCGGCCAAAAACCCCCTTAAAGACTGCATGGGAACGGCCAAAATATACGCCTCTGCGTCGGTTGGAATGGACTCCACAAGTTCTAGATCGTCGGGTAGATCTATACCCGGCAAACGCGGCCCGCTCTTCCCCGTTTTGCGCATGTCGGCGATCTGTACGCTATCGCGACCCCAAAGCTGAACTTTGCGCCCGACAGACGACATCGCAATCGCCAGAGACATTCCAAATGCTCCGGATCCCAATACTGCAACCGTCATGCCTTGGCGCCCTTCTTGCCGGATCCCAATAAAGTTGGCGAAGTGGTGTCCAGGGGCCAACGTGGACGCGCCGACAGGCTAAGATCATCCTGCTGGCCGGCCCGCATTCTTTCCAGACCGGCCCACGCAATCATAGCTGCATTATCGGTGCATAGCGAAAGCGGTGGGGCCACGAAACGGATGCCAAGATCTTTGCAAAGAGTGGTCAGAGCGTCGCGAATGACCCCGTTTGCAGCGACACCCCCCGCAACTGCCAAGACAGGCACCTTGGGATCAAGGCCCAGATACGTGACGAGCGCGCGGCGCGTCTTTTCGACAAGCACGTCGCTGACTGCTGCTTGAAAACCTGCACATAGATCGCAACGATCTTTTTGGGTCAGGCCATTGTGTTCGGAAACACATTTGTCACGCGCGCGCAGAACGGCGGTTTTGAGGCCCGAAAACGACATATCACAACCTTCCCGATCAAGGAGCGGTCGGGGAAACTTGAAACGATCCTTTGAACCGTCCTTCGCGGTGATTTCTACCTGCGGGCCACCGGGCTGAGGCAAGCCGACCAACCGTGCGACCTTGTCAAACGCTTCTCCCGGAGCATCGTCAATTGTTCCACCCAGCCGTCGAAACTTATCAAAACCTTCAACAATCAGGAACTGACAATGACCACCCGATACAAGCAGCATCAGGTATGGAAAAACAGCATCGTCTGTCAGGCGCGGCGTCAGGGCATGTCCTGCAAGGTGGTTGACCCCGACCAACGGAATGCCCGTCGCTGCGCTCAGGCCTTTGGCAAACATCACCCCTGACAAAACACCTCCGATGAGACCTGGGCCAGCGGTGACCGCGATCCCGTCCAGACCGGCAAACGCCACACCCGCCTCTGACAGCGCCATTTTTGCACAGCCGTCCAGTTTTTCAGCATGTGCCCGCGCCGCAATTTCCGGTACGACACCCCCGAAACGCGCATGGAGATCGGCCTGGCCCACAACGACCGAAGACCGAATTTCCGCGCCGACCTTCGGAACGTAGGAAACGATTGCCGCCGCGGTGTCGTCGCAACTGCTTTCTATGCCCAGCAATGTCAGAGACTTGTCCATGCCTTCGTCCGTTGCGCGCAGTCCTAGACGCAGGTAACACCGTGTGTGATGCCGCACAATAGCGCGGGGCTTGCCTTGAATCATTCTGCGCCCACAGTCTTGCTGACGCGACCCAAAGCACAATCCTTGGATTTTGCGCGGCTGCTTGTGCCAGCCCACACGGTGATTTCACCAGTCACCCAGGTTGTCTTTATGCCAATCCCGGACACCTTGGCAGGGAAAATTCTGATCGTAACGTCATCCAACGCGTTGCAAGCCGTCCGCCATGCAGGCATTTCGATAAAAGGGCGATCCATATACTGTGTTGGTTTGAAGACCGCGAAAATCGCCGAAGATCTGGGCGCAAATGTGCTCGGCGTTGCCGACACGGCCAATCATTTGGTCACCCAAATCATCCGACGAATGCCAAAAGAAAGCCTGTTGTACCTACGTGGGCAAGACATCAGCACCGATATAGAAACATCGTTGTTTTCCGCTGGATTAGACACTGATGAAGCCGTTGTTTACGGGGTTAAACCGCAGGCTTTGTCCCGGCAAGTGATGGATTTGGTCCGCTCGCCGCAGACTGTTATCATGCCGCTGTTCTCTGTGAGATCCGCGATAAGGTTGTCGGAACAGTTGCACCAAGTGCAGTGCCGGATCGTTCTTGTACCCATTTCTCAAAATGTTGCGGATGCCTGGCAAGGCCCCGAACCCGCCGTGGTAACAGTTGCCAACCAACCGTCATCTGAGGCAATGGTCCGCGCGATTAAGTCGCATATGGTCTGAACTTGCCTTGAGGCGGGCAGTCAGCATGGCTAAGTTTCTCTCGGCGATTTGAAAAAGAAATGGATTCGAAAGGGTATTCTTCCGTGGCCAGTTCCAAAAAGAAGTCTGATTCCGATCCAAAGGACTTGGGCGATCAGGAAACCGACACAACGCAGCCCAGCGACGACGTCGCGCCAGCAGCCGCGTCGGATGCCACGACCGACGCAGATGATCCGACATCTGCCGAGACCCTGGACAATCTAGCGGATGAGGAACAGGTTTC